>Ga0302323_100002345_pt1 | contig 15392 bp, 16 predicted proteins | sample Fen_T0_3_FD_201950 | JGI IMG/M metagenome (GOLD analysis project Ga0302323, IMG submission 201950) | Peat permafrost microbial communities from Stordalen Mire near Abisko, Sweden - Fen_T0_3 | ecosystem: Environmental > Terrestrial > Soil > Wetlands > Permafrost | place: Sweden: Abisko... | reverse complement strand
TATTTCACTACAAAAAGACATCTTTTGCAAAATATCCCTTGTCTTATAAATGACCAATTGTCAAAGAAAACAGCATGAACTAAAAAATTGCAAATGTCAGCAAGCTTACAACCGAATAGTGCCAGGTAGCATAATTTTATAAATAAAAAAAATGAAAAAGATAACCGGGCTGTACATTCTTGCTTTACTAATGACTGCACCTACTGCAATGAGCCAGGATGATGCTGCGAAAAGATATGCTGCTATTGAAACATTTAAAACGAGCATTGTAGACAAGCCCCTGGCCGATTTTAAATTTACCAGTTTAGATAAACAAGTTCTGGATCTTAAAAAATTAAAAGGCAAAATTATAGTGATCAATTTTTGGTTTACTTACTGCGGCCCCTGTATTAAAGAAATGCCTTTTTTAACAGAGCTGGTTGCAGCTAACAAAGAAAATCCTGTTGTATTTATTGCACCGGCACCGGAAAACGAAACACAGATCAGGAAATTTTTACAGAAAAATACCTTTACTTACCAGATAGTGCCATCTTCCCTGGATTATATTAATACCATGCATATAGAAAATTTTCCTACTCATTTGGTTATAGACAAAGACGGCATTATCCGCAATGCGTTTGTTGGGTATACCGATGATATTAAAATGAAACTGCAGGAAGCGATTGATAAATTACTGAAATAGATAAACTTCACTTGACTTTGTTTGACAAGCACATGATTCATGTGCTTGTTGCATTTACTGAAAAAAATTATCCATTAAGGGGCGTTCATCATCCATTCTTTGCGGACAGTTGGCGATGCATCTTTGCATTGTCAATAACGACATCAAATTTAAAAACATAAAAAATGAAAAAGTTCACAGTTCCAACAAGAGATGAAGTAGCACCCGCTAACCAGGCAATTTTTGATAACCTTACAAAAGCATTAGGCTTTGTTCCCAACCTTTACGCCACGATTGCTTATTCTGACAATGGCTTATCAAGATACCTTGCGTATCAAAATGCCAAAACAACTTTAAGCAATAAAGAAAAAGAAGCAGTCAATTTAATTGTTAGCCAGGTAAACAATTGTATTTATTGCCAGAGTGCACACACCGTAATTGGCAAAATGAATGGTTTTACTGATGAACAACTGCTGGATATCCGTAACGCTAAATCAGACAATCCTAAATTAAATGCGCTGGTTAAGCTGGCCGCAGATATCACTAAAAACCGTGGTAATGCTGACGCAGCGTTAGTAGATGATTTTTATACACAGGGTTATACCAATGAAAACCTGGTGGATTTGATTTTGCAGGTGAGTGATAAAACTGCCATGAACTATTTACACAACCTTACTAAGGTGGCAGTTGATTTTCCTTTAGCATCTGCATTGTAAAATTAAAATAACATTCAAACATCGAATAAGTAGAATAAAAGCCAGGAGTAAAGAGTATAGTCACGGATTTATGGAAAGCTAAGGTGCCGTCCCAAAAGCAATTGCGGGGCGGCTTTCTTATGTGGTATAAACAAGGGCAATTGTTCAATCGTCAGTTAAAACTCTTTGTTCAAAAGTGTCGGCTATCTTACATCCATATGTTGCAATAGCAGATACATTGAGCAAGATATCAAGCTACTTCCCCCACTAAAACACTAAAGTATCTAATTCTTAATCATATAAACCAAAATTAAAATGACAGCTCAACTTGAATTAATTCGCCAGCAACAAAAAGATTCCTGGAATAAAATTGCATTTGGGTGGAAGAAATGGGATACCATGACAATGGATTTCTTAAAGCCAATGGGCGACGAAATTATACGGTTTCTCAAACCTTCCGGTAAAGATGTCGTACTGGATATTGGTGCCGGAACAGGCGAACCAGGTTTAACAATTGCCTCAATGCTTACCGGCGGGAAAGTTTTTGTGACTGACATTGCCGAAAATATGGTGGCAATTGCAAGTGACAATGCAAAGCAAAGAGGGATAGAAAATATTGAAGCAGTTACCTGCGATGTTAGTGAACTGCCATTTGCAGATAATACATTTGATGCCATAAGCTGCCGTTTTGGTTTTATGTTTTTCCCTGATATGGAATTAGCGGCAAAGGAAATGGTTCGTGTATTAAAACCTGGAGGGAGGATGGCAACATCTGTATGGAATGTTGCAGATAAAAATTTTTGGGTGACAGCAATTATGAGTGCAATAAGTAAAAATATAGAAATGCCCGCCGCTGTTCCGGGTTCACCAGGTATGTTCAGATGCTCCAATAATATTTTTATGACAGACCTGTTTAGACAAACAGGCTTAAAAAATATCTCAAAGTCTGAAATATATGGCAAATTAAATTGTGGAAATGCAGAAGGTTACTGGAATTTTATGAATGAAGTTGCAGGCCCGGTAGCAGCAGCTTTAGCTAAAGTAGACCATGAAACAAAAGAAAAAATAAGAAAAGAAGTACTGCTATCAATTGATCAAAAATATCCTGAAGGAAAAACTTTAGTTGATTCTAACGCTTTTGTTATTTACGGGGAAAAGTAATTATCATGTACCGTTAGTTTTATTTTTCAATTTAAAAAATGTCCATCCTTTTGCGCTCTTACTCCATTTTAAAATTTTAATTACCGGAGCATCTTTGTACTGTCAATAATGACGATGTAATTAAAAAAAAATAAAATGAAAAAGATTACCAAACTATTAGCAGTAACAGCGTTACTATTTATTTCTGTTGCATCATTTGCACAGGTTTTGTACAAAAGTATTAAAGTGGATGGTTTAAACATCGCTTACAGAGAAGCAGGAAATCCTGCCAATCCAAAGATCGTTTTGTTGCATGGCTTTCCTGCAGGATCGCACCAATACCGTGATCTGATTCAATCTCTGTCAGACAAATTCCATGTAATTGCTCCAGACTATCCTGGATTTGGTTTAAGCGATATGCCTGATCCTGCGACCTACGACTATACATTTGAAGGCATTTCGCAAATTGTTGAACACTTTCTGCAATTAAAAGGCTTTGATCACTATGGATTATTTGCGCAAGATTATGGTGGCCCCGTTGGATTTAGAATTGTAGGCCGTAACCCGAAAGCATTGGACTGGTTAATTATTCAGAACACTAATGCGTATGAAATAGGTTTTACCCCAGCCTGGGACGGGTTTCGTGGAGCGTTATGGAAAAATAGAAATGCTGAAACAGAAAAACCTTTAGCAGGGTTCCTTACACATGACGCAATTAAAAGTATCTATTTATTTGGTGCAAAAAACCCTGAATTGATAAGTCCTGATAACTGGGAATCTGATTACTCATTTATGCAAAGGCCAAATGCAGTACGTGTAAACTTAAATTTGTTTTACGACTATCGCACCAACGTAGAATTGTATGCTGTTTGGCAGGAATTTCTTCGCAAGAATCAACCCAAGACAATAATTTTCTGGGGACAGAAGGATATTTTCTTTACACCCGCTGGTGGCGAAGCGTATCTGAAAGATCTTCCAAATGCTGAAATGCATCGTTTGGAAGCAGGACATTTTGCTGTAGAAGATAACCTCGATTATATTTCAAAAGCAATGCATCAGTTTTATGCAACAAAGGTAGCAACCAAGTGAAAATAAAATAAAGCGAATAATGCGAGAGTAAAAGCTGGCAAATAAATTCCAGCTTTTATTTGTTTTAGCAAATAAAAGAATTCGGGTAACAGTACTTTAACCTCTTTAGAACAACAATTAAGCAAAATGAATGTAGCAATATTATTATTTGACAACTTTGAAACACTGGATGCATTTGGCCCTGTAGAAATATTTGGCCGTTTGACTGATCACTACCAGGTTTCATTTTATTCTCTTGCCGGCGGCTTGATAGGAAATACGCATGGGGTATCCGTTATGACTGAAAGTTTAACAGATTTAGAAAACGGAGCAGATATATTTCTTATTCCGGGAGGTTATGGCACAAGAGAAGAAGTGAATAATTCTTTATTAATTGATAGGATAAGAAAGATTTCCCAACTGAGTAAATATGTTTTGGCTGTTTGTACAGGTACCTCATTGCTTGCAAAGACGGGGCTTTTGGATGGTAGAAAGGCGACGTCTAATAAAATTGCATTTGATTGGGTAACAACCCAGGGACCAAATGTAACCTGGCTTAGAAAAGCACGTTGGGTTGTTGACGGCAAATATTACACCTCATCTGGTGTAAGTGCAGGGATGGATATGACACTCGGGTTTTTAGAAGACATTCATGGAATTGAATTTGCCAGAGACGTAGCAAATACAATTGAGTACAATTGGCAAGAGAATAAAGAGGAAGATAGTTTTTGCAGGCAATAAAATACGATATCCAAGAGCGCACAACATAGCGCTTTTTGATCCTGCAGGGAAAATTGTCCATCCCTTAGCGGCATTACTCCATTTTAATAACACCCATTTATTTGGACCTTTGATAAATTAAAAGAGATAAAAAAATGGAAACATTAAGTAACAGGAAAGCGATAAAAAAAGTGGATTATGCAAGATATCTCCAAAAAGGGATTGACTATAAGCAATACAAAAATCAAATGGCTGCAGACCTGGTTATAAACACTGATAGTAAAACCAGGGAGTACATCAATTTAAATCAACACAGGATGCACCGGATTGAAAAAAAGTTTGAAATTTCTGCAGCACTGCAGACGCAAATTAAAAATCTTAGGCACAAAACTTATTGGTTGATTTTAACTGAGCATTGGTGTGGCGATGCTTCTCAAACATTACCTGCATTCAATGCAATTGCGGAAGCAAGCGATGGCAAGATTGAAATGAGATTGATTTACCGGGATCAGAACCCTGAGTTGATGGATGAGTATCTTACCAATGGAACCCGTTCTATTCCAAAGCTCATTCAACTGGATGAACATTTTAACGTTACCGGTTTTTGGGGCCCACGGCCATCGGTGGCGCAGCAGTTAGTAAAAGAGTTAAAGTCAAATTGGGTTACTGCTGCCACCTATGCTGATGATTTGCACTTGTGGTATGCAAAAGATAAACTGCATTCGCTTGAAACAGAAATTGCAAAATTAATATTCAGGGCCAATTTATATTGCCCAGAATGTTTATCATAACTAAAACAATTATCATGGAACAAAAATTTCCTCTTCCCCCGTTTACAATGGAAACCGCATTACAAAAAGTGCAATTGGCAGAAGATGCCTGGAATAGTAAAGATCCCGAAAGAATTTGCCTGGCTTATACCATTGATACCGAATGGCGCAACCGGACCGACTTTATAAACGGCCGTGAGGCAGTAAAGGAATTTTTAAAAGGTAAATGGGAAAGAGAGTTGGACTATAAATTAAAAAAAGAACTATGGGGGTTTCGTGAAAACCGGATGGCGGTAAGGTTTGAATATGAGTATCATAATGCCGAAGGTCAATGGTTCAGGGCATATGGTAACGAAAACTGGGAATTTGATGACAATGGTTTAATGAGGAAGAGGTATGCCAGTATCAATGATCTGCCAATTAAAGAATCGGAAAGAAGATTATAAACTTAATACAAATTGTTATGGAAGAAGTTACAACTAAAATTGAAACCAAAAATGTGGTTGATGAATCATTAAAAGGTGAAAATGAGCCGCAGGCTGATGAAATTGTTTTGTATGATGAATGCGGGGACACTTTGTGGGACAGGGTTTTAAGGCAGGAAGAAAACAAAATAAAGCTTTCTGCTGCACCAAATACTTAAATCAGTAAAACTGGGCGTATGGCAAAGAATTTTGCATCCATTGCATTTACCCCGGCGGTAAAAGATATTCAGGAAAAACTGGGTAGCCGGAAGAGTTATGCAAGGATGGAACAGGATACTTATGTAGATGGGTTGACAGAGAATGAAACAGATTTTATTTCTCAGCGTGATAGCTTTTATATGGCATCTTATGGAGCCAATCAGTTTCCGTATATACAGCACCGCGGCGGCCCTGCCGGTTTTTTAAAAGTACTTGATGCTAAGCGCCTGGGCTTTATAGATTTTAAAGGCAATATGCAATACATTTCTGTTGGGAATATTGCTACTAATAAAAATGTGGCGCTGATAATGGTGGATTATCCAGCACGGGCAAGGTTGAAAATTTATGCCACAGTGGAAATTATTGAATTGAAAGATGATCCGGGTTTGTATGATCTGCTTGACCTGAAAGAGTACAAATTTAAACCGGAACGGATGATGGTATTTAACATTGAAGCATACGACTGGAACTGTCCGCAACACATTACACCCCGCTATACCATTGCAGAAATTGAAAATGCATTTGCACCGCAACAGCAACGTGTTGCAGAGCTTGAAGCAGAAATAAAAAAGTTAAAACAGGAATTAAAAAATAAGCAAGTATGATTAGGGATCTGAAACGGGTTGTGATCACCGGGATGGGAGTTGTTACTTCTCTTGGAAATACAGTTGATGAATTCTGGAAAAATATTATTGCAGGCAAAAGTGGCGTAGGGTTAATTACAAAATTTGATACCACTAATTTTAAGACCAAATTTGCAGCCGAAATAAAAAATTTTAACGCTGCTGATTATTTTGAAAAAAACGAGGGCCGCAAATATGACCTGTTTACGCAGTATGCAGTTGCGGCTTCTGATGAAGCCATAAAAAATGCGGGCATTAACTTTGAAAATTTAAACCGCAATAAGATCGGTGTTATCTGGGGCTCGGGCAATGGCGGTATTCAAACTTTCCAGGACCAGGTAGAAGAATTTGTAAAAGGCAATAAGCAACCACGATTTAATCCGTATTTTATTCCGAAAATAATTGCTGATATTCCATCAGGCGTTATTTCAATCAGGCATGGTTTAAGAGGATTAAACTTTTCTACTGTGTCTGCATGTGCGTCTTCTAACAATGCCATTATTGATGCCTGCAATTACATTCGGCTCGGAAAGGCTGATATGATTATTACAGGTGGTTCAGAAGCGCCGATTAATGAAAGTTCTATTGGTGGTTTTAATGCATCCAAAGCATTATCAACAAATAATGACAATCCTGAAGGAGCTTCAAGGCCTTTCGATATAAAAAGAGATGGCTTTGTAATGGGAGAAGGAGCAGGAGCATTGGTAGTGGAGAGTTTGGATGCGGCAATTAAAAGAGGTGCAACAATACTGGCGGAAATTGTGGGAACGGGTATGGCAGCCGATGCATTCCATCTTACTGGCACCCATCCTGATGGAGAAGGCGCTTATTTAGGAATGCTGGATGCACTGGAAGATGCTGGGATTGATGCATCAGCAATTGACTACATCAATGCTCATGCTACATCAACCCACATGGGTGACGAAAGCGAACTAAAAGCGATCATGACGGTATTTGGGGAAAGAAAGGATTTAAATATCAGCGCAACAAAATCCATGACAGGGCATTTATTAGGTGCAGCTGGTGCGATAGAAGCAATTATATCAATAAAGGCTATTACAAGTGAAGTCGTGCCACCAACAATTAATACCAAAGAAGTAGAACCCGCCTATACTAATAAATTCAATTTAACTTTAGGTAAAGCGCAATCAAAACAAATTAATTATGCAATGAGTAATACCTTTGGCTTTGGCGGGCATATTGCAACCATTATTTTAAAGAAATACAAATAACCAATTAACCAATGCTCAACCAATCTACTTTTACACTCGTCAATCAGCAGAATGGAAATCTTGCATTCAGGCTTTTTCATTTTGAAGACAACGGTTTTTTTGATCAAATACAACGTAACAATTATTTTTCCCTGATCTGGGTTACCGAAGGCACAGGAAAAATAACTGCTGATTTTGCTGAATATGAATTTGAGGCCAATAGTTTATTTGCATTTGCGCCTTATCAACCATTTATGTTTGACGGTATTCAATCTATTAAAGGAATAGCAATATACTTTCATCCGGAATTCTTTTGCATCTACAAACATGACAAAGAAGTGTCTTGCAATGGAGTACTTTACAATAATGTGTACAAGCCGCCTTTTGTAAAAGTAGATGAGAACACTGCCGTCACTTTAAAAATGATATGCAACCAACTTGAAACTGAAATGCAAAATCCTGCCCTTGCTCAATATGAATTGTTGGTTTCTTACCTGAAAATATTTTTAATTACAGCATCACGATTAAAAACGCTGCAACAGCCCGAAGCCGCTGCAGCTGTAAGGGACGACAAGGAACCTTTCATATTGCAGAAGCTTAAAGATGCCATCGAAGAAAATTTTAAGACCAAACATTCCCCTGCTGATTATGCAGAGCTGCTTTATATTTCTCCAAAGGCATTGGCAAAAATTACCAAATCACATTTTAATAAAACGCTTAGCAGCCTGATCAACGAACGCATAATTATTGAAGCAAAAAGAGAATTGTACCTCACCGATAAAACAGTAAAAGAAATTGCGTGGGAACTGGGTTATGAAGACGAGTATTACTTCAGCCGTTTCTTTAAAGTGAATACCGACGTATCTCCACAGTTGTACAGGGATACCGTGGGATATGCAAGGGCCATGGCATAATTACAAGAAAGTAATTTGTTGTATTTTTAATGCATGTTTGAGCTTATTCAAAAAAATATTGCAAAACACATTAGCCTCAATGAGGAAGAGCTTTCTTATTTCACTTCCCTGCTTCAGCTAAAACGCCTGCGCAAAAAACAATTTTTGCTGGAAGAAGGCGAGGTATTTCAATACGAATGTTTTGTGAATAGCGGTTGCCTGCGTCAATATTATTTAGATGAGAAAGGCCAGGAACATATCATACAGTTTGCAATCAGCGATTGGTGGATCGGTGACCAATACGGTTTTTTAACCGGGTTGCCTTCGGCGAATTTTATTGATGCTATTGAAGAGTCGCAGGTTTTATTGATCAGCAAAATCAATCTTGAACAATTATATACCAAGGTGCCTAAATTTGAACGCCTTTTCCGTATTGCATTTCAAAATAGTTATGTTGCTTTACAAAGACGTATCCTTTCCAATCTCAGCCAAACTGCAGAAGAACGCTATCTTGATTTCAACAAACGCTATCATGAAATAGAACAAAAAGTTCCCCAGCACCAGATCGCCTCTTACCTTGGCATTACACCAGAATCACTAAGCCGCATCCGCAAACAATTAGCGGGAAAATAAATTCTCTTACCATAGATCAATACAATTTCTTATCCTGTATCATTGGAACAGTCAGGTATTGTGGCGGAACTTTGTGTTCTAAATTATTATCAAACAAAAATAAAATTTTATGAACACGATCTTAGAAAAAATTAACCATTTGAATCAATTGGTATTAGATGGTAAAATGCTTGACGCATTCGAATTGTATTATCATGATAATGTAGCCATGCAGGAAAACACTTTGCCTGCCACTGTAGGTAAAGCTGCTAACAGGGAAAGAGAACTGGAATTCTTAAATAACATTACTGATTTCCGTGGCGCTAAAGTACTAAGCCTCGCTGCAGGCGAAAATGTATCTTATGTAACCTGGCATTATGATTATTCGCACAAAGAATGGGGCGAAAAAAATTATACCCAGGTTTCGGTGCAGCATTGGGACAATGGTAAAATTATTAAAGAATATTTCTTTTACGGAAACTAAAACATAGCCATGAAAAACATTTTTAAAACAAATAATGACTGGACGGGTCTATTGTTAAGACTAACCATTGCTATTGTAATATTTCCGCATGGTGCACAAAAACTATTGGGTTGGTTTGGTGGTTACGGATTTTCCGGCACTATGCAGTTTTTTACCGGAACAGTCGGCCTGCCGTGGATCATTGGCTTCTTAGTAATTCTCTTAGAATTCTTTGGCAGCATATTATTAGTACTCGGCCTTGGTTCAAGAATGATATCGGCAGGTATGATAGTACTTTCCATGGGGATTATTTTTACCTCCCATATTCAAAACGGGTTTTTTATGAATTGGTTCGGTAACCAGAAAGGTGAAGGCTATGAATACTTTTTATTTCTCATCGGACTTAGTGCAACATTACTATTAAACGGGAGTGGAAGACTATCGCTTGATAAATTTCTAATTAAACAAAAAAATGCCGAGTTATGACACCTGGCATTTTTTTCATTAACCCAATTTTGAACCACCCGACTTTATTGTATCACCATCGATTTTTTCTTTGTCTTTGCCGCAGGCAAATTATACAATTCGTAATCTTTTATCACTCTTAATACTTCTGCCACACCCCACGCCTGTGCTATACAACCCCGGGGATGATGCGGTGCATCCGCATCAAATATTTCTGAAACTGAGCCAATGCAGCCTTCGTTTAAGTGATATTTAAACTCACTGATTATTTTTTGTGCTATTGTTTTTCCTTTAGCACCATGTACTTTCATTACTGCATCAACATAAGCACCCAGCAGCCAGCTCCACACGGTTCCTTCATGGTAAGCGGAATCCCTATGCCATTGGTCACCTCCATATTGATGTATATAATGCACGTCATCAGCAGGTAAACTTTTTAAACCAACCGGTGTATATAATTTTTCAGTTACTACCTGCAAAACTTTTTTTGCCTTGTCCCTGTCAAGTAAAGTAAACGGAAGGCTGATAGCAAATAATTGATTGGGTCTCAGCTCCGCATTCAGAATTCCATTTTCATCAATTACATCATACAAATAATTGCCTTCAGCATACCAAAACAATTTATCAAAACTCTCTTTTGCTTTAGTTGCAGCCAATTCAATAATGCCGGCACCACTTTTTTCCTTATTCAGTTGCAGCAGTGCAGCAAATATTTTCAATGCATTGTACCATAAAGCCTGTATCTCAACCGGTTTCCCCATTCTTGGCGTAACCACCCAGGTACCAATCCTTGCATCCATCCAGGTTAGTTGCTGGCCGGTTTCACCTGCATACAACAATCCATCTTCGTCAACATGTATATTGTACCTCGTACCTTTAAAGTGCCAATCGATAATTTCTTTAAGCACAGGCAATATTTCATTCAGTACAAATTTTTTATCATTGCTTGCCTGCAAATATTTATACACGGCAACAAAATACCAAAGTGTTCCATCCACATTATTATATTCGGGTGGTTCGTTATTATCCTGGAAGCGGTTGGGTAACATTCCCATGCTTACGCTTTTTGCGAAAGCCGACAATATTTTTATGGCATCATCAAAACGCCCGGTGCTTAAACATAAACCAGGTAAACTTATCATGGTATCCCTGCCCCAATCGGTAAACCAATGATAGCCGGCAATAACAGTCGCCCCCTCTAAATCTTTCCCCAAAGGGGAGACTTGCGAGTTCTCTGCCAGTACGATATCTCTTCTCACTATAAACTGATCGGCAGCCAAAACTAATTGTTGCAATGTTTCATCCTGGGGTTGCTCATTTAATAATTCCTGTCTTCTTAAACTTTCTTTTGCTAATAATTCGTGGGCATTTCTTACTGACGGATCCTCAGTGGAAATGATAATGCCGATTGAATCACCTTTTTTTAATTCTATTGAAATCACACCGTGATTAAAAAGATCTTCTGTATAGTCTAATCCACGATACTCTTCCACATTGTATTTAAAATTATTAAACCATCTTGGCGCATGATTGTAAGATGAACCAGGCAAGCTGATATACACATTCAAATTTCCATCAGGTTGGTTATGAAAGATCCCGTTTTCAAAATCAACATCCCAATGCATTTGCGGACCTGCGTGTTGCAAAGTATGATAAAACCTTCCTGCCATTAACGGTAACAGGTCTAATGTGAATTTTTTAGTTGCTTTAATAGCCTCATACAATATAACTACTGTGTTTTCTCCATGTATCATTGCAATTGTTTTTTTCAATTGCACCCCCGCCACTTCATATATCCATTCAGGAAATAATTCTTTACCAAAACTTTTTAAATATTTATTACCCGCAGGATGAATTACATTGCCATCATAAAGGTTACTACCTAATTCAATTCTTTTGTCATCAATAGCAATAGTCTCATCCAGTTTAGATAACAACACAGTTCTTTCTGCAGGAGGATTGGTTGCTGCAACCAACAAACCATGATAGCGCCTGGTGTTAGCATGAATAATGGTAGAACTGCTCCAGCCTCCAAGGCCATTTGTCTCCAGCCACTCGTATGGCGTAGCTGTTGCAAAATTTTGCAAAATTGTTTTATCTTTTTTCAGCATCGTTATTGTTTAATTCATGATCATTTCTTCTTTGATCACTTTCGCTGGCTGTTTTTCAAACAAGCTTACCCTGTTGATTAATTCTGCTACCACACCAGTCCATCCCGTTTGATGCGAAGCGCCAACCCCTCTTGCCGTATCGCCATGGAAATATTCGTAAAACAAGACCAGGTCTTTAAAGTGTTCATCATCCCTGTAAATAGCATAGTTGTCATTCACTGGCCGGTGGCCATCTTTATTTAACTGAAAGGTAGATACTAATCGCTTCGCTATTTCATTGGATACCTCACTCAATAAAATCTCATTACCCGATCCTGTCGGAAATTCCACTTTGGTATCATCTTTATAGTATTCACAGTATTGCTGCAAAGCATTGATCAGCAAATAATTCATCGGCATCCAAACGGGGCCACGCCAGTTGCTGTTGCCGCCAAATAAAGCGCTGGTGCCTTCTGCAGGCTGGTAATCCAAACCAAATTCCTGACCGTCTATATTTACTGAATACCCATGCTCATGTATTTTTGAAATAGAACGAATACCACCCTGTGATAAAAATTCCTTTTCATCCAGCAAAGCTTTTACCAATCGCTCCAATTTTTTCCTTGGCACAAGTGATAGTAAAATATCGTCGTGTTCATTCAGTTCTTCAATTACCAGGTAATCGTTATTCTTTTCCCTGTACTGCTGAAACCATTTTAAACGATTGTGGAAATCAGGTAATTTTTTTAAAGTTTCCTTCCTTAACACCAATACCGCAAATATGGTGCTTAATCCTACAAGGCTCCGTACTTTTACAGGAATATATCTTCCATCGGGTAGTGACAATACATCATAGAAAAATCCATCTGCATCATCCCAACTTCCTGTCCAATCCACACCCATGCGGTTTAACGATTCTGCGATATAAGTAAAGTGTTCAAAGAATTTTGTGGTAACATCTTCATAGCTATCATCGTATTGTGCAATCTCTAAACTCATCTCCAGCATGTTTAGACAATACATCGCCATCCAACTGGTACCATCTGCCTGCTCCAAAACACCACCGCCGGGTATTGCACTGCTCCTGTCAAACACACCAATATTATCTAAGCCTAAGAAGCCGCCTTCAAAAACATTATTACCTTTGTGGTCTTTTCGGTTAACCCACCAGGTGAAGTTTAATAATAATTTTTTGAAAACTCTTTTTAAAAATTTAATATCTCCCTGCCCTGTCTTCTCTTTATCAATTTTATACACCTGCATACAACTCCATGCATGCACAGGTGGATTCACGTCGCCAAAGGCCCATTCGTAAGCTGGTAATTGCCCGTTGGGATGCATATACCACTCTCTTAAAAATAATATCAACTGGCTTTTTGCAAAGCCTGCATCAATCATCGACAAAGGCACACAATGAAAAGCTAAGTCCCATGCGGCATACCAGGGGTATTCCCATTTATCGGGCATTGAGATAATGTCTTCATTATTTAATGTTGGCCAATCATGATTACGGCCTTTCTTCCTTGCTTCGGGAGGGGAAGGCTGGCCGGGATCACCATTTAACCAACGGGGAATATCGATATTAAAATATTGTTTGCTCCACAGCATTCCAGCAAATGCCTGCCGTTGAATGTTTACCAGGTCTTTATCTTTTGCAGCAGATACCGCAGCATAAAAATCATCCGCTTCTTTAAGTCGCTTTACTAATGTTGTATCAAAATTTTCATCAAAAGGGTTTTCGTTATAATCTTCTCTGCTCAAACGAAGTTTAACAGTCACAGAAGATTGTGCAGCAATATTAAATTCATACATCGGTGCACATTTTGTGCCTTCTTTTTTTTCTGCCAGCCAGTCAAAATTATTTTCTGTAACAGCCGTATGAAAAGCATCTTTTACATAAGGTGACGGATTAGGTTGTCCATACAAACGTTCTGTATTGGTTTCATTTTCTGTAAAAAGCGTACGAACCGGTTTTTCAAAATAAAAATGATAATCTCCAAGGGTAGGGTGTTCAACTTGTATTGCACTGTAATTTTTTTCGTCTGCTGTTAAATGCATAACGGGCTTTTCATCCATCAATCCAAAGCTCCATAAATTGCGAAACCACAATGTGGGCAGCAGTGCGCAATATGCAGCTTCATTGCCACGATTGTGCAGGGTAATTTTTATGCACAAATCTTCTGTATTATCCTTTGCATATTCGGTAAATACATCAAAGTATTTTCCTTCATTAAATAAATTGGTGTCCAGCAATTCAAATTCCTTTTCGTACTTATTCCTGTTGCGATTGGTATTTACCAAATCAGCATAAGGATATTCCGCATGTGGATACTTGTACAAATGTTTCATGTAGGAATGCGACGGTGTATTATCCAGGTAATAATAGAGTTCCTTTACATCTTCACCATGATTGCCTTCACTGCCGGTTAAGCCAAACAGGCGCTCTTTAAGAATAGGATCTTTTCCATTCCACAAAGCCACTGCAAAGCAAATGCGCTGCAGATCATCACTGATCCCTGCAATACCGTCTTCTCCCCAGCGGTACACTTTGCTGCGTGCATGATCGTGCGGAAAAAAATCCCAGGCCTCACCATGTTCGCTGTAATCTTCACGTACAGTACCCCATTGGCGTTCGCTCAGGTAAGGCCCCCATTTTTTCCATGAAGGATCAAGCAATCTTTTTTCTTCTGCATTCATGTGTTAACGTTTTTATTTTTTGGACCGAACTGAATTTCTTTGGTCAACTTCATTGGGGTCGTACTCTTGTACAAAATTAATTCTATAGAGCTTTGTCTGCGTTTTGTTTTTAAAATGCCTCCCCGTTGGGGCTTATAAAATCACACTCCATTTTTTTGCTACCAAAATGCCGCTCATACGGAGCTAAAAACAAAATCTACTTCTCAATCTTTGCTACACTCTCCTCCATAATCAGTTCTCCGCCAGCTGGCGGAGGCGGAGGAGGTTGTTCTATCCATTATCCTCGAACCCAGGATACAAAGTCATACCTCCATCAACAAATAAAGTTGTGCCGTTTACATAATCGCTGTCATCACTGGCTAACCATACCGCAGCTTTACCAATATCATCGGGCTTGCCTACACGCTTTTGCGGAATCAATTTCAACAGCTCCTGCAGGTGTGCCTGTGTATCCCATGCATCATGATTGATGGGTGTTGCAATAGCACCTGGTGCGATACTATTGATGCGTATCATTTTAGGCGCAAACTCCTGTGCAATGGTTTTCATCATCAGCATTACACCGCCTTTGCTGGCCGCATAGTTAGCATGGCCCGCCCAT
>Ga0302323_100002342_pt1 | contig 15399 bp, 13 predicted proteins | sample Fen_T0_3_FD_201950 | JGI IMG/M metagenome (GOLD analysis project Ga0302323, IMG submission 201950) | Peat permafrost microbial communities from Stordalen Mire near Abisko, Sweden - Fen_T0_3 | ecosystem: Environmental > Terrestrial > Soil > Wetlands > Permafrost | place: Sweden: Abisko... | reverse complement strand
GTTGAAACTTGCATCAGCGCGGTTAGAGCGCAGCTAGTTGCTCCATTGTGGATTCAGGAGGTTACGGGTGGTGGTGAGAATAGCAACACGTCTTTTTGCTCACTACTTCGAACGGTTTGCCACCCCCGGTAGCCCAGTCCTCTGTGCCGACACTCTGCCCGCCAAACTCAAATCGAGAGGATAAGCAATCATGAAAACCACTAAGATCGCGGTGCTGGTTCTGACCATCGCGGTTGCGCTATTCGTTTTGATCCCGAGTCTGTCGTGGGCCGAAGACGGAGCCGGGCTGTATAAAGCAAAATGTGCGATGTGCCATGGCGCAGACGGCGCGGGCAAGCCAGCGGCGAAGATTCCGAGCCTGGTATCGGCCGAAGCAAAGGCAAAGTCCGACGCCGACCTGGCGAAGGCCGTTGCCGAGACTGCCAAGCACCCCGGTCCGGTAAAGAGTCTGTCGGCTGACGACGCGAAGGCGCTCGTTACCTACATTCGCACCTTGCAGAAATAGGGACTGCAGTTCTGCTTCTGGCCTCCGCCGCCGGTTCCTGCCCTCCCCCGGCCGGCGACGGAGGTTTGCGGAGGTGCGAGGGTGCCGGTATCCGGTACGACTGGAAGCGTAACCACGATCATCGGCGGTGGCGTCGTAGAACGAAAACACCGCAATCCTTCTGCACTCGCAAATGAAACAGTCCGTCCGGGTTCTGCGGATAAGGTAGGACCCGGGCATTTGATTTGCATGCGAGCCGGCCCACTGTCGTGCCGGTTGTTTCTTGCTGCTTCGCCACAGCTTTCACATCCGCGCATTTTCATGCCCTGCGAGCGGACGTCCTGTTCCGGAGTGGCCCGGAGAACAATTCATGAGCAAGGCCATCCTGTATGACGCAACCATGTGCATCGGTTGCAAGCAGTGCGAAGGCGCTTGTGCCCAGCAAAACAAGCTGCCCTATGACGACACGGTAGCGGCCGAGTCGTTGCAGTCGGCGCACAAGTACACCGTCGTTCTCACCAAGGAAGACAAGTTCATGCGGCGCCTTTGCATGCATTGCGAAAAGCCAGCTTGCGCATCGGTGTGTCCGGTGGGCGCTTTGCATAAAACCGCCGAGGGGCCGGTGGTTTACGACGTCTGGAAGTGCATTGGGTGCCGGTACTGCATGGTGGCATGTGCGTTTGGGCAACCGAAGTACGAGTGGGGCGCGCTGAATCCGAGGGTGCGCAAGTGCGTGATGTGCCCGGACCGCGTGGTGGCGGGCAAGCCGACAGCGTGTGCGGAGATATGTCCAACGGGCGCGACGAAGTTTGGAGAGCGCGACGAACTGATTGCGGAGGCGAAGGAGCGGCTGCGGCAGAATCCATCGAACTACAAACCGCGGATCTATGGACTGACGGAGGTTGGTGGAACGGCGGTGTTCATTCTGTCGGCTGTCGATGTCGAGGAGTATGGGTATCCGGCATCGGCCCGGATCGGCGAGACGCCCATGCCGGAGTACACGGGTCGAGTGATGGAGCGGATTCCGGACTTCATACCGATATGGACGTTGGTGCTGGGCGGGATCTACTGGATCTCGCATCGCAGGGACGAAGTGGCGGAGGCCGAAGCACAGGCTAAGAATGGGGGCGCGCGATGAGAAAACACCTGACGCTTTGGAGAGTGATCTTCGCCGTCATCATGATCTTGGGTTTGTACTCATCGTTCATTCGCTACTTCCGCGGACTGGGTGCGGTTTCGAACATGACGGACCAGTTCCCGTGGGGACTGTGGATCGGGTTCGACTGCCTGTGTGGTGTGATGCTGGCGGCGGGCGGGTTCTGCATGGTCGGCGCGGTGTATCTGTTTAACGTTGAGCGCCTGCACCCGGTGGTACGGCCTGCGGTATTGACGGCTTTCCTGGGTTACCTACTGTTCATTGTTGGGCTGCTGTTCGACCTGGGGCGGCCATGGTTCATCTGGCACCAGATGATCTACAGGAACCTGCATTCGGTTATGTTCGAGGTGGGGATGTGTGTGATGTTCTACACCACGGTCCTGTTCTTCGAATTCCTACCGAACGTGTTTGAACGGCTGAATTGGCCGAAGCCGATCAAGTGGATTCACAAGGTCTATCCAATTCTGATCGTGGCTGGCATTCTGCTTTCGACGTTGCACCAGAGTTCCCTGGGATCGCTGTATCTGATCATGCCGAGCAAACTGCATCCATTCTGGTACACCCCAGCACTTCCCTTCTTCTTCTTTGGATCGGCGGTGGCGGTGGGACTGGCAATGACGATTTTCGAATCCACGCAGAGCGCAAAAGCGTTTGGGCGACAACTGGAACTTCCGGTGCTGGTCACGCTGGGCGGGGCGCTGCTGGTGGCGTTGTGGGTGAATGCGCTACTGCGGTTTGAGGACTTCTTCCATCGGGGGTTGCTGAAGCAGGTAATCACGCCTAGCTACGAGTCGTATTTCCTGTGGCTGGAGTTAACGCTGACGTTTGTGATTCCGATTGGGATGCTGAGCTTTAAGAAGGTGCGGCTGTCGCCACAGCTGCTTTATCTGGCATCGATCTCGACAGTGATGGGGTTCATCACGAATCGGCTGAACATCGCTCTTATCGGTTTTGAGACGTATGTGGGCCATCACTACGTGCCGAAGTGGACCGAGTTTTCGATCACGTTGATGATCGTCGCCATGGGATTCGCTTTGTTTGGGTTGGCAGTAAGGTATCTGCCGATCTTTCCGGCGGACACTGAACACAAGCTCGAAGAACCGGAACGAATCCGAGTCAGTGCCGGGGTCTTGAGCCATGCGGGAGACTGACAAATCGACAGCCGTCCGAATCTGGGACGCGGTACGTCATGGCTTGGGAACCAAGCTGATCATCATGCTGCTTGGGGCCATGCTGGTGATTTTTGCGCTGTTGGGATACCTGACGATCCGTTTGCAGCGGCAGAATCTGGAGTCGGCCACGCTGCTAGCGGCGGAACGGATCAGCGACATCATCCGCAGGAATACTTCCGAATACATGTTACGTAACGATCGAGACGGGCTGCATCGCGCCATGTCGGCGATGGCCAGCGAACCGGGCGTCTTGCGAGTGCGGGTGTTTGATCGAGAAGGGCAAATCAGTTACTCGAGTGAGCGTTCGGAACTGAATCGCACGGTCGATAAAGACGCGGAAGCCTGCTACGGCTGCCACGCGCACGGACAGACGCTGACGAAACTTAACCGTCCCGATCGCTTCCGAGTCTACCGGGCACAGAGCGAACGAGTACTGGCTATTATCACGCCGATCGAAAATCAGCCGGATTGCTCCAATGCCGAGTGCCACGCGCATCCCGCGAGTCAGCAGATTCTGGGTGTGCTCGACACACACCTATCGTTGGCGCGCACGGATCAGCAACTGGCGCAGGTTTCGCAGCGGATGATCGCTTGCGACGCACTGGCAATGGTGGGGATCGCTTTTCTGAGCTGGATCTTTGTACGCAAAGTTGTGGACCGCCCATTACAGGAATTGCAGGTTGCTACAAAGAAACTGAGTGAGGGGGAATTGGGCCACCAGATTGAAGTGAAATCCGAGGACCAAATCGGAGCGCTGGCACAGTCTTTTAACTCGATGAGCCTGCAGTTGCTGGGGGCTAATGAACAGCTGATCACGTGGGGACGGAGCCTGGAAGACCGGGTGGAGCGGAAGACCCGGGAATTGCGGCGCGCGCACGATGAAGTTCTCCACAGCGAGACGATGGCGTCAGTGGGCAAAATGGCGGCTGTCGTGGCTCATGAAATCAATAACCCGCTGTCGGGCATTCTGACTTATTCAAAGCTGATCAAGAAGTGGGTGGGTAGCGGACAGGTTGGAAATGTGAAGAAAGAAGAGGCCGAGCAGTGCCTCGACTTGATCTCGTCGGAGAGCAAGCGGTGCGGCGAACTGGTGAAGAACCTGCTTAGTTTCTCCCGGCAAGCGCCGATGAACGTGCAGGCGGCCGACATCAACCGGGTGGTGGAGCAGTGCCTGATGCTGGTGAAACACAATCTGGAGATTGCCGGGATCGAGGTACACACGTCCCTGGCCGAGGGGATGCCGCGCTTGCAATGCGATCCTTCGCAAATCGAACAGGTGATGCTGGCAATCATCGTGAATGCTGCCGATGCGATGCCGAAAGGCGGGAACCTGTGGATTGAATCGTGTGCGCTCGAGAGCGGACATGCGGTGCAGATTTCGATTCGGGATGATGGCTCGGGAATTCCGGCGGAGATTCTGCCAAAGATCTTCGAACCATTTGTCACGACAAAAGATCTGAACCACGGGACCGGGCTCGGACTGGCCGTGAGCCAGGGGATTGTGGAACGGCACGGCGGCAAGATTTCCGTGGATTCAGAAGTTGGAAAAGGAACGACTTTTACTATCACGCTGCCGGTGCGGGGTTCTAGTGCGCCATTGGAACCCGCCATGGTCAGCGCGGAAACAAAGAAGAGGTGATTACTTTGACGCCACAAGCAAAGCTACTGATCGTGGACGACGAATTGAGCGTACGCGATTCTCTGGCCAAATGGTTCCACGAAGAGGGATACGAGATTGGGACTGCCGAGGATGCCAACGGGGCGCTGACGCGCATGGCCGAGAAGCCCTGGGACGCGGCTCTGGTCGATATCAAAATGCGTGGGACCGATGGCATTGAACTGCAACGACGGATGCACGAGGTAGACCCCAATCTGATTGTGATCATGATGACCGGGTATGCGTCGGTGGAGACGGCGGTTACCGCACTAAAGAACGGGGCGTATGACTACGTTACGAAGCCCCTGGATCCGGATGAGATTGCTCACCTTGTGAAGAAGGCGCTTGCTCACAAGCGTACCGAGGAAGAAGTTGTGCGTCTGCGGGAGACGGTCGCTGAAGTCGCTCGGCCTGAAGACATCATCGGCGAGAGCGAGGCGATGCAGAAGGTGTTTCATGCGATTGAGACCGTGGCACCAACGGATGCAACGGTGCTGGTCACGGGTGAAAGCGGCACCGGGAAAGAGCTAGTGACACGCGCGATTCATCATGCCAGCACGCGACGGTTCCATCCGCTCGTAGTAATTCACTGCGGAGCATTGACGGAGACACTGCTGGAAAGTGAACTCTTTGGCCATGAGAAGGGGGCGTTTACTGGGGCTCAGTATCGGAAGAAGGGGAAATTTGAGATCGCGGAGGGTGGGACGGTTTTTCTCGATGAAATCGGAGACATTAGTCTGAAGACGCAGACCGACTTGCTCAGGGTGCTCCAGGAACATGAGATTGTGCGGGTGGGGAGTACGCAGTCTATCAAGGTGGACTTCCGGTGCGTGGCGGCGACGAACAAGAACCTTGAAAAGCTGATCGAAGACGGGCAATTCCGGCCGGATCTGTTCTATCGTCTGAATGTTTTTCATATTGAGCTTCCGGCGCTGCGCGAACGGCGGGACGACATTCCGCTGCTGGTGAATCATTTCGTGCGGAAGTTTTCGCTGCAAATGAGCAAGAAGATTAACCGCGTGAACCCGGTGGCGATGGACCTTTTGCAGCAGCAACCGTGGCCGGGGAATATTCGGGAACTGGAGAACGCCATTGAACGAGCGATGGTAGTGGCACAGGAACCAGAAATTCGGGAACAGGATTTTGTCTTCAAGGCCGCAGGTGGGCCCTCGACTAACGGTGGCTCGAAGTCTCTGGAAGAGATGGAAAAGTCGCACATCCTGCGCGTACTGGAGCAGTGCAGTTGGAATCAGACACGGGCCGCGGAGACACTGCAAATTGACCGGGTGACGCTACATCATAAGCTGAAGAAGTACGGTTGGAGCCGGCCTGTCGAAACGCGATGAAGAAGCTCGACCTGCTGCCGATCGGGGATCTCGATGAGCGAATCCTCGAAAATCTGGCTGGCGCGCTGACGGAGTCCCTGCGCGTGCCTTGCCGGCTTCTGGAACCGCCGCTTGACCCGAGGTTTGCGTTCCATCCCGAGCGCGGGCAGTACCATTCGTCTGAGTTGCTGGCCGCGATGCAACCCTACGCTGAAAACCGGGCATGGCGGGTGCTTGGAGTGACGGCAGTGGACCTTTATATACCCATTCTGACTTTTGTATTTGGTGAAGCTCAGATGGGCGGGCCGTGTGCGATCGTATCGCTGCACCGACTGCAGCAGGAATTCTACGGGCTGCCTCGGGATCATGGAGTTCTGATGGAGCGACTGGCGAAAGAGGCCGTGCATGAGGTTGGGCATACTCTCGACCTGACCCACTGCGACGACTACTCGTGTGCGATGGCGCCGTCGCATGCGGTGGAGTGGATTGACCTGAAAGAAGCATCGCTGTGTTCGTCGTGCCAGACCCGAGCGATGGAATTCGTGGGTTGAAGTCTCCTTGAATTTGAATTGAACAATTGCCGGCGGTCCGCATCACCAATCTACTGTAAGCATAGGCAGAGGGCCGTCGGTGTCGGCGGCCCGCCGTCAATTTGCGAGGATTTTCTCGTTCAGCTCTTGCAGAATTCTCTCCAAGTTACTGCAAACATTCATTTAAACGATACAAGAATTGTTAACGTATTCGGCCTGGCGCGTGCAATGTCCGAGGGATATCTCTCTAGCGCAGCCACTTCCGCAGAGAAGACTGGACCCAGCCGATGTTGCAAAAATGCGCGAACCCGGGATGCACTGTCCCATTTCGATCCCTACATGAAGGTAAGTTGTTTCTGGCCGAGACGCTCGCGCTCGATGCCGAGTCAAACCCTGACGGAACACGGCGCAGGCTTCGAAAGCGCGAGCATTTCTGGCTATGCGCCGACTGTGCCGCGATTCTCACTTTGCACTTTGACGCCACGGCGGGCATGATAACTCTGCCTCTCTGTCGTCCGCCCGTGGTGATGCCAGTGCGTCCGAGGTCAGTTGCTGCGGGGCGGTGGTGAAAGGGGGCCTGCGATGAATTTCCGAATCAAACTTCCCTTGCCTTGCTCCGTCTGCGGCCAGAATGCAGTTCGCCACAATGGATGGTTCCTTGTAACGGAAAACCGGTGGCTGGACCGACTGAGAATCTACGATTGGAATCCCTCGCTCGCGGCAGGGAACGAAGTTGAGAGTGCCTGCTGCCGACAGCACTTGAGAACCTTAATGGAAAATTGGGTGAGTCAGTCGAGCGTTCATCTTGCGCCGCGTGATGAAGAACCTCCGGCAATCGCGGGAATCCCGGTCAGGGATGATTTCCAGGCGGCGGAGCGGGTGGGAGGACGACTGGTGGCAGAGTTAGCCGTTTACCGCGAACCCTTCTCGCGGGACTGGACCGGCACACGCGAAATCCTTGAAAGCATTGTTGACGCTATACCCCGGAGCGAGGAGGAGATCGAAAGCTACGAAATGGAATTCCGCTCCCCGGATCTGCTTCACGACACTGCGCACGAACTGGCCCTTCGCTAACGGCGCTGGCGGAACTGGAACCGAGCCTGATATTGGGGAACAAGGATTAGTTCCGCCGGCGCTCCCTCCAATCCTTCCAATCTTTTTCGACTTTCTGAGCCATGATTTGTGCTGCCTTCGCCAGCCAGGTTTTCTTTCGCCTGCGCAGGTCTTTCAGGATCGCATTTCGTTTCTCGGCGGTGCCCGCGTGGATGTTCGCGGTCTCTCGCCCCATGGCTTGGAGAAGGCGTAATTCGCTTTTGCTGTTCCCAAGCGCCTGGAGCTCGATTCGCGAACAATGCGGGGAAAGGCGGCGAACGATCCAGTGGCTTCGCATCTGTACAAAAGGATCGGGACAGCGAACTGCGCGTTTCAGAATGGCTGAGTAGAGAATCTCGGCGGGCGCGAGCTCTGGATGCAGCCAGTGCAGAGCGGAACCGGTAAGGGCTTTCGCCTCGCGGGCGATGCGTCCACCGTTCCATTCGGCGATCGCAACCAGTCGCACGCGTCCGAGGCTCCCCAACCCGGCCACACGACGGGCCAACCGGTAGCGCAGACCAGACTGTGGGAGCATGTGCTCAATCGCTTCGCGCGCGCTTTCAGAAATTGTGCCGCGGACAGTGGGAAGGCGATCGACCTTTTGCCAGAACAGGACGGGATCCCGGAGCTTGCCCTCGGCAATCTCGCGAAGCCAAGCGTGGTCCTCTTCCAGGACAAAGGGCCGGCCGCCCTCGGCCATGCCGTTTTCGTAGCCTTCGAGGATGGCGGCAGCGGAACGCTTCGGATCCATGTGAAGGTGCTGCTCCCGCGCAGCCAAAGATGCGCTGGTCGCCAGTCTAACTAGATCGTTGGTGTAGGGGTAGGCATAAGCCTCGTCAAAATCGTTCACGCCCCAAACTAAGCGTCCGTCTACGTCGCGCCAGGTTCCGAAGTTCTCAACATGGAGATCGCCGACGGAGAGGATATGGGGGACATCATCGAGTTCACCGCATCCATCCGGCCACAGCTGAAGCCAGCGGTAGAACGTGGCGCGGAAAAACGGGAAGATCGCCTCCGCCATTCGTTCATGCTTCAACTGTAAATCGGGATCCACGATACGCACGTGGCGGCGCAGCCATTCCTCATACTTCCTGGTTGCTTTTACGATGTTCATGTCGGTTAGCAACGATAAGTAGAGGGAAACACCGTGTCAAGGAATGAGCGCCGGGCGGCCGTGGTGGTCAAACGAGGAGAGTAATCCAGAGCGCGGTTTCCCCTCCGCGCTCCGGCACCGCGAACTAGGAGACCAGTTCACGGTGAAATGGTAGAAAGGAGCAGACTGCTGGCTCATTTTTTGGGCGTGAACTTAAAGATGCTCTTCAGCGAACCGGCGGCTTCAGAGACGGACACGTATCCCTTGGTAGCACCGACGGGAATTGTGGCTGTCAGGTAGGTGTCGGACACCACGGTGAAGCTGGCTGGCTTTCCGTTGAAGGCGACGGAGGACGCGCTGTTGAACCCGTGGCCGAAGATACCGATCGTGGTTCCAATCTTGCCAAGAGGATACTGCGGCTGTACGAACGGGACCAAGCCACTGTTGAAGTTATAGAAAACGCCACGGCCGATGCGTTGACCATTGTCGCCTCCTTGTGAAGTGGTGCCGTAGAAAGTGCCGTCCGGATTCAACGCCATCGGCGAACTCAAGTAGCAGCCTGTAGCCGAACTGTCAGTACACGGATTGGAGAAGCCGCTGTAGAGATCTGTATAGACTCCCTTGGTCGTAATCTTGAACAAGCTGTCCTGACCGCACCCGCCGCCGTAGCAAGCAGTGGAAGGACCGTACAAGCTTCCGTCCGTTCCAACCGTGAGCGGAATTTGTGGGTCCTTGGCGAGGTCCACGGAAAAATCAAAGCTGTGCAATAGTGTCACTTTTCCGGCGGTGGTGAGTTGGACAATCGTGCCTTGGTCATTGATGCCACCCCTGCTCGCCGTGCCATAGAACTTGCCATCTGTTCCCTGACTCAGTCCCGCGAGGGGATACCTGCCATTGGTGAAATCGAACGAATAAAGGATCTTTTCCTTGCCCTTCGGAGTGATCTTGAAGGCTGCGCCATTGTTGGTACCAAGTGTTCCGCCTTGGTTGGTGGTGCCGTAGAAGTTGCCATCCGTTCCGAGAGTCAAAACACTTGGATAGGCGCCGTCATTGGCTGCCTGACCCTGGAAGGTGTAGAGAGTCTTGAAAGTGCCGCTCGTTGAAACTCGAAAAAATGTTCCGTAGAGAGTTGGACCTTGTCCGGGGCTGGTCGTGCCGTAGAGGTTGCCGTCTGTTCCCAGAGTCAGGGCGCTGGGGTTGGAACTGAACTGTCCTTGAAATTGCGGGAAGGTATAGATGACGCTGAAACCGTTCTGTCCTTGAGCGGGGTCGTACCTGAAGATGACGCCGCTGGACGCACTGTTGAATTGCCAGAAGGCGCAAGTGCCATAAAGGAGGCCATCGGGGCCCAGCGTCAGACCTGAGTAGCAAACTGTTCCAGAGAGATCACCGGCAGCCCAAAGCAGCGACTCCGTACCAACCGGTGTGACCTCGAAGATCTGGGCGGCATTAGGATTGAGGGTGCCATAGTAGTTGCCGTCCTGTCCCAAAGCCAATTGACCGTTGGGACCGGTTTGGGAGCTGTCGATCGCTCCGAAATCATAGAGCGGGGTATAGATCTGGGCTTGGGCTGGACTTACGGATCCACCCCACGCGAAGGCTAACAATGCCAGGGAAATGATGGCGAGGGAAAGGGTTCTTTTCTGATGGCTACCACGAATCATGAAGCGTCTCCTGGAATGCGATTTTGCGAACGGGGGAAAGGGTCGGAGGACTCGGTATTTCGTTTGAAAAATCAAAACTAAATCCTCCTCAACTCGAGCTCACTTTGGGCGAAAAAGCGGAGGCCGTCAATTCTCCGTGAGTCACGCCACGACCAAGCTTCGATCACGCCGCAAGCAGCTTATTCCTCATCGAGATACGCCAATTGGTCACGCCGTTGGTGGCCTCGAAAAAATGGTCGGACGAACCCGACGACGGGGCCGCAATCGCGGGGTAGTGCTGTGCTAGACTGAAATCCCTCCCTGAGACAGTCCCAAGATGCCAACAGATGTGTCCTCGAATGCGATTGTCCGATTTGGCGTGTTTGAGGCCGACCTGCGCTCCGGTGAACTTCGGAAAAGCGGGGTGAAAGTCAAGATTCAGGAACTGCCGTTCCAGGCGTTACGGTTGTTGCTGAGCCGACCGAATGAGGTGTTGAGCCGGGACGACCTGCGGCAGTCCCTGTGGCCCGATGGCGTATACGTTGATTTCGACCGGGGAGTAATCAGCGCCATCAACCGGCTGCGCGACGCGTTAGGTGATTCCGCCGAGAACCCAGTGTTTATCGAGACTGTCGGACGCAGGGGGTACCGGTGGATTGCGCCGGCGCAGATTTCGGAACCGGTCCAGGCTGCTACCTCTCAGGCGGTACCCGAGGGGACTTCCGCTGTTTCGCCATCGCACTCTCACGGCTGGCGGTATGCGTTCGCTGCACTTCTTGTCACGGGTCTCGCTCTCGGCGGCGCACTATGGTTGAGACACAACTCGACGAATTCCCGTTCCTCCAGGGAGGCAAGCGCCCTGACGCAGGCAGGCTTCACTCACCGGCCCGCCAATCGCGAGGCCGAAGAGTTCTACCTCAAGGGACGGTACTACTGGGAAAAGCGCACTCCCGAAAGTCTCAACACAGCAGTGGACTCATTCACGCAGGCGATTGTTCATGATCCGAATTACGCGCAGGCCTATGTGGGCCTAGCGGATTGTTACAACCTGTTACGCGAGTACACGGCAATGCCCTCTTCCGAGGCGTATCCGCGCGCTTTTGCCGCCGCGAAAAAAGCAGTGGAACTCGACGACCAGTCATCGCAGGCACACGCGTCGCTGGCTTTTGTTTCTTTTAATGGAATGTGGGACGCCGCTGCGGCAGACCGGGAATATCGACGGGCGATTTCTCTGGATCCAAAGAATGCGATCGCACGCCACTGGTACGCCACCTATCTTGAGTCGCTGACCCGTTACAGCGAATCGATCGCAGAGGTTGAACGTGCGCAGGCGCTGGATCCGGGATCGAAGTCGATCCTGGCGGACAAGGCATCGATCTTCTTTGCGGCGGGACGGAAGCAGGAGGCGATTGCGCTTCTGCAGCAAATGGAAGAGAACGAGCCTAACTTCAGCTCTCCTCATCGTTATTTGGCGGGGATCTACTTGCTGATGGGCGACTATCCCCATTACCTGTCGGAATCGAGAACAGCTGCGGTTCTAATGCACGACGCTACGGGTTTAGACATTGCCAATGCGACCGAGAAAGCATTCGCTACGGGTGGAGGCCCTGGCCTTCTGGAAGCGCTGCGCCTGGAACAGCAAAAGCTTTACGATCGGGGGCAATTTTCCCCGTACTATTTGGCGCAGACGTACGCTTTCCTTGGCAATAAGAAAGAAGCTCTGCGGTACTTGAAAGTAGCCTACAACCAACACTCGGACGGTTTGGCAGAAATTAAATCCATTCACGCGTTCGACAATCTGCACGACGAACCCGCCTACCGCCAACTTCTGGGTGACTTGGGATTGCCGCCGATGCAGTGATGGCCGCTTCCGCGCTCTTCTGCCATAAGGATCCCGCAGTACCGTCGGGAACGACGATCCGAGAAAAAACGCCCACATCCCGGGCGTGGGATGTGGGCGGAGGGAGTGTTATTTCAGTGCAAACCTAGCTCGCGTAATACGCGGCGTTCTTGTCGACGAATTCCTTCTTGTCCTCGGGGACATCCTCGACGGCAAAGAGGGCATCGGAGGTGCAGGCGGGGACACACGCGCCACAATCGATGCAGCCGGCGGGATCAACGTAGAGTTGCGTTACTTCTTCCACTTTGGGTTCATCGGTCTTGGGATGAATGCAGTCGGTCGGGCAGACATCTACACAAAGATGGTCTTTAATACAGTTGTCGGTGATTACGTACGCCATATTCTCCTCAGTCCCCTTTCAGATGAATGCACATCCAAGTTAAGGCGTGGCGCGCCTTGTGTGCCGTGACGATGATCACAGGGTAGTGTGGCGTATCTGTCACTTGGGTATGTGACGGTGATCACAGCGATGATGGACGTCGGAAATGTAGAAAAGATGACAACTAAAAGAACCAAGGGAAACAAACAGAATTGCCCGGCCCAACCCCACGACCCCACATGCCGCCACCTGGCGGCGGGCCGGGCATTCGCCCCTCGCGGGATTCCGAATAACCGCGCAGAACAGATTCCGTTTCCGCCGCCTCGCTCCTGAGGAATGACAACACCTCAGTTTGGTCAAGCAGAGTGCTTCCCCTTTTTGAGTGGTATGATTTTCGCCGCGCATGACCTTCCAATTCCTTCGCACACGCTTTCTAGTGATACTCGGATTTATCTTGTTTTCCCCGTTCAGCCATGTCGTCTTGGGCGCTGACCATGCATCTACTCCCGCGAAGTACACGGTACGGATGGTGCAGGAATGGATTCCCATGTCGGACGGGGTAAGACTTTCGGCTACGCTCTACATGCCGGAAAATGCCAAGCCGGGAGAGAAGTTCCCTGCCCTGCTGGAATACTTGCCCTACCGCAAAGATGATGCGATGGCGGCGCGGGATTATCCCATTCATTCTTATTTCGCGGCGCGGGGATATGTGAGCGCGCGCGTGGATATTCGCGGATTTGGGACCAGTGAAGGGACGCCGACCGAACGGGAATACTCCAAGCAGGAACAGATGGATGCGGAAGAGGTGATCGCGTGGCTCGCCAGCCAGTCGTGGTCGAGCGGCGCGGTCGGAATGTTTGGCATTTCGTGGGGAGGGTTCAATTCAATTCAGATGGCGATGCGCCACCCGCCGGCTTTGAAAGCCATCCTCGCGGTCGATGCGACGGAAGCGCTGTTCCACGACGATGTTCACTATGTGGACGGACTGATGCACTTCGATGAGTTTGAGTTGAACATGGATCTTGCGCCAGCCATGACGGGCGCGCCCGACTATACGCTGGACGAAAAGGTGCTTGGGCCGCGCTTTGATTCAGCACCATGGTCATTGCTCTATTTAAAGCACCAGCGTGATGGAGATTTCTGGCACGAACCGCTGCACCCACTGAGCGAAATTAGGATTCCGTGCTTCCTGATTGGCGGGCTGTATGACGGGTACCGGGATTCGATCCCGCATATGTTTGAGCAAGTGAAGGCTCCTCTGAAGGCCATCATCGGACCGTGGAATCACACGTTCCCAAACGACGCGGATTTCGGTGTGCAGATCGAGTGGCGCGATCAGGCAGTGCGCTGGTGGGATTATTGGCTGAAGAAGCGCGAGACTGGGATCATGGGCGAGGATCGGCTGGCTATTTACATGCGAGACTGGCATCCGCCGGATCCGCACTTGAAAGAGATTCCAGGAAAGTGGCGGGGGGAAGATGGGTGGCCTCCGCGTGATGTTCGGAACACGGCGCTTTATCTCTCCGACTTGCACATGTTGTCCACTGAACCCAGCAAGCCAGGAACGAACCAGTTGCGATACGTTCCATCGATTGGAGTGGAAGCAGGATTCTGGTGGGGGGAATTGCTAACAGACCAGCGTCCTACGGATGCGTTCAGCATGACGTATGACTCGGCGCCGCTGACGCAGGAACTTACGGTGCTGGGGCGTCCCCATGCACTGCTTCGGGCCGGAGCGTCTGCGCCGTTGGCGGATTGGTTTGCCCGGTTGTGCGATGTTGCCCCAGATGGCACCGTCACGTTGGTGACAGGAGCGGGATTGAGTGGGGCGCAGCGGGAATCGGCGTCGGATCCTAAGGACCTGGAACCCAATCATATTTATTCACTCGACATTGAGATGCACTTTACGACGTGGACTTTTCCGCGCGGACACAGGATTCGATTGGCGGTGTCGAATGCGCTCTGGCCGATGATTTGGCCGACTCCGTATGCGATGACCACGACTTTGCAAATGGGTGGCGAGGATGGGTCACGGTTGCTGCTGCCCCTAGTTGGCGCCGCGGTGTACCCTGCGCCTAAGTTCTCGGCTCCGGAACCGATGGAAGAACGCCAGGACATGCAAGCTGGCGGATTGCCATTTCCGGGAGAATGGAAAACCGAACGCGATCAGTTAGCAGGCAAGACTAAGGTGAATTGGAAGGGAAAAACAGAAGAGACGTATCCGTGGGGGAAGGAAACTGATTTCGAAGAAATCACCTACGAGGTGGACGACAATCATCCTGAATCAAATTCCGTGCAGGGAGAAGCGGCGATTGTCATGGCTTTGAAAGACAGGACACTCACGTGGCGGGGGCACCTGAGTCTAACGAGCGATGCCAAGAACTTCTATTACAAGTACGTTCGCGAGTTTGATCGTGATGGAAAGCTGCTCAGGCAGAAGACGTGGGATGAGACGGTGGCGCGGGATCACCAGTAATTTGAGACGGCTCGACCATCATCAGTGATTTCGCGAGCGTTGATTGGTCCGCGACGAAAGTAACTCGTCGTCCCCCCTCGCATTGCGGATAGTATGTCGTTCATGGGTTCTGTTTCGCCAACCCCGGCACTGGTGCAGATGAAGAGTGGAGAAGGACTGCCGCCGATTGTGATCGCGCACGGGCTCAGTGGAACGATTCAAGTCACCAAATTGGCGCTTAACATTGATACTCCGCGCCCGATCTATGGAATACAGGCGAAAGGGTTGGATGGACTGGATGAACCATTTGATCGTGTTGAGAACATGGCAGAGCATTACATGGGTGCGATTGACGAACTCTGCCAGCAAGGACCTTGCATCCTGATCGGGTACTCGTTTGGAGGGCTGGTAGCGCTTGAAATTGCGCAGCGCTATGCGAACAAGGGAAAGCCCGTTCCGATGCTGATCCTTTTGGATACGTACCCGCATCCACGCTTCATGCCATGGAAATGGCGTGCGAGCCTTTTCGCCAGGCGAATGCTTATTCACGCGCAGCGGGTGAAGCAATTGCCA
>Ga0302323_100002340_pt1 | contig 15400 bp, 10 predicted proteins | sample Fen_T0_3_FD_201950 | JGI IMG/M metagenome (GOLD analysis project Ga0302323, IMG submission 201950) | Peat permafrost microbial communities from Stordalen Mire near Abisko, Sweden - Fen_T0_3 | ecosystem: Environmental > Terrestrial > Soil > Wetlands > Permafrost | place: Sweden: Abisko... | reverse complement strand
GGGGTCATCCTGGCGGTCATGCGGCTGTCGGCCAATCCGATCGTCAAGTCCGTCGCCTGGATCTACATCTGGTTCTTCCGGGGCACCCCGGTCCTGGTGCAGATCATCTTCTGGGTGTTCCTCGGCCAGCTCTACCGCTACGTCAGCCTCGGTATTCCCTTCGGGCCGTCGTTCCTGTACTTCAACACCACCGACCTGATCCCGGTCATCGTCGGCGGACTGCTCGCGCTGGGTCTCAACGAGGCCGCCTACATGGCCGAGATCGTCCGATCGGGCATCACCTCGGTGGACCAGGGCCAGACGGAGGCCGCGGAGGCGCTGGGCATGACCAAGCTGAAGGTGATGCGACGGATCGTGCTGCCACAGGCGATGCGCATCATCGTGCCGCCGACGGGTAACGAGACGATCTCCATGCTCAAGACCACGTCCCTGCTCAGCGTGGCCGCCATCCTGGAGCTGTTCGGGACCGCGCAATTGATCTACGGCAGCAATTACAAGCAGATCCCGTTGCTGGTGGTGGCCAGCATCTGGTACCTGGCCTTCACCTCGGTGATGTCGGTCGGGCAGTACTTCCTGGAACGCCGGTTCGGGCGCGGGACAACGACCGCGCGGCCCAAGGGCAAGTTGCGTCTGCAGATGGGAGGACGGTTATGAGCGCACCCGCCGACCCGACCGCGGCCGATCACGGTCCGCCCATGGTGCTGGCCGAGCAGGTTCACAAGCGGTACGGGTTGCTGGAGGTGCTCAAGGGCATCGACATGGAGGTCCGGTCGGGCGAGGTGGCCTGCCTGCTGGGTCCGTCCGGCTCGGGCAAGTCGACCCTGCTGCGGTGCATCAACCACCTGGAGAAGATCAACGGTGGCCGGCTGTCGGTGGACGGTCATCTGGTGGGTTACCGGCAGAAGGGCGACAGGCTCTACGAACTGAAGGACCGCGAGGTCGCCCAGCGCCGGCAGGACATCGGGATGGTCTTCCAGCGATTCAACCTGTTCCCGCACATGACGGCCGTCGGCAACGTCATGGAGGCACCGAACCAGGTCCTGGGCCGCAAGAAACGCGACTGCAAGGACGCTGCCCTGACGCTGCTCGAGCGGGTCGGGCTCGCGGACCGTGCCGACTATTACCCGTCGCAACTCTCCGGCGGCCAGCAGCAGCGCGTCGCGATCGCCCGGGCGCTGGCCATGAATCCGAAACTGATGTTGTTCGACGAGCCGACCAGCGCCCTGGATCCCGAACTGGTGGGAGAGGTGCTCGACGTGATGCGCGACCTCGCCTCCGGTGGCATGACGATGGTCGTGGTCACCCACGAGATCGGTTTCGCCCGCGAGGTCGGCGACACTCTGACGTTCATGGATGCCGGGGTCGTGGTCGAATCCGGGAACCCGCGCGAGGTCATCGCGAATCCGCAACACCAGCGGACCAAGGATTTCCTGTCGAAGGTGCTCTGAACAGGCATCTGAAGCGGGTAATCCTGACGAGCCCCAACGGTGATTGCGTCTCGCAGAAGTATTCCGCGCCTCGCCGGTCGGGGTAGTTTCGCATCACACCTGCCGGAGGGGATCAACTGATGTCGGGCGAACGCGTCCAGGATCACTACGCCAGCGCCGGCCCGGGCAGCGGCATCGCCGCCCGTGTCATCGCGACGCTGCACTCGAACCTCGGCGCCGATGCGGCGATCACGCCGGAGGCGCTGGGCCCGTTCGATCATTTCCACGGCCACGGCGTGCTGGCGACCCAGGGGTTGGCCGCGATGCTGGAGCCGCGGGCGGGCGAGGCGATCCTGGACATCGGCAGCGGCATCGGCGGCCCCGCGCGATGGATCGCGGCCAAGTACGGCTGCACGGTGACCGGCGTGGACCTGACGAGCGAGTTCTGCGACGCGGCGCGGGAACTGAATGCCGTGTCCGGCATGGCCGATCGGGTGCGGATCATGGAAGGCAGCGCGTTTGCACTGCCGCTCCCTGATGCGGGCTTTGATCGGGCTCATTCGCACAACGTGATGATGAACATTGCCGACAAGGCCGGCGTGTATCGCGAGGCATTCCGCGTGCTGAAGTCGGGTGGGCGGTTCGTGCTGTGCGATGTCAATGCTGGACAGAACGGTCCGCCGGAATTCCCGCTGCCCTGGGCAGCCGAGCCGGAGAAGAGCTTTCTTGCGACCGCCGACGAAACACGCCGCGACCTCCTCGCGGCCGGGTTCGAGATCGTGACATTCCGCGATATTTCGCAGGCGATCCTGCCTCGACAGGCGGCAACGGGCCGCCGGACGGAGGTGGAGGGCTTGCCGCTCGTCTCCGGTGATGTGCTGATGGGCGGGCGATTCGAGCAGATGAAGATCAATAGCACGCGCGCCATGGAAGACGGGCGGATATGCTCGGTGGAATGCGTGGCCAGAAAACCTGGCTGATCGGGCTCGCCTGAAAGTTCTGCAAGGCTACGTCGCGAAAGTTCTGGCCGCCAGCCGCGACGCCGTCGCGGTGTACCGGCGGCTGGCCCCAGGATGGCCCCCGCCCACGAACCCGCCCGCGCGGCGTCTCTGCATTGCGCGGCCGGCTTGGGTCCTGCCCCCGGCTGTGCTACGAACGTCCTATACATTTGTCGCACCCGGGGAAGTGCGGCTGATCCGGGTCTGATCATTCGTCAGGGCGCGTTCGGGTCGGTGCGCTCCCGGTCGGCGAGCTCCTCCTCGGGCCGGGGCGGGACGTTCTCGTCGTCCTCCAGCACCCGCAGCGGGAGTTCCGGAAGGCCGTCCGGGCCGAGCGGGAAATCGGCCGGTGTCGGTGGTTGCGCCATCGAGACCTCCCAGAATGTGCTGTCCGGGTGCGGGTGCGAAGTCCTGCAGAATGTAACGGACAACACCCGTCGACAGCCCGCAGCCAGTCCCGCAGGCACCGTGCGCCGGTAGGCTTGGCGGGCTGCGCTGCATCGGTCATGCCGGGTGGGTGGCCGATCGGCGCTCTGGAACGAGAAACCCCGAATGGAGCGCCACCGAAACCCGAGGAGTAAGACCAGTCGTGGCTGTCCGTTCGAAGCGTGCCGACCTGCGCAACGTGGCCATCGTGGCGCACGTCGACCACGGCAAGACCACCCTGGTGGACGCCATGCTCTGGCAGTCCGGCGCGTTCCGGATCGGCTCCACCGTCACCGACCGGGTGATGGACTCCGGTGACCTGGAGCGGGAAAAGGGCATCACCATCCTGGCCAAGAACACTGCGGTCAGGAGAAACGGACCGAATGGTCAGCTCGTTATCAATATCGTCGACACGCCCGGGCATGCCGACTTCGGCGGCGAGGTCGAGCGCGCGCTGATGATGGTGGACGGCGTCGTGTTGCTGGTCGACGCGTCCGAGGGTCCGCTGCCGCAGACCAGGTTCGTCCTGCGCAAGGCGTTGGAGGCGCGGCTGCCGGTCGTCCTGGTCATCAACAAGACCGACCGCCCCGATGCCCGCATCGACGAGGTTGTCGACGAGACCTATGCGCTGTTCCTCGACCTGGATGCCGACGACGAGCAGATCGAGTTCCCGATCGTCTACTGCGCCTCGCGCGCGGGCCGCGCCTCGCTGAACAAGCCGGCCAACGGCGAGATGCCCGATTCGGAGAACCTCGACCCGCTGTTCGACACCCTGCTCGAATCGATTCCCGCGCCGACCTACACCGCGGGCGCACCGCTGCAGGCCCAGGTCACCAACATCGACGCCTCACCCTTCCTCGGCCGCATCGGCATGTGCCGGGTCATCGAGGGCACCATCCGCAAGGGGCAGCAGGTGGCCTGGATCCGGCAGGACGGCACGGTGTCCCGGACCAAGATCACCGAACTGCTGATCACCGAGGCGCTGGACCGGGTGCCGGTGGAGTCGGCCACCGCCGGGGACCTGATCGCGGTGGCCGGCATCGCCGAGATCACCATCGGCGAGACCCTGGCCGATGTGGAGAACCCCGTCGCGCTGCCGCGGATCACCGTGGACGAGCCGGCCATCTCGATGACCGTCGGCATCAACACGAGCCCGCTCGCCGGGCGGGACGGCGGCAGCAAGCTCACCGCCCGGCAGGTCAAGAACCGGCTCGACGCCGAGCTGGTCGGCAACGTCTCGATCCAGGTGCTGACCACCGAGCGGCCGGACACCTGGGAGGTGCAGGGCCGCGGTGAGCTTGCGCTGGCCATCCTGGTTGAGACGATGCGCCGGGAGGGCTTCGAGCTGACCGTTGGGAAACCGCAGGTCGTCACCCGCATCGTCGACGGGAAGGTGCACGAACCGTTCGAGCGGCTGACCGTGGACGTGCCGGAGGACTACCTCGGCGGGGTGACCCAGCTGCTGGCCGTCCGCAAGGGCCGGATGGAGGCGATGATCAACCACGGCACCGGCTGGGTGCGGATGGAGTTCAATGTGCCCTCCCGCGGCCTGATCGGGTTCCGCACGGAGTTCCTCACCGACACCCGGGGGACCGGGATCGCGCACCACGTCTTCGACGGGTACGGACCGTGGGCCGGCGACCTGCGCGGCCGGCCGACCGGATCGCTGGTGGCCGACCGGTCCGGCCGGGCCACTCCGTTCGCGATGTTCAACCTGCAGGAACGGGGCACGTTGCTGGTCCCGCCGACCACCGAGGTGTACGAGGGCATGATCGTCGGGGAGAACTCCCGATCCGACGACATGGACGTCAACATCACCAAGGAGAAGAAGCTCACCAACATGCGGCAGTCCAGCGGTGACGAGCTGGTCCACCTGATCCCGCCGCGGGCGCTCTCGCTCGAGCAGTCGCTGGAGTTCTGTTCCGACGACGAGTGCGTGGAGGTCACCCCGGTGGCCGCACGTATCCGCAAGGTGGTCCTGCCGGCCAGCGATCGGGCCAAGCAGCGCTCCCGCAACCGCTGAGTTCGAATGACTGCGCGCAGCGGAAATGGTCGGCGAACCGGACAATCCGGGCGAGGATCGACCAGTTCCTCTGCGCCGTGCCTTTTGATATGCGCGGATCCGCGGGGTGGGCGAGTGTGGCGACGTGGTCGTTGGGTGGTTCGCAGGCGGCGGGGTCGGACCGTGAGATCACCCCTGGTGAGGATGCCGGCGACGGTCGTCGGGTTGATCGTCGCCGCGCTGGCGCTCGCCGCTTGCACCCCGCCGGGCCTGCCCGCGCCGATCGCCCCCAGCGGGCAGTCCTCGGCGCCCAGCTCCCCACCCGGCATCGGCACGATCGTCATCGGCCTGGACGGCACGTCGGGCCCGATCGGCGGGTTCAACCCGCACGCGATTGCCGACTTCTCCCCCGCCAGCCAGGCGGTGTCCTCGCTCGTGCTGCCCTCGACGTTCGTGACAGCGGCCGACGGGCGCAGGGTGCCTGACCCGGATGTGGTGGATGCGGCCACCGTCACCTCGCAGCAGCCGTTCACGGTGACCTACACGATCGACCGCAAGGCCTCCTGGTCCGACGGGACACCGATCACCGCGGATGACTTCTCGTATCTGCGGGATCAGCTGCTCGTCCAGCCAGCCACCGTTGACCCGGCCGGCTACCGGCTGATCAGCGCCATCCGATCGCGCAACGCCGGCAAGACGGTGGACGTCGAGTTCGCCACGCCGTTCCCGGATTGGCCGACGCTGTTCTCCCCGCTGTTGCCCAGCCACATCCTGAAGGACTTCCCGGGGGGCTGGGCAGCGGCGTTGAACGCCGACATCCCGGTGTCCGGTAACCGCTACAAGATGAGTTCCTACGACCCGGTGACGGGCCAGATCCTGTTGGCCCGCAACGACAAGTACTGGGGAACCCCACCGGGGCCGGCGACCGTGGTGCTGCGCCTGGGCGATCCGTCCGACCTGATCGGCGCGTTCTCCCGCGGCGATGTGCAGGCACTCTGGCTCGAGCCCGGCGCGAAGACGCTGGCCGAGTTCGACGCGTCGGTTCCGGCCGGACGCCGCGCCATCGTGCCGGTGCCGGCGTCGGTCCAGCTGATCTTCAACAGCACGTCAGGGCCGACCGCCTCCGTCGACGTCCGCGCAGCGATCGCGGCCGGCATCTCGCCGAGCGTCGTCGCGAAGCAGTTGAGCGGCGGCTGGGGCGCCGGCGCGGCCACGGTGACATCGCAGGTGCGTCTGCCGGCCCAGCTGTCCCCGGCCGAGACCGGGGCCGCCGGGGTCGTCACCTCCGACCCGGTCATCGCCGCTCGGCGGCTGACCGCCGCCGGCTACCTGAAGAACGGCCTGTACGCGACCAAGGACGGCGAGGTGCTCCGGTTGACCCTCGGGTACCCGAGCGGGGACCGGCCGCTGGCGGCCGCGGCCCGGACCATACAACGTCAGCTCGGCCTGGTCGGCATCGAGGTCGACCTACTGGCCGACACCCCGTCCTCGCTGCTGGAGACACGGGCGGCGGCGGGCACGCTCGATTTGACCCTGACGTCCCTGCCGCGGGGTCCGGCGGATGCGGTGGCCTCCGCGTCGGCGTTCGGCTGCCCGCGTCCGGGAACGAGCACCGCCGGCGGTGAACCGGTCGACCCGCTGGTGCCGGGCTCGACCGCCGAAGCGGCTGCTCCGACGCCGACCACCGGCGTCACGACCGGTGACGTCGCCGCGGCCGGGCGGGTCGAGCCGGGGGGCAGCGCGGCGCCCGGGGACGGCACGGTGCCCCTGCGCACCGGCAACCTGTCCGGTTACTGCGCACCGGAGACGCAGGCGCTGCTGGCCCAGGCGATTTCCGGGCGCGGGTCCGCGCAGGCGGCCGACCCCCGGTTGTGGACCGACCTGCCGGTCCTGCCGATCGCGCAGTTGTCGACCGTCTTCGCCCTCTCGCCCGCACTGAGCTCGGTCCTGCACGGCGGGCATGAAGGATGGCTCTGGACGGGCCCGCTGCAGGGCCTGCCGGGGTGGCCGGCTCCCTGACGACGGCCACGGTCGGCTGATGGCGGGAAACCGACGGCTGCCGTGCCGGCGGTGCGGCCGAGCGCGGCCGACGCGCCCGGCACCTGTGACAGGGGTGGTGGGGATCGGGAGGGGCAGGGGTGCGGATCGGCGGCCGAGGATCACCTTGTGTGGCGCCGCGCCTCGCGGAGAATTTGCGGACGTTCACCCGAATGAGTGCACTCTGTGCGCCCGCCAGGGTAGTTGGGTGTGAGATGCCCGCTTTTCGGAGGCTCAGACGGGTCCAGCTATCACCCTTGTGTCACGATTCTCGCGCCGACGTGCCCAGACCTTGGGACACCTCGTATGGTCGTGACGTCAGATAAATGGTGAAGTTCGTCGCATCCGGTGGTTCGAGCCGTAGATGAGGGCCGCCCGCCGGATTGCGATCGACTTCTCGAGGAGGAATGTCAATGAAAAGAAATCGGGCAGTGAGCCTCACTGCCTTGGCTGCGGCCGCTGCGCTGGTGATTTCAGCCTGCAGCGGCACACCGGGACAGGAGGGCGCCACCAGCGCAGCCTCGGTGGAGACGTCCGGCGCAACCACATCGGGTGCTGAAGTCAGCTCGGCGAGCGGCAGCGCCGCGCCTCTCGTCGGCGCGGACAAGGTCGGCAAGGTCGGTGGGTCAGGGTGCGGCATCCCGCACGGGCCGTATGCCGCTCCGGCCAAGACCGGGGGTGAGGTGCGAGCGGCGTGGAACGATCCGCCGCTGTCGTGGAACAACAACACCACGCACGCCAACGCGGTCGCCAACACCAATATCCAATACTTCACCAACATGGGGTTCACGTACTTCGACAAGGACCTCAACTTCATCAACAACGACCAGTTCGGCACCTGCACGGTGGTCTCACTGGATCCGCTGACTGTCAAATATACGGTCAACCCGGGCGTCACCTGGTCCGACGGCGTGCAGATCGGTGCTGCCGACATCATCCTTTCCTGGGCTGCGCAGAGCGGCGTGTACAACGATACGGAGGCGAAGACTGACGCGGACGGCAACCTACTGCCATCCCCTGGGATCGCCTTCGACAAGATCGACCCGTCCATCTCGCTGATCAAGGACTTCCCGGTGATCGGCGATGACGGGCGCTCGGCCACCTTCAAGTGGTCGAAGTACTATGTCGACTACCAGCAGGCGAACCCCGTCGCCGGCGCCGGCTACCTGATCCCCGCGCACGTCGTCGGTCAACACGCGCTCAATATCGCCGATCCGGCCAAGGCCAGCGCGGCCCTGATCGCCGCGTTCAAGGACAAGGACAAGAAGGCGCTCAAGCCGATCTCCGACTTCTGGAACACCGGCTTCGACACCGACCAGTTGCCCAAGACTCCCGACTTGTACCTGTCGAGCGGCCCGTACAAGGTCACTGCTTACGCGCAGCGGAAGAGCCTCACGCTGGAGCGCAACCCGCAGTACAAGTGGGGACCGATGCCGTCCGTCGACAAGATCACCTACTCGATCATCGGCGATCCGACGGCCGCAGTGCAAGCGCTGACCAACGAGGAGATCGACATCATCTCCCCGCAGGCCACCGCCGACATCTACGAAGCTGTTTCCGGTCTGGCCGACCGCGGCGTCGACGTCAAGACCGGCGACGGCGGGACCTACGAGCATGTCGATCTGGTCTTCGCCAACAAGGGTCCCTTCGACCCGGCCACCTACGGCGGTGACAAGGAGAAGGCCCTCAAGGTGCGGCAGGCCTTCATGAAGACCATCCCGCGGCAGGACATCGTCGACCGGTTGATCAAGCCGGTCAATCCCGATGCTGTGCTGCGCGAGTCGTACACCACCGTCCCGGGCTCACCGCGGTACAACACAATCGTCGCGGCGAACGGTATGAGCGCGTATGACAAGGCCGACGTCGCCGGTGCCAAGCAGCTGCTGACCGAGGCCGGCGTCAAGACCCCGGTCGACGTGCGGCTGAAGTTCGCCGCCAACAACCCCCGCCGGTCGAACGAATACGACCTGATGAAGGCCTCGGCCCAGCAAGCCGGGTTCAACCTCATCGACAAGAGCAGCGCGAGCTGGGGTACGGAACTGCCGAACATCCAGGGGTACGACGCCTCCCTGTTCGGCTGGCAGTCCACCTCGACGGGCATTGCCGAGGCTCAGGCGAACTTCGTCACCGGTGGGGCCAACAACTACGGCAAGTACAGCAGCAAGACGGTCGACGACGCGTATGGAAAGATCACCGGGTCCATCCAGACTGATCAACAGGTCACCGATGAACTGACCACCCTCGAGAAGACGATGGTCGACGACGCCTTCGGAGTGACGATCTTCCAGTTCCCGAACGTGACCGCGTGGAACACCGCCAAGGTCACCGGCGTTTCGGATACGCCGCTGGCTCCCGGGGTCTTCTACAACTTCTGGGATTGGCAAGCTGTTTCGTGATGAAGCGCGTCATGTAAGGCACGGAGGTGCGGCGGTGACCATGCGGCTGGGCTAGGAACATGCTCACCGGCGCGCTCTGGCGGCGGGGGTGCCGGACTCCTTCACGGAGTACGGCACCCCCGCACTTGTTGTTAAAGCATCGTTTCCGGGTACTGGTTGTCCATCCGGCCGTCCTGTGGGCGCCCCGAGCTGGGCTTAGAGTCTGGTCTACCGCTGGTGCGTGACGACTGCGTCGCCTGCCGAAGGGGTTGGTTGGTACATGGCGATCTACATCGTTCGGCGTCTGATCGCCGGGTTCTTCGTCGTCCTGGGCGCCTCGTTCATCGTCTACATCCTGGTGGCCAACGCGGGCGACCCCTTGACGTCCAGCTACGGGATCACCGACCCGGTGGCTCGCGCGCAACGCATTTCCTCGCTGACGGCATCACTGAACCTCGACGTCAATCCGGTCTTCCGCTACTTCCTGTGGCTCAAGGGCGTCGCCGGATGCTTCGTCGGTCAATGCGACTTCGGCTACTCGATCACGACCAATCAACCGGTCACCGGAGACCTGGCCGGCCGCATCCTCATCACGTTGAAACTGGTGCTGGCGGCCACGATCCTGGCCGTGATGATCGGCATCGCCATCGGCATCATCACCGCGCTGCGCCAGTACTCGGGGTTCGACTACACGATCACCTTCTTCACCTTCCTGTTCTTCTCGCTCCCACTGTTCTTCGTCGCGGTGCTGCTCAAGGAGTTCGTGGCGATCCAGTTCAACGACTTCATCACCAAGGGCGCGCACATACCCTGGTGGTTCATCTGGACCGCCGCCCTGGTCGTCGGGTTGACGGTGTACAGCCTGACCCGTGGTCAGCTCAATCGACGATTGCTGTTCGGCGGCGGCGCGGCGGTCCTGGTCGGCGGGATCCTGTACTACATGTCGGTCACCCAGTGGTTGCTCGACCCGGGGCTCGGCCCGATCGTCATCGCGATCTTGGGTCTGGGGATCGCGATCGGGATCACCGAACTCACCGCCGGAGTGAGAAACAAGAAGGCGCTGCGGACCGCGTTGACCACCGCCGCCGTCGGGCTGGTGCTCTGGTACCCCCTGCAGTTCGTGTTCTACCAGGGCATGACGATCTGGATCCTGTTGGGGCTGCTGGTGCTGGCGATCGCCGTCGGGATCGGGATCGGGTATCTGTGGGGCGGCGACGATCCCGGGGTGTCGGCGCGCACCGGCGCGATCACCGCCCTGCTCATGTCCGCGGTCATCTTCCTCGACCGCACGATGCAGGCCTGGGGTCCCTACACCGCCAACGAGGCGATCCGGGGCAGACCGATCAAGACCATCGGAGACTCTCAGGCCGGGCTGGACGGCGACTTCTGGATCCAGACCGTCGACGTGTTCACCCACCTGCTGCTGCCGACGCTGGCTCTGATCCTGATCTCGCTGGCCAGCTACACGCGGTATACGCGGGCCAGCATGCTCGAGGTGCTGAACCAGGATTACATCCGGACGGCCAGGGCGAAGGGTCTGACCGAGCGCACCGTCGTCATGCGGCACGCGTTCCGCAACGCGATGATCCCACTGGCCACGATCGTCGCGTTCGACATCGGCGGACTGCTCGGTGGGGCGGTCATCACCGAAACGGTGTTCCAATGGGATGCCATGGGCAGGTTGTTCCAGTCGGGATTGGTCAACAACGATCCCAACCCGGTGATGGCCTTCTTCCTCGTCGTCGCGATCGTCGCGGTCCTCTTCAACATCTTGGCCGACCTGCTGTACGCAGCCCTCGACCCCCGAATCAGGGTGGGATCACTATGACCGCTCCCGGTGCGCCCGACCTCCAACACGTTGCCGGCGGCACCGCCGTCCCCGAGCCGCCCGACGTGCCGAACCGGGCGGACGAGACGTCGTTCGAGCAGAAGGAGACCGTCGGGCTCTCCCAGGCGCAGATCGTCCGCCGCCGGTTCTTCCGGCATCGCGGCGCGATGATCTCGCTGATCGTGCTGATCTTCGTCCTGTTGTTGTCGGTGACGAGCATCGGCATCGGCCCGATCAAGGGCTGGTGGCAATGGACTCCCTACGACCGTCCGGTGCCGCAGAACCCGCGTGGTGAGCCCACACTGTCGTTGCCCTTCTTCGGCGGGACCGGATTCGCGATCGGCGATCACCCGATGGGTCAGGACGAGACGGGCCGGGACCTGTTCGCGGCCATCATGCGCGGGGTGCAGAACACCATGGTGGTGATCATCATCCTGGCGCTGCTCTCGACCACCCTCGGGGTGGTGATCGGCGCGGTCTCCGGCTATTTCGGCGGCTGGTGGGATGCCGCGCTGATGCGGTTCACCGACACGATCATCATCATTCCGGTGATCCTGATCGCCGCGGTGGCCGGGTACGCCATCGGGGCGAGCGGCGTCCTACCCGTCGCGATCGTCCTGGGTTTGTTCCTGTGGACCGGGTTGGCGCGGCTGGTCAGGGCCGAATTCCTGGCGCTGCGCGAACGTGAGTTCGTCGACGCCGCCCGGGTCGCTGGGGCATCCTCCCGACGGATCATCTTCAAGCACATCCTGCCCAACTCCGTCGGGGTCGTGGTGGTCAACACGACCCTGCTGATGGGCGCCGGCATCCTGATCGAGGTCGGCCTGAGCTTCCTCGGCTTCGGCATCCGACCCCCGGACATCTCGCTGGGTTCGCTGATCAGCCAGTACACAGGTGCGCTGACGACGCGCCCGTGGCTGTTCATCTGGCCGGGCGTCTTCATCATCATCATCGTGCTGTGCATCCAGTTCATCGGAGACGGACTGCGCGACGCGTTCGACCCGAGGCAGAAGCGGATCCCCAAGCAGAAGGATCTGAAGGAAGCGGTGTCGTCTCCGTCAGAGGCCACACCCTGATGCGGTCGTCGGTTCTGGAGGTCGGCGGGGTGGAGTTCGGCGGCGTGCGGTCAGAGCACCAGGCCGGCCACCCCGAGCGCCAGCAACGCGGCCACGGCGCCCATCATGCCGACATGCCACATCACTGGTGGGCGCTCGAACTCCAACCGGGGGTTGTCCAGATGGCCGGCGTCCCGCAGTGCCTCCCACTGCCGGCGGACCGCGATGGCCGCCAGACCCGACGAGCTCCGCGGAGAATCGCCGGGGCGCAGGCCGCCGCCGTCGCCGCGGGAGGACTCCGGCAGGTGCTCGATCTCCAGCGACGAGATGTCCCGGTTGGCGTGGCGGCCCGGGCCGGGGGCGGCCCAGGCCGTGAACCGTCCGTATGCGGTGTCCAGGTTCAGCGCCCACTTGGTGTCGACGGCCCGGATGGCGGGCCACGGCAGGCGGATTGTCCGCAGGACGTTCACCAGCACCACTCCGGCCTCATCCACATCGACATGTGGATTCCAGAACAGCGCCCAGCAGATCACCGCGGGCAACACGATCCAACTCCCGTAGCGGGCAAGGCCGCCGATTCCCTGGTCGATCGTGAGCGCGCCGAGACCGATCGCGCACACCACGCCGATCACTGCGGCCAGCACCCGGCTCGCGGCCGGCCGGTATTCGGTGGACATGACGCCATCGTTGCATCCACGACGGGGCTACCCAGGACGGTCGATCCCGGTGACCGGCACCGGGGATCGCAGCGGGTTGACTTGTCGGTTAGCTGGAAGGTTGTCCACCCGTGACGATGACAGCGACGAGCGCCCTGGTGCTTTCCGTGCACGACCTGGACATCGACTTCTGGGTCGACGGTGTCTGGTACCCGGCCGTCATCGGAGCCGATTTCGAGCTCCGCCGCGGCGAGGTGCTGGCCATCGTCGGCGAGTCCGGTTCCGGCAAGTCGACGACCGCGATGGCGCTGCTCGGGCTGCTGCCGAAGAACAGCCACGTACGAGGATCCATCGAACTGGGCGGCCGGCAGCTGGTCGACGCGGACGCCCGCGAGCTGCGTTCGATCCGCGGCCGCGAGGTCTCGGTGATCTTCCAGGAGCCGATGACCGCGCTGAACCCGGTGTACACGATCGGTTTCCAGATCGGGGAGATGCTGCGTAGTCACAACTCGATGTCGCCCAAGGCGGCCAGGGTGCGGGCGATCGAGCTGCTGACCATGGTCGAGATCCCCGAACCCGAACGGCGCATCGATTCCTACCCGCACCAGCTGTCCGGTGGTCAGCGGCAGCGGGCGATGATCGCCCAGGCGCTGGCGTGCGATCCGGAGCTGCTCATCGCCGACGAGCCGACCACTGCGCTGGACGTCACCGTGCAGGCCGAGATCCTCAAGCTGATGCGCGATCTCAAGCACCGGATCGACGCGGCGATCGTCTTGATCACCCACGACATGGGTGTGGTGGCCGACATGGCGGACCGGCTGCTCGTCATGAAGGACGGACGGATCGTCGAATCCGGAACCGCCGACGAGGTGTTCCACCGCCCGATCCACCCCTACACGATCCAATTGCTGGATGCCGTGCCCCATCTGGGCTCCGTCGCGGCCGACAAGGATCGCCCCGCGGTCTTCGGCGACGTCGTGCCCGATGGCCTGGTCTCAGATCGCACGGTGCCCGACGGCGGCGTGTCCGACGGCGGCGGCGTCGCCAAGGCCAGCACCTCGGTGCTGGAGCCGCCACCGGCGCCGATGGCCCCGATCGTACAACGAGCCGGCATCCAGGCCGGGGTCGAGCCGATCGTCGACCTGGTCGGAATCGCCATCGAGTACCCCAAGCGGGGTCGTACCCCGGCCTTCCGGGCCGTCGAGGACGTGACCTTGCAGATCGGTCGCGGCGAGGTCATGGGCCTGGTGGGGGAGTCCGGTTCGGGCAAGACGACCATCGGTCGGGCGCTGGTCGGGCTGCTCCCGGTCGTCGAGGGAACGGCCAGCGTCGTCGGCTCCAACCTGGTCGGCGTGCACCCGAAGGAGCTTCGCACACTGCGCAAGGACGTCAGCTTCGTCTTCCAGGATCCCGGTTCGTCGCTGAACCCCCGCCTGCCGATCGGCGAGTCGATCGGTGAGCCGCTGTTGTTGCACGGCGAGGCCAAGGGACCTGCGCTGGGCAAACGGGTGGAGGAGCTGCTCGACCGCGTCGAGCTTGCGCGCTCGATGCGCAACCGGTATCCCCACGAACTGTCCGGCGGGCAGCGGCAGCGGGTCGGCATCGCGCGAGCCCTGGCCCTGGAGCCGAAGTTGCTCATCGCCGACGAGCCGACCTCCGCGCTGGACGTCTCCGTGCAGGCCCGGGTGCTCGAACTCTTCCAGGAACTGCAGCGGGACAAGGGCTTTGCCTGCCTGTTCATCTCGCACGACCTCGCCGTGGTGGAGATCCTGGCCCGCCGGATCGCGGTCATGCACCACGGCCACCTCGTGGAGCTGGGCACCCGCGATCAGATCCTGGTCGACCCGCAGCAGGCCTACACCAAGCGACTGATCGCTGCCGTCCCGGTACCGGATCCGGACGAGCAGCGTCGGCGCCGGACCGAGCGGGACGCGATTCTGGCCGCGGGGATCGGCCTCGACGACCTGGACGACCAGGCCGGGGTGCTGGCCGACCTGACCGAGGAGGAGGCCCGTGCCCGCGCGAAGGAGGCGCAGTCAACCCAGGGACCCGTCCAATTCGGCGGCGTGTGAGCGGTCTCGCACCTGTTCTCGGCGGCCGGACGGCAGGCCTGGATGACGTAGCGTGCAGGCCATGTCCCGCCGCCTGCTGGCCGTGCACGCGCACCCCGACGACGAGTCGATCACCATGGCCAGCACGCTCGCCGGCGCCGCCGCGTCGGGCGTGGCGGTGACCTTGGTGACGGCCACGCTGGGGGAGCAGGGAGAGATCATCGGTGACGAACTTGCCGGCCTCGCAGCCGACCGGGCGGACCAGTTGGGCGGGTACCGGTACACCGAGTTGCGGGCCGCGTGTGCGGCGTTGGGGATCACCGATCACCGGATGCTCGGCGGCATCGGGGCCTTCCGCGACTCGGGGATGGCCGGCACGCCGTCGGCCGCCCATCCCAGGGCCTTCAGCCGGGCCGCGGGCGGTGGGCCGGAGCACGCCCGCGCGGTCGGCTCGTTGATCGAGATCATCGAGCAGACCCGGCCGCAGGTGCTGCTGACCTACGACGCGGACGGCGGCTACGGCCATCCCGATCACGTTGCCGCGC
>Ga0302323_100002339_pt1 | contig 15400 bp, 20 predicted proteins | sample Fen_T0_3_FD_201950 | JGI IMG/M metagenome (GOLD analysis project Ga0302323, IMG submission 201950) | Peat permafrost microbial communities from Stordalen Mire near Abisko, Sweden - Fen_T0_3 | ecosystem: Environmental > Terrestrial > Soil > Wetlands > Permafrost | place: Sweden: Abisko... | reverse complement strand
TTTCGAGCAATATCATGCCCCAGATTGAAGAGCGCTCCCCTGATTCGGGTGTACCCCCAGCTCGGGTTCTCTCCTGCCATTCGAATGACAAGTTTGGCGATGTCTGCTTTCGTGCGCGGTCGCCCTGGTCCCCGCTGTCTCGAACCGTCGTACTTGGCGGGCAACCAGGTTGCGATACCACCGGAGCAGCGTGTCAGGCGTGACAACGGTGCCAAGTGCAGCGAGCGCGAACCGACCGATGGCCTTGGCCTTCTCTGCGAGCCGTCGACGCTGCGCGTCCGTCCAGCGAATGCGCTTGTTGCCAAACTGCTCGCGGAGTTATTGATTCTCGGCTTGGAGATACTCGATCATGGCTTACTGCTGTCGGTTGATCCAACCCGCGAAAACAAGGAGCAGAAACTGGAGGTGGAGATTGATCGTTCGCTGTCGAGTCACGACAACTTCTACCACGATGAAAAGGCAGGAATCACGCTCAATCCATTTTCTGCAGCATACGGCGTCAGTGTTGGCGGCAGTAACGCATTGGGAGGGAACGAAGGCAGGGCTGGCAATAGTCCGAGCGACGCGGGTGGCTGTTCGTGTCGAGTCGGCGGCAAGACTTCGCCGAGCGGTCTGCTCGGGCTTGCATTGGGCGCGGCACTCTTGTTCCGAAGACGCAGACGGCCTTAGACGCAGCGTCGTGAAGGCGCGAAGCGCTTTAGTTGCAGGCCGGAAATTGTTGCGTGCCCGTGCGGTTCGCGTTGTCGCCAATTGGGATCCCGCTGTCAGTAATTACAGCGCCATGTACGTCGGTGACGCGGAACGTATACGGGCCGGGGCCCATGCCGCTCGCCGCAACGAAGTAGTTGTAGTCGACGCGAGGCACATCGACGAAGCTGCTGCCATTCTGATATTCGAACTTCGCTATGGCATGGCGGTGGTTGCGCAGTTGCACTGCCGTCCACCATTGGTTGCTACCGTCCTTGAAATGGAAGGTGACGGGGCCTGTGACGTTGCACGGGACGTATTGCCAGGTAATCGGTACGCGTCCCTGTGCGAGGGGTGCGATCTTTTCGAACGCTACGGGGCTAAGGTCGATGTTTCCTTTGGGACATTCAGGGCATAGGTCGACGACGCGCACAGTAATGGTGCCGTTGGGGCCCACGATGCGCGCGCAGGCACCGCATGGTTCCGAGTTGCCGTAGTCTGGGGCATTCATCGCGCCGACCATGAGGTCGTTCGGCGTCGCGTCAAAACTGCAAGCGCCAGAGCCGTCAGCGAAGTCGTAGTACGTGGCTTCGCCGCTACTGGTAGCCTCGCCATTACAGGGCACGACATTCGATGCGCCTCCACTGCTGGTCGCGCTGCCACCGCTCGCGGTGCTCGAGCCGCCGCCCGCTGTGGCTGCGGTCTCGTTCGAAGCGCAGGCGAAAAGAACGAGTACAACGATTGGTGACGCGAGGAGTTTGACACCCAACATAACCGTCATCGTTTCACGAGGACGGGCAGCTCAGCAAGTGGGCGATGAAAAGGCCCGAAAGCCGTTCGATTGACCCGCAACCCAGACTACGGCACGAGCTTCCCAGACTCCGACAGCACCTGGATAATCCTCGCGTCAAACCTTGAATCACTCGCCGCATTCATGGGGGCCGCGATGATGACGCGATCGTCAGTGATTTTGTCGATCTGAATCATCGGGCCTACGGGCATCACCGCCGAGATCCCGCGGAAGAACGTACCCAAGTAAATGGGAACGTCGTCTGCCTTGACGACGAAGGGTCGGTCTCGCGAAGTAACACTGTCCAGTTGGCTACGCAGCGAGCTACCGTATTCATAACTCAGGTTAATGATAAACGTGCCCGTGGACTGCTTGACATAGGCAATTGTTCTGAGATCGAGCCATGGGCTTTCTGCCAGGACGAGGGAACCGAGTCCAATTGATTGGGCCTGGGTTGGACTAATTGTAAGGTCTGCCAATTGGAAGATCTGCAACCGCTTGGTCCACGCGTAGGGCATCACCGTGGCGCGGGGCACGTAGATCCGCGTGCCCGCGAATACTTCGGACAGGGGATTGGCCACGAGGCAGAAACCCACTTCCCAAGCAACAGCGCCGTACGCGTTCCCCAAAAGGCCCATGCTGCCAGACATGCCACTTTGCGCAGTCGTCGCACCGGCGCCCATCCAGCTCATAGTCACGCTACGCAGCATTCCTGTCCCCACGATAAGCTCCCCCGGCGCCAAGCCCGTGGCGTTCAGCGTGTGGACGACCTCGAGTGCCAGATCGTACCCAAGCTGATCGCGCGTGTGCAGACCAACACCAAAGCCGTTGCAGCAGTTCAACGCAACCATCGGGTCGTAGTTGAAGGTTGGCGGCGCTAGGTTTTGGCCTTGGAAGTCAACCTTGGTAGCGTCCCCAACGCAGAACTCAGCCAACCCAGCATCAGCCACGCCGGCCGCGCCGACGAGGCTCCCCGCCGTGCCAGCAGAGCCGCCCAGACCGGTCTTGCCGCCCGTCGCACCGCCTTCCCCGACGCCAGTCGCACCGCCCTTCGCACTGGTTGTTGATGGTGCACCCCCTGCTGTGCCGTGCCCTTGGACGCCACCATTCGGGCCTTGTGGCTCGTTGCTGGAGTCGGTCTTTCCGCCGCAGCCCGCCAGACTCGCTAGCAGCATGAGCTGCCCCGCGACCGAGCCAACTCCAATGCCCCGCCCCACACTTCGACATCCCATAGGCTGCATAGTGGAACAATTCTTGTCCTAATGCCTGCCGGGAGCAACTAGCGAAGCTGACGTTACGGCAACTTGCCGGGTAGACGACGGAAAATCGGCGGTGCAACTGCTGACCCGAACTCCTCGGTAGGGTAGGCCTTTCTTACCCATTATTGGGCTAGGTTCGACTAGCCTAGCCGTCACGTATCTGCACCGCGGCTTCTCAGCGCATGCGGTGCATCGTTGCATCCACCGAATGCGCGGCAAGTAATAGGCAGGGTTGCGGTTCTCTGGAGCGAGCCCTACCCATGGGGTTCCTAAAACCAAACCAGGACGCAATGGGTAAAGTCGTGCATTTCGAGATCCCTTTCGATGAAAAGTCGCGCGCAATGAAATTCTACGGCGACGTGTTCGACTGGAAGCTGACGGACATGCCAGAGATGGACTACGTGATGGCGCTTACGTCGGACGTCGACCAGAATAAGATGCCCACGGAACATGGGCTCGATCAATGGAGGTCTATTTAAGCGACCGAAGGAGGCGCCAAACCCGACGCTGTACGTCGCTGTGGACTCGATTGACTCTGCGCTCGAGAAAGTCGAAGCCGCCGGAGGCAAGGTCGTCACCCCCAACACGCCCATTCCCGGCATGGGTGCCTACGCACGAATCTTGGACACCGAGGGCAACGTCATCGGCCTCTACCAGGGTAGGTAGATGGCATCCAGGCGTGCTATCTTTCGCCGAGTTTCAGCGGTTGGTAGCGCAGCAGCACGGTGCCGTTCTTGAAAGGTTTGGATTCGAGTAGTTGCAGTTCGACACTCTTGGGCAACGGACTGAAGAGGGGGCGGCCACTTCCGAGGATGACTGGATTCAGGACAAGTTGGTATTCGTCAATCAGGCCCTTCTCGGTCAAGTCGCGTACCAAGGTTCCGCTGCCGAAGATGAGACAGTCGCCGTTGTTGGATTTCCTGACTCTGCCGATGGTAGTTGCGTCGGCTTTCGGTTCGATGACACTATTTTCCCAGTCTGCCCGCTTCAGGCTCTTGGAAAATACTACCTTGCGCCCTTCGGTGAGGATCTTTGCGAAATACGGGTTGGCGGCCTTTCCTGCTGGGGTGGGCCAAAACCCTGCAAACATTTGGTAGGTGGTTTTACCAAACATATACGTGCTGATGTCGCCGCGGGATTGCTTTACGTACTCGGTTAATTCTTCATTGTCGCGCTTCGCCCAACCCACGCCGCCGTCGGAGTCGGAAAAAAGTCCATCCATACTTACGTTGTTGAATACTAGGATCTTGTGCATGTCTTAGTCGGTAGCATAGCGACACAGGTGCGCTCGGAATTGGACAAATCCGACAGCTCTAATCCTCGTAGGAAAAGCCGGCTTTCTCGTGGAATTGCTCGGCGCGGTCGGAAAGGCCTTTCGGGGTCACTCGGGAAAAGGCCTTAAGGTCCCGGATAAAGTGTGACTGGTCCGCGAAGTTCAGCTCGTACGCGATGCTGGCAAGCGTTGGGTAGCGGCGGGTCTTCATCAGCCGCAGGGCCTCGTTGAAGCGGCGGATTCGCACGTAGGTTTTGGGAGACACGCCTACGCAGGCGGTAAATCGTCGTTCAAGTTGACGCTCGGAAACGTCAAGGTCACCCAACAGGTTCGGTAGACGCAAGTCCCTAATCTGCTGCTCAACCAACTGCAGTGCGCGTTCAACCAGGGGGTCGCGCGTGGTACTGCAATTGGCCTTGGTTATCAAGAAGAGCAGCAGCAGGTCGGCTTTCGCCTGCGGTGTCGGGGCCGTAAGCAGGTCGCGCTGGCTGGGCGCGCCGGCCAGTTTGGCCAAGGGCACGACACCGTTGCGTAACTGCCGAGCGTCCAATCCCAGTAGGGAACGCAGGCCGTGCGGCTTAAGTATGATCTGAATCGTCAAGTGCGGACCGCCACGATAGCGCATGGTGCTGGGCGTGGTGCCGGCACCGTATAAGAAGGTCAGTGGCAATCGCGTTGCGGTGCCAAACGGAGTTTCGATGCTGCGAATTGCTCCACCCTGTCCACGCTGGTGGAGCACAATCCCTGGTAGCGCGACAGGCGCCACCTTGATCGCGTAGGGTCTGGCGTCAGGGTTGTCGAAAATTCGGATGTGCAGCACATCCCGTCGAAGCTCGGGCGGGATGGCAGGTTCGAGGAGGGTCCATCGGGAGGGCATTAATTAGTGCGCCAACCAATACGGTATCGAAGCGACCAAAGAATACAAGGCTTCGCGCGATCCATGTCCAGTGACGGGAATGTGGGTAGCACAACGCATATTTATGCGAACTAGCCCGGCGGTGCCGGATGCTTTGCCACGAGATTCAGTGCCTCGTGAAATGAAGCGAAATGGCGAAGCGCTTGTCCCTGGTCAGCATGAATGGTAGCAAGGTCACCGTACGGTTGTTACGTAGAGTGTAACCAACGCGCGCTGTCCGCGATTTATTGTGGTCAGGACGTCGCGGAGTAACCAGAATTGGAGGATTCAAGATGAAGGCCAATCATTTTATTGTCACGTTTGCAACGCGCACTTCATTCGTGCTGATGACCCTAGGCTCACTAGGTGGTTGCGCGGCTCAAAATGATGAAGTTGCACTTGGTCCGCTCGACGAAAGCGTCGCACAAAGCAGCGCTGCGCTGTCGACCGGGGTTTTCAGACTGAAGAACTACCGAACGGGGCTATGTGTGGGCTTGCCGGCAGGCACGACGCGTGACGGGGTACGCCCGATCACGTGGGACTGCGAAGCGAATATGCCAAAAAACCAACAGTGGAGGTTTCGACCGTCTAGCGAACCCGGCTATGTCATGCTTGAAAACCAGGCGGCGGCGAACTTGTGCCTGGAACGTCGTGGGCCTTGGATCGATATAAACAATCTGGGCTGCTACACGGCGATGGAAGATGGTTGCTACGACTATTTCAATACGCAGTGGAATCCGATTTACGTCGGTAGAAACTTCGAGAATAAGGAATGCTACCGCATCGCCAACGGCGGTGGAGGTGTCCTCGGCGTATTGGGTGGAAACACAGGGTGGGGTGGTAAGGTTGTTACGTGGAAAGACTTCGCCGACCAATACGGGCACCCCGATCAGATATGGTGCGTTTACGACCTTTGATAGCGTTACGACCGAAACCTAACGCAAGCCATCGCGTCACCGTCGCCCTCCGTAGAATCCTCCACTTCGTAGACGATCCTACGGAGGGTTGAACAGTGTTCGCCTGGCCGATAGCGTTCCAGTACCAACTGCGCGAGGACTGGTCACGTCAAGGCTGCGGACACATCCAAAGCTTCACCCCCGTGCTTTCGTTGACCATGCAGGGGCATGGCTGAAAATAGCTACACTGGGTAATGCTGGTTCCGCTCGGCAAGTCGGGGTAGTCACAGACTTGATTTCCGAAGAAGGTCGCGGACGAGGGACAAGTCGGACATTTGACAGGAACCGCGAAGGTTGTCGCCGGTCCATCGTAGCCACCCATGCACACGGGGCCAAACGGTGTCGTTTCAGCGTAGGTTTCCGTGCGCAGTCGAACCTTCACACTTGCGGGACTTCCGCAGTCCAACGGAGTCGAAGGCGCCGTGGCTGGACAGCGAAGGGTCACGAAGTACGCACCCTTCCCACGTCTGCGATCGGTATCGCAGATCTGTGTCCCCCCCCAGCTCGTCGTGATCTCCGCGAAGGGCATCCAAACACTGGAGATCCTGGCAGGATCACTTGGCTCGACGACGAGATTGACGATGATTGAGCCGCTGACTTGATAGACGTCGACGCGGCTTCGGTTGAGTGTGGCGGGTACGCAGCAGGCTGGCGCAATGCACGAAGCCTGGCCTGCCTGGTTCGTCGTACCACCTGCTTGGTTCGATGACCCACCGTTGTTGGCGCCCGCGCTACCCCCGGCGCCACCGGTAGCGATGGTGGTTTGCCCCGCGGCGCCGCCGGGCTGCGATACCTTGCCCCCTGCCCCAGCCGTGAGCGATCCCCCGCCGCTCGCCGATGCACCGCCATTGGTCGATGCGCCGCCGACCGGCGACGTCGTCCCGCCCGCCTGCTGCGAACCACCCATGGTCGACGTCTGACCCGCGGTAGATCCCCCAACGCCCCGCTGATTGCGAGCACTGCCGCCGTCGCCGCCGCAACCGATCAGCGTCGTGATGACTATGGTCGAGGTAATGAGTCCCTTCCAGCTACGTTTCATCGTGTTGCGAACCAGATGCACAATGCGTGCCCGGGCCCACATGCGCCATTGCTAAGCATTTATTGGCCTTTCACGGCGGGACACCCCACTGGCAGTGGCACAGCCTGGCACACCCCTCGGCCCTTGCTCGAGCCACGACCGAATCGCCGCACAAATTTGGTACTGTCGTGTCGAGGGCGCCCCATCATCCCCAGCGATAGTTACATTGTCAACGCCTGCCATTTCGAGGGACCGTAGACATGCCAACATCGATTCATCAAGGCGTTCTAGCGGCCTCCATGTTCGCTATCCTTGCGGGTTGCTCGAACGCGGACAACGGCAACAACGCGGGGGTTGGCGCCACCGCGAGCGAGGACAAGAGCGCCGGCGGCAAGGCAAACGGCACCTCGAGTGTTGGCAGCGGCGGGAGCTCGACCGGTGGCACGACCACGCCATCTCGTAGTGTGCATTAACCCGATCGACCCAAATCAGGCCGCATTCTTATAGTAGTAGCTCAGCAGCCAGCTAGTTCCGCTGCCACGCGGCGCCGCCCAAGCTACCGCCAGCCTGAACACTGGAAGCGACCACGGCAAAGCGCGAGATTGCGACCGCGCTAGGCGCGATCCGGTCTCTCGAATTCAAACCGCAATATCGACCACTTGGGCGAAGTTGGCGCCGCTCGCGTCGAAGTCGCTTGCCCGCGCATTTCGGAGGTCGTTTCCACGCAATAAGACCACACGGCTAATCGACGGCCGGTAGACGGCGAGGTAGGCAAGAGAGGTCGAACCCAGTCGTTGCCTTCCGCTATTTCATGTACGGGCCACTCTGCAGATCATCCATGCCCGTCCCTGCCGCGCTTGCCTGCGCGCCAATGGCAGCTGGCTCGGACGTCGGCTCCTGCTTGGTGTGCTTCTTGGCCTTAGCCCGACCGGAGTAAAGTGGCGGAGCGATGCCGTCAGCATCCCCTTCGTGCCGACGCAGGTACTGTACCGCCCAGCGCGCTTCACTGTAGGTGTCGATGAACAGCGTGAAGCATCGATTGCGCTGGTCGGCCGCTCGCGCGATGAATTCCGGAAGCTTTTTGCGTTGCTTGGTGATGCGCAGTAATCGCCCGGCGATCCTCAAGGCGTGTTCGAGCTCGCTCAGACTGGTAGCGCACTTGTCATGGATTTCCGACCAGTTCACCTTGAGCACTTGGCAGATGAGTTGGAGTTCGCCCGCTACGTTTTCGTAACCCACCAAGCCCCTGTAGCCTCTAAGGGCCGCCGGATTGATCAACCCGCGCCCAATCAGAACCGTGGCATCGGTGTGCAGCGTATCGCGTAGCTTGTACCCCTTGTCGTACAGGTGCCTTGGCACTTCTGGCGGGATGCCAGCAGTGACGTAGAGCGCGTGGGTGTGGCTCAATGCCATGGTGTAGTGCTCCAGGCGATCGAACCGGGTAACATCGAAGGACCGAAACTCTTGGACAATATCCTCGCGATAGATCAGAAGGCGCGGAGCTATCCCAAGTACCATCACCACCGCCGAAGGAACGTCTAGGTTGACCCGTTTTACCCGCTGCACAGGCAAGTCAGCAATCTCTGGCTCTACCAGCCTGAATGATGCGTCGAACAGCAGTTCATCATCGTAAGTCCCTTTTTCAATGCCAGTCATGGTGCTCCCTCCTGGATCGGTCATGCTGACGATTCAACGCAGCAAAGCCGTGTTGCTTGCACTTTGGGGCGATTTCTTTGTTTCACCTTGCGGGGAAGAAGCTGAATCGGCCAACGTGCACCCCCATGGTCCCCATGGGATCCTCCGGATTCTTGCCGCAGAAGCCGCTAAGTCGCGGATACGACGGTGAACCGATAGAAATCGATCCCGCCAAGGGTGTGGAAGCATCGGTAGACCGACAGAATCGACGTCACCTGGGGTGCGCGAGTGACGGTGGACCGACGAAAACGACCTACCTCGGGATGGGAATGGGTCGGTTAACCGACAGTGATCGAGCCCACCCGGAGTACGCGAGTGACGGTAGACCGTCGACGATTGATCCACTAGGGAATGTGAAGGTGCCGGTGGACCGTCAACGAACGGCCCCACCCGGGACGTGAGAGTGGCGGTTTACCGTCGCCGGGCGGACACCCCACGGGTATTCTCGAGTCATGCGAATGACAAGCTTATGTCTCGTTTCGTGAGCCGTCGTTCAACTCCGCGCTTCTTCGACCCGTCATACCTGGCGGCAACCAGGTTCCGCTACCAACGCAGCAGCGTGTCAGCCGAGCCGCCGACGTTGGGCGTCCGTCCAGCGAATAGATTCGATCACGGCCTGCTGGTGTCGATTCACCCAGCCGGCGAAGACAAGAATGAGGAACTAGAGGGGTAGACTTGCTTGGCGCCCACGCGACACGACGGCGCTCTACCACACTGAAAACGCCACAACTTCGCCCGACCCATTTTCTGCGCCACATGAGAGCATTATGAAACGCAGATGTAATGCGCCCAAAAGTGCCCTAATCACCGGCCCAGTGGGTCGCGCCGCCGTACCGAACCACTTCAGCATCTGCCGTGACAAGAATCAGACTCTCGAGCTGGGGTTGCGCGACAAGCATTCGCTCGAACGGATCTTTGTGCGCCAACGGCAATTGTCCAGCGGCAATGGCGTGCGAACCGTCAATTGGCAATTCAGTTGCGGCCATTTCGCGTAGGATCTCGTCGCGAAATTCAGTTACACCAACACTTGTTCGAAGTTTTCCCAAGTGCCTCTTGATTGCGATCTCCCAGGTCGTCGCGACCGATAGCACACAGCCAAATGTGCGTATCGAGCTGCAGCCTCATCCCTCCCCGTCCCCCTCAAAGTAGCGCTGGATGTCTGGCGGCAATGGCTGATCGAAGTCTTCCGACATTTCGAACTTTCCTGCCATGGTACCGAATCGCCTCTTCACTGGAGGCGTTAGCACAGCGCTGGAAGTTTCGACGTTCGATGAGTCAGTATCGAAGGCCTCGTCTTCCACTACCGTCACTTCCACGTGCTTACCAACGAACGCGTCCAAATCAGAATGCGTCAACGTCTTGCCGGACACGAGCATTGCCGAAGCCAACGCATTCGCCCCAACATTTATTGCCGACTACAATGCACGCTTCGCCAAAGCCCCAAGCAATGTATTCGATGCACGTCGTCCGATGCTACCCAATGAAAGCTAGATGACATCTTCACGTGGCAAGAGACGCGCCGTGTCAGCCGTTCTCTGAGCTTCAATTACCAGCGCAAGCTCTTCCTGTTGGAAGAAACAGAGGCAACTCGCGCTCTGGCTGGTCAGCGCGTGACCGTCTTTGAACTCGACGACGGCACCATCCAAGTGCGGCACGCTGGCAAGGTCCTACCGATGACACAATTCGGCAAGGACGATGCGAACATTGCCCAAAGTGCCGTTGTCGCTAACAAGATGCTTGCTCGGGTCCTACAACAAATCAAAGACACACAGGCTAAGAAGGACTCCGACAAATTCGACAAGCTACGCTCCCAACGCGAAAAACGGCTCCACCTGCAACGAACCAAGGCCGTCGCTTAGCCCCCTAACCCGACATTTCTATATTGCCTGAACCCCGACATTTCTACTTTGCCTTGACACCATGCGTGCGCCTAAAGCGGGATTGTGAGCAGCCTTGATTCAGTACCACGCGCAATTTCCGATGCATCTGTATGGGTATTGTCTGCGTCGCAACCCAAATCCCATTTTGAGTGTTCTTCATGATCGCGGCCTTGCGTTGCGGGAATTAAGAGACCACCCTCGATCGTTCAAATGTTGGGATTTAGGAGGTTGCTCGTGCGTATACCATCACGCAAAGTGTCTGTTCTCATCGCTGGTATCGTTGTCATGGCTTGCAGCAGCACGGATACGCTAAGTCCCCCCCCTGGAAGCAGCGCAGGCGGAGAAACCAGCGCTTCGGGCGGCGCAACGTCGACGTTGGCAGGCGGCTCCGGAACCGGAGGAGCACAGGGCAACGCTACCGGAGGCTCCAGTTCGCCGGCGACCGGTGGAAAGCTAGGAACCGGAGGTGCGGTCGATGCGACTGGCGGTAAAGCGACCGGCGGCAACGCGACCGGCGGCAGAGCTACCGGCGGGTCGCCACCGGCTACGGGTGGAATGGTCGTCGCCACCGGCGGCAGCAACGTTGGTACGGGCGGGATGATGGGTCCAACGGGGGGCACCAAAGCGATGGGTGGCGGCAGCACAGCGGCAGGCGGCCAAACGGGAACCGGCGGCGCCAGCACAGCGGTAGGCGGCCAAACGGGAACCGGCGGCAGCACACCGATCACGTCGACGTGCACAGAAGCCCAAAAGACACTCAACGGTAATGCAACTGGCACATACTGCGGTCTCACTTACGAATACTGGAGTGACGGAGGAAGTGCCTCCATGATCATGAAGCCAGGTGGCTTCAGTGTAAACTTTAGCGTCCCCAACAACAACTTCTTGGGCCGCATGGGCGTGAAGCCCGGGACCGGGAATGAAACCTTCACCTACCAAGCCACCTACGCGCCCAAGGGTAATTCGTATCTGGCTATCTACGGATGGACGAGGAACCCGCTCGTCGAGTATTACATCGTTGAGTCCTACGGTACCTATAACCCGTCGTCAGGCGCGAGCAAGAAAGGCAGTGCCACCTGTGATGGTGGTACGTACACACTCGCTTCCAACTCGCGAACCGGGCCTTCCATTGACGGTAACACGACATTCCAGCAATATTGGGCCGTTCGTGATAGCAAACATACGAGCGGAGACATAAACATCAAGTGCCACTTCGATGCATGGAAAGCCGCTGGAATGAACATGGGCAGCCTGTATGAAATCACGATGGTTGTGGAAGGATATCACAGCTCTGAAACTGCTGACGTGAAGCTGTCCATCAAGTGAGCACGGAGCCCTAGCGGAAAGGAGCCCAAGCGAGCGGTGTTCGCCGTGGGTTCTCTTACGCGGGGTGCCGCGCATCATTGATTGGCAAACGTATCCGCGACGTTCCACTGAACGTGGCAGAAATCGCAGAGGGTGGCCGGTACACCAACCGCCACCCTCAACGATTTAACGGGTGTGTTGTCTGTTGTGACCGAAACCTGCTGCGCGCAGTCACTCATCGCGGGGTCCGCTCTCAAGTCGGGTGACTGCAAGAGAACCCCTCACACGCCGCCACCGGTGGAGATCACGTGACAGAGGCCTTGCGGCGCCTCAGCTCCACGTGATCCGGAATTCCAACGTCGGCGGACGAACCCAGATCGCATAAGTACGCGTTATGTAAGCGCTTTTACCTTCACTGGACGATGACTGCACGCTAGCACTTTTGGACCTCCTGGCCACCGTCGATGTCGACGACGCGGCGGCCTCGGTAGCGAGAGACCCGTCTGCTGCAGTCCCCAAACGGGACTTCTCGCCAAACGCTGGCCCCGACGAACTTGCCCTGGCGGTCGAACGCATACTCCTGGCCGTCCAAAGTTCCGTAGCTCAACCAGAGCCCGCGCTCGGTGGAGGCGACGAGCGGCGGAGTGCCGAAGGGCTCCTTGGCCCCAGCTTCGGCAATGCTGTTGGGGCTGGGGCCAAACCGCGCACAGAAAGTTTCGATGCTGGCCACCGCAACGTGGTCGTTGGCGATCGTCCACGCCTGGCAGCGCTCCGAAGGTTCCGAATGACCGCCATTGGGTTTGTCCGTCGCGGCTACGGCCGTGGACGGGGCAGGCTTAGCTACGGACGGTTCGAGAGCCGTCGATGACTTGTCCAGCGACTGGCATCCAGTGAGCAAACTGGTGACGGAGGCGAGGAGTAAGAATTGATCGGCGCGCATCGGCGGAATGACTAGTTGCAGCATCAACCAGGGGAAACAGGTGTAGGTCTGCCATTCCTTGACTTTCAGTGATCAAGAATCGGCCGCTTCTGCCATACGAGATTGAATCGAGCCGATGGAAATGGGTGAAGGTGGGTGGTCGCACCGCGTCGTCACGACCACCCCGGCTTTCGACCGCCGGGTGATTGCTCGGTGATCTACGTCGTTGTGTACTGGCCGACGCGCGTCGGTGTGTGTGGTGCAGCTCGAACAGCATTCGCCTCTTTAGGCGAAAAGGGGATAGATCCATGCGTTGCATTTCAAGCTACTGCGTATTCTCGATCCTGACGGCAACGTTTTCGGCTTCTGGGGCAGAAGTCGCACCCGAAGAGGTAGAACTCGCGGAACTACCAACAGTCGGAGCCGCTACGGCTCCGGCAAGCGGGGCTGTAGCGGCTCCGGTCGAAGTGAAGCCGGCTGATGCAGCGTCCGCCGGGCCACCGCAGGCAAGCCCTGTAGTTGCAAAAGCGCTACAGCAAGAACTTCGCTCAACCCACGCGGGCTCGGTTTCTGGCCCCGTATCGAAGGACGTGGACCAATGGCACATGGACTACTATGGCTATTTCCGCGCACCGATGCGCCTCGGGATCGGTAGCCGAGATCAAGTGTTTCCTGGGCAGTCGAAGACCACGCTGCACAGTCCGCTCGTCCCCGATGATCAGTACTTGAGTTGGCAGCACACTAATCACGCGCGACGGGACTGGGCCGAGATGTTCTTCAGCTATGGTAACACCTGGGCCAAGGGGGTATTGGCGATTCAGGGGTTCAATTTCACCGATGCTTCGTCGGTGATTAATGGAACCCAGTTTGGCATCGGTCAGGGGTGGGTCGAGGTGACTCCGCCATTGCCCTGGGACAACTTTCGCGTGAAGGTCAAGGCGGGCAGTTTCTGGAATCGCTATGGCCAAATGGGGCGCTGGGACGCCGGAGAATACGATACCTACCTCTTCGGGCGCACTCATGTGATGGGTGAAACCACGCGGTTCGAATTGGACATGCCGGACCAACCGTTGACGTTTGGCGTGGAGCATGGCCTGGGGGTAAAGCGTCCCGATCCACAGATATACAATGCTGCACGGTTTACGGTGCTACACCACGCCCACGCTGACGTTCGCTGGAACGACAGCATTTCGGCGAGCGTCCACTACCTGCATAGCTTCACCGCGGAGGAGGCGCGCTTCACCGGGCCTCAGCCGAGCTGGGTCTACATGGGCAGTAATATGGCTTACATGGGGTTTAATCAGCCCGACGGCAAGATGGCGGTGCTCGGTGCCGACACACGTTTTGATCTGCCCGATCTGTTCGGATACCTCTACCTCGGCGCATCCTACATTACGCTCAAGAACGCCACAACCGTGGCTCCGGCAGTGGAGGTCATTCACAGCTACGGGGGCGGTGAGTTCAATATGGGAGTCACCTCGAACTACCTCGATAGCGAACCCTGCCGCTGGGGAATGCCTGGCGCGACCTGCAGCAACGGCAATGGCAATGTGCTTACGCTGGCTGGGCAGTACGAGGCCAAAATTGGCGATTTGATCGGGCCGGCATTCGCCGAGGGACAAGACCTCACGCTCAAGGTTTACGGTATGTGGAATCGCGTCAAGAGCGACGACCCAATCAACAACGGCATCACTAAATGGAAGGCTGGTGCAGATCTCCTGTTCGACGCCTTCCCCGTCCTCGGCTTTGGTACACGCTTCGACTTCCTAGCACCCAATTCACGGATCAAGAACCAGAACTTCATGGTGCTGTCGCCGCGAATCGTTATTCGATCGCAACTCGTTACCCACGAGCAGATCTCGCTACAATATTCACGCTACATCTACGCCAAGCGCGAATGTGATGTGGGAACGCCGAGCGACATTCAGCGCTCGGATGTAAACAGCGCAGGTCCTACTCCGTCCATTCCCGGTACCAATGCCACACCTTGGCAGTTTGGCTCAAGTATGGCGGAGCTACAATGCGTACAACCGCCGCCAGCAGCGGTGACCCCCGATGGATTCGGGGCCACGACCGAGAACCAAGAGCCACGGCAACGCGCCATGCCGGTGACTGGCGCCCATTTGCGGCCCGACGTAAACGTGATCACGCTAGAAGCCAGCATGTGGTGGTAATACTCGTTGCTGCAGATTACAGCTCCGATCGGCTCAGCGTGCGATGTCAGTAGCGATGCGTCCATCGGCTAACGTCACGGTGCGATCGCAGCGCTCGGCAAGCCTGGGGTCGTGGGTGACAATGAGAAAGGCGGTGCCGAGCCGCTGATGAATGGAACGCATGAGCTCGAAGACGTGTTCGCTTCAAGCCCTCCGACAGAAGGTTATGGGTGATGATCTTCCGGCTTTGGTCCGGATGGCAGCAAGCGCTCGCCATTGTGCAGCCGGCCACCGTCATTCGTTGGCATCGCGAAGGGTTTCGCCGTTTCTGGACACGAAAGAGCTGTCGCGGCGACGGACGCCCAGCGTTAGACCGCGAATTGCGGGCGTTGATCCGCAAAATGTCGATAGCCAATGTGACTTGGGGCGCCCCACGGATTCGCAAGAAGTGCTGACCGCCGCGAGGTCGCCCTGGCAAAATGCATACGTCGAACGGCTGATTGGTTCCATTCGGCGAGACTGCCTGGACCACGTGATCGTGCTCAACGAGCAACACTTGCGTCGCGTCCT
>Ga0302323_100002337_pt1 | contig 15402 bp, 13 predicted proteins | sample Fen_T0_3_FD_201950 | JGI IMG/M metagenome (GOLD analysis project Ga0302323, IMG submission 201950) | Peat permafrost microbial communities from Stordalen Mire near Abisko, Sweden - Fen_T0_3 | ecosystem: Environmental > Terrestrial > Soil > Wetlands > Permafrost | place: Sweden: Abisko... | reverse complement strand
ATCCCGAGCTTCCGCGTCAAGCCGAACGACAAGATCGAGATCGGCGAAACCAGCCGCAAGATCGGCTACATCGCGGCCGCCTTGACCGCCGCCGAGGGGCGTCAGCGTCCGAGCTGGATCGAGGTCGACAAGGGCAATTTCTCCGGCACTTTCAAGTCCATGCCGGTCCGCGACGAGCTCAACGAGCCGTCGGTTCGTGAGCAGTACGTCGTCGAATATTACTCTCGCTGATGTCTGTCGTCGGGGGTTTCACCCCCGCCCCGCTGAAGTGAATTCAGCGGGGCCCCACCCCTGAGTTTTGGGGCCCCAACCCCAAAACGTTTCTGTCGACTAAACTCTCGACTCTTGATTCTAGCGAAGGCACCAAAGCCTTCGCGAACGCGGGCTGACCGCGGACCTGACAGTGGGCGTTGGAGCCTCTGCTGGTCGTGACGGTCGCGCGAAACCCCAAAAAAGGAGCAGCTCGAATGGTTACACAAATGATGAGCCGGAACTGGCGTGACTTGATCCGCCCGAAGGCGATCACGCTCGATCCCGAGTCCAATTCGGAGTCCTACGGCAAGTTCACCTGCGAGCCGCTCGAACGGGGTTTCGGCATCACGATCGGCAATTCGCTGCGTCGCGTGCTGCTCGCTTCGTTGCAAGGCGCTGCGATCACGGCCGTTCGGCTCGAGACCGCTCTGCACGAGTTCACCACCATCCCCGACGTCGTCGAGGACGTGACGGACATCATCCTCAATCTCAAAGAGGTGGTGTTCAAGGTGGATTCACCGAAGACCTTCACCGTGCGCCTCGAGAAAGAGGGCCCGGGTCCGATCCTCGCCGGTGACATCAAGACCGTCGACGGCCTGACCGTGCTGAACCCCACCCACCAGATCGCGACCCTCGACAAGAAGGGCCCCTTCTCGGTCGAACTCACCGTCGCTTGCGGTCGTGGCTACGTTTCGGCCGAACGCAACAAGAGCCCGACCATGCCGCTCGGGACGATCCCGATCGATGCGCTGTTCAGCCCGATTCGCAAGGTGAACTACACCGTGCAAAACGCGCGCGTCGGCCAGGTCACGGATTACGACAAGTTGGTGTTGGAGGTTTGGACCAACGGCGCCGTGCGCCCGGTGGATGCCGTCGCCTTCGCGGCCAAGATCCTGAAAGAGCAGCTCTCGATCTGGATCAACTTCGAGGAATCGGAAGAGAGCTCGTACATTCCCACGGGCAGCGACGAAGAGCCGCTGAACGAGAACCTGTTCCGGTCGGTGGACGAGCTCGAGCTCTCCGTTCGCTCTGCGAATTGCTTGCAGAACGCCAACATTACGCTGATCGGCGAGCTGGTACAGAAGACCGAGCAAGACATGCTCAAGACCAAGAACTTCGGTCGCAAATCGCTGAAGGAGATCAAAGAGATCCTTTCTACGATGGGCCTCGGCCTCGGCATGAAGTTCGACAACTGGCCCGCCATGGTCGACCGCTGGAAGACCCAGCAGTCGGCTTCTTAGTCGTCGGGAACTCCGCTCCCGCACCCCCAACCTCGGTTTGGGGCCACGGCCCCAAACAAAGTAACGCTTCTAAGTTAGTCAGGTAGTTCCCCATGAGGCACGGCAAAGCTGGTCGTCAATTCGGCCGAAATACGAGTCACCGTCGCGCGATGTTCCGCGCGTTGACTGCAAATTTGGTGGCGCACGAGCGCATCGAGACCACCGATGCCAAGGCCAAGGAGCTACGGCGTGTCGCCGAGCGTCTGATCACCAAGGCAGTTCGCTTGGGTGCAGTCGCGTACACTCCTCACGCCGAGCTGAGCATCGCTGACCGCGCGCGCCGCCAGGCCGCGCAGCAGCAGGTGGGCGGCTTTCTGCGCCGCTTTCAGGTGACGCAAGACGGCAGCGAGAGCACCAAGATCGATCTAATCGAAAAGGTGTTCGTGGACCTGGCGAAGCGCTTCGCGACTCGACCGGGTGGTTACACTCGCATCATCAAGCTCGGTCGTCGCCGCGGTGACAACGCGCCGATGAGCATGATCGAGTTCGTGGACAAGGGCGAGCCGCGCGCCGCCGCCGCACCGAAAGCGGATGGCGAAAAGGCCCCGAAGGCAAAGACCACCAAGGCCGAAACCGGCGAGAGGCCGAAAAAAGCCGCTAAGGCCGCCGCGGCGACCTGAGTTCAGGCCTTCTCGGTTGGAGCTGCATCGGAGCCCGCCTCGCTGCCAAGCGACGCGGGCTCTTTTGCGTCAAGCTCCGAAAAACTCGGAGCTGCCCCCGTCGCTGCACCGGCGGCGGGGTTCGTGGTAGTGGCCGACGCCGCTCGTTCCTGCGCCCCGCGCCCCCTGAGCAGCACCACCAAAATCCCTCCGAGCGCCACGAGGGCAATCGCGGCCGCACCGTAGTACCGCGATGGATTGTCGGCTTTGACTTCCCCGTGCTCGAAGCGCGCGAGCCCTTCCCGTGCGCGCGAGTTGTTCGGGTCGGCTTCCAAGGCGCGTGTGAGCAACGTGCGGTCGGCGATGCCGGCGTCAGCCAATGCCTCGGCTTCGAGCGTCAGGCGCAGGCTGGTGGCTGTCTTTTCGGCTTCGGTGCCTTTGCCCAACCGCTCGACGCGCCTCAGCGCCGCGAGCGCCGGCCCCGGACTCTTGCCCAAGGTCTTCTGCGCGTATTCCAGGTATGCGCTCGTGAGCTCTGCGCGCCTGGGGTAGTCCGGGCTGCGGGTCAGCACTTGGTCGAACGCCTTGCGCATGCCCTCGAGGTCGCCGTTCTGGCGGGCCACCGCGCCCGCGTCATACAGCTTGGAAACCTCGGCAGAGCGGAGGCGATCGAACTCCCCGAACAGCTCACGCGCGGTGCGCTCCCAGTTCCAGTCGCGGGGTGGCTTCTTTCCCACCACCGTTTCGTACGTATCTCGGAGTTGCCATGCGCCCACTTCGCCGAGCATGGCGATCGCTTGGCGCGATGCTTCCCGCACTTGAGCGCGTTCACTATTCGAGAACGAAACAACGATCCGGGCCGCGTCCGGATCGCGCACACGGCCGTAGGCGCGCAAGACATCGGATAAGACCTGTAGATCGGCGACTTGCACGGCTTCGCTCGGGATGGCCTTGCCCAGCGCATCGAGCTCGCGTTCCGACCATTTGGCGATCTTTTCGGCTTGGTGACGGCGCGTTTCGATCAATGCCGGCACGGCGCGGTCGCCCAAGGCCTCGAGCTGCAGCTGCGTGTCGACGCGCAGAAACTCGCCATAGCGGACGTACACGTCGATCAAACCACGGACTGCCTCGACCGTGCCGATCTGCGCGAGCATCCGGCTCTCCGCCAATACCGATGCCAAGCTGCACCACGACTTCGACTTGGGTTCGGCGTGTTCGATCGCCATCTCGAAGTAATCCGGCGTCTTGACGCGGCCCCGCTTGCCGTCGGCGGCTTGCTCGTCTCGTGCGTCGTCCCGTCCCTTCTTGCGGATCTTGAGCAGCAGCTCCTTCAGCTCATCGTGCTTCGTAGAATCAGCGATCGAAGCAAGGCGGAAGCGAAGGGCCGGCACGGCTTTGGCCGTCACTTCCAGCACCTCCCGTCGCGCGACATCGCGCTCTGCGTCGTCGGTGGAGCACAGCTTCGCCAGGCGAGCGTCTAGCTCTTCCAGGTCTGCGGGCGCGGGACGGGGCACCTCCAGGCTCGGGATTGCCGGCAACTCTGGCAGGTGTTCGCCGAGCTTGGATGCCGATTGGGCATGGCTCGACGCGGCGCTGAGCAGCAGGTAACCGACGGCGAGTGAGCCCGTCAGCGTCGACAGCGCTCTGCGCGGGGCCGTGGGCGGCTCAATCCGTGATGCGAAAATCGGGGAAGTCACCAGTGAAGCTGCGCCAGCGCGTGTCGACGCGATCCACGCGTGCCGCGCCGGGTCCTTTTTGTGCCCAACCATAAAGCTCGCGGATCGCGACCTCTTCACCCTCTGCCACGATCTCCACCGAGCCGTCGGAGCGGTTCTTGACCCAGCCGGTTAAACCGAGCCGCCGCGCCTCCCGCTGTGCCGACGCGCGGAAGTAGACGCCTTGAACGCGACCGCGCACCATCAACTGAAGCTGCTTCAAGGCCATTTCTTCCTCCCGGCCGCATGGACCGCGGACGGTCACCAGCCGAGTTTCGCACAGTGTAGCCGAGAGCGTCTTGTCTCGGGTTGGGAGTCTCACGATTCTCGACGCTTTTGCCTGCGGACCAGGTGCTTTTGGCTGACCTTGCCCAATATTCCCGAGCCAAGACATTTGGCTGACTGCCCGGTGCCGGACGAGTCTATGGATCTGCGCAGGGGATCGTGGTTCGATCGCGCCGTGACCACGGGGAGCGAGCCCATCCAAAACGCCCCCGACGGGCGGCCTTTGGATCCGACCGAAGCGCTTCGCCACGAGCGGCGAATTTCGGCGGCCCTGCGCGAGGTGGGCGTCGCCCTAGGGACTACCTTCGACCTGGATGACTTGCTCGAGCTGATCTTGAGCAAGCTGACCGAGTTGGTCGAGGCAGACCGTGCCACGCTCTACCTGCTGGACGAGGTCAAGAAGGAGCTCGTCAGCCGGCTAGTCGTCGGCGACAAAGTTCGCTCGATTCGGATGAAGGTCGGCCACGGGATCCCCGGCATCGTCGCGCAAACCGGAAAATCCATTCGCATCCGCGACGCTTACAGTGACCCTCAGTTCGAGCGCGACTGGGACGTGCTCACCGGCTATCGCACGAAGAGCATGCTGGTCGCGCCGCTCAAGAACCACTTGGGCCGCACCATTGGCGTGATTCAGGTCCTGAACAAGAAGGGGGGACAGGAATTCACCAGCGACGACGAGTCGATCTTGTCTGCGCTCAGCACGCAAGCCGCGGTGGCGATCGACAACTCTCGACTGTTCTTGTCCTTGATCCAAAAGAACAAGCAGCTCTTGGACACGACCGACCGGCTCGAGCGAAAGCTGCAAGATCTCTCGCTGCTGTTCGAGCTCGAACGCCGCACCGCCCGCGCAACCACGCTCGAGGAACTTGCCCTCGCCGTGCTCGGCCAATGCGCGGCCGCTTGTGAGGCTCGCGGCGCCGCCCTCTTGCTATCCGAAGAGGATTCCGGAGACTTGGTCGAATACCTGTTCGACAGCCAAAATGCTTCGGACTTGCGCCGCATCGGCGTGAAATCGCGCGAGGGCTTCTTGGGCGCGGTGATGGCCGCAGAGGACATTCTTTCCTTGGATGAGGCCGACCGCGACCCGCGTTGGTCTGCGCACATCGAGGGAAGTTTCGGCTTCCCGGTCACCTCCGTGCTGGCCGTGCCTCTCGAAGGGGAGAGCTCGCCCCTCGGTGCGATCGGTCTGTTTTCACACGAAGACGGCGGCACTTTCGACGAGGCAGACGTGTCCCTGTTGCGTTTGGTCAGCGCCAACGTTTCGACCGCGGTGCGCTTGTTCAACGCCAATCGCAGCCGTGAGCGTAGCGAGCGTTTGACTTCGATCGGCCGCCTTCTGTCGCAAGTGATTCACGATTTCAAATCGCCGATGAGCGTGATCAGCGGCTACGCCCAGCTGATGGCTGACGCCGACGATCGTCAAGTACGCGCCGAATACTCGGAAGAGATCCTGAAGCAATTCGACCTGCTCACCGCCATGCAGCGCGAGGTCTTGGAGTTCGCACGCGGTGAAAAGACGGTATTTTTGCGCAAAGTTTACCTGAACAAATTCTTCGCCGACGTTCGCCGACAGCTGGCGCTGGAAACCACGGGTTTGCCCGTGGAGCTCGTCTTTCAGGTCGACACCAAGCTGGTTGCTCGCTTCGATGAAGGCCGCCTCGCGCGCGTGATCCACAACCTCGCCCGCAATGCCATCGAAGCCATGGGTGAGGCCGGAGGCGTGCTCACCATCAGCGCCCGCATGGATGGTCCTGATCTGCTGATCACCGTGCAGGATACCGGGCCAGGGATCCCGGCTGCGATCGAAGGCCAACTGTTTCAATCGTTCGTGACCATGGGCAAGGCGGGCGGCACTGGCCTCGGCCTGGCGATCGTGAAGAAGATCGTCGAGGAGCACGGTGGCAGCGTGTCCGTCACGTCTTCGAGCGCGGGCGCGACGTTCGAGCTTCGGCTGCCGCAGGGCGGAGAAAGGCCGGACAAGCCGAGTCTGGACAAGACGAGTGCGGCCAAGAAGCCGAGCCCGCGAAAGTCGACCCGGCCCGGCAAGGGAACTCAGGTCAAGAGCTCGCCGCGATGAGTCGCGCGCCGCGCCTACCGTTGCTCGTGAGTGCTCAGAAGGCCCTCGAGACCTGCGGCTATTGCCCCAAGCTCTGCCGCAGCACCTGCCCGGTCTCGAACGTCGAGGCGCGAGAAGCGCTGATCCCATGGGCAAAAATGTCAGCCGCTTGGCTCAGCGCGCGCGCCGACCTGCCCGCCGATCACGACACTGCGCAGACGAGCTGGGGCTGCAGCGGTTGTCATGCCTGTACCAATTTTTGCGAGCACGGAAACCCGGTCGCAGACACGCTCTACGCCGCGCGGGCCGAATATCGTGATGCCGGGCTCGCGCCCGAGGCGGTCCAAGGGAGCGAGCGCCGTCATGGGCTGCGCGTCGCGGAGGCTGGGGTGGCTTTGTCGGCGCTGGCGCAAGAGCCAGGCGTGCGCGCCGATGCAAACGCTGCGCTTTTGGTCGGCTGCGCATATCTGCGCAAGGGCCGAGCCGAGGCGCGCGCCATGGTGCGCTCGGTGGTTGCGCTGCTCGGTGCGGTGCGGCTGGTGCCAGGCTGCTGCGGCGCGCCGCTGCTGCACGCCGGCGACCGAGCCGGCTTCGACCGAGCCCGCGCTGACCTCGCGGACCAGACGCGCCGCGCGCACACGTTCGTGGTGGGTGACCCGGGCTGCGCGCTCGCGCTCTCGGACACGCGCGCCCTTCCGTTCGTGCGGCTAGCCGCCAACCACGCCGATCGATTGGGGCGGATCCCCGGCTTGGGTGACGCGGCCCCGGTCCGCTTTCACGACCCGTGTGCCCTCGGCCGCGGTCTCGGCGAGTACGAAGCGCCGCGCCTGGTTCTCGCTCGCGCCATGGGCCGAAAGCCGGATGAATTCGCAGAACGGCGCGAAACGGCGGAATGCTCCGGTGGGGGAGCCCTGTTGCCGGTCTCGATGCCCGACACCTCCGCGCGCATCGCCGATTTGCGGCTCGTGGCGCATCAGCGAGAGGGTGGCGGTACCCTGGTGACGGCGTGCGCTTCGAGTTTGCGCCGCTTCCGCGCGCAGGGCACACTGGCCGTGGACATCGCCAGTATCGTCGCGCAAAGTCTCGTTCTGCTGCATGAGTGATCGAAAGCGCACCGTCGCGACGCGCGTGCTCGGGTCATACGCGCTAATCATGATCGCCTTTGCGCTGGCTGCGGGCTGGAGCGTCGTAGCTCAGGGCAACGCCGCCGCCGAGGCTCGCTTGATGCGCCGAGGGTACTTCCCCCTCGCGCTCTCCGTGCATGATTTGGTGGCCAAGCAGGACACCTGGAACACCCAGCTCAACCACGCCACCGCCGCCCGCAACCCGAGAGACATCCGGGTTTGGTTCGATTTGGCGCTGCGCATCGGTCGTCCGCGCATGTTCGGGGAAGTGCGCGCCGCCATCGCACTGGCATTCGCCGCGTCCAGTGATCCCAGCGCGCGCGACGTCGGTAGCGAACTCTCGGCAGAAGTTAGCGGAATCGAAGCGTATTTATCCGGCGATTCGGAGCGGGTGAATCGGCTGTTCGAGGCGCTCGACCGTCGCGACGACGCTGCCGCCGAGGCTCTGCGCGACGAACTCGTCACGCGGGGTTCGCAGAGCTCCAAGCGACTCAATCAGCTCGAGCAGCACGCGCTGCGCAACGTCGATTTGTTGCTCGACCGGGCGCGCGCACGTGAGGTCTTGGCCATTCGCTTGCTGGTCGCACTCGCGGCACTGACGGCCTTGGTCGGCGTGGCCATGGCGCTCTATGCGCGGCGCGTGCTGAGACCGCTCGCGCAAGTCACCGAACGCGCCAAGGCCGTGGCCAGCGGCGACTTGAAGCCGCGCGAGGCGGTCGCGTCGAACGACGAAATTGGGGAGCTCGCGGCGACTTTCGAGGGCATGGTGTCGGCGATCGCGCGGGCCAACGAGGAGCTACTCGCGACCGAGCGCTTGGCCACCATCGGCAAGATGGCGGCCCACGTGACCCATGAGATCCGCAATCCGCTCTCGTCCATGGCGCTGAACGTGGAGCTTCTGGAAGACGATTTGGCCGGTGCTAGCGAGGAATCCCGCGAACTTTTGCGTGCGATTCGCCGTGAGGTCGAGCGACTCACCGAGCTCAGCGGGCAATACCTGTCATTCGCGCGCCGCGGCCCGCAGCGCCTGGAAGTGGAGGACCTACGCGAGGTGGTGGGTGAGGCGGCGGAGTTCATGCGCCGCGAGTTGGAGCAGCAAGGCGTATCGCTAGAGTTTCACAACGCCACCGTGGCCGTGCCTGCCACGGTGGACGAAGCGCAGATCAAGCAAGCCCTGTACAACCTGATACGCAACGCGCGTGAAGCGATGCCCAGCGGGGGCCGGGTCACGGTCTCGGTCAGCGCGGGCGTGGGCGGTGGCTCGGACGTGATCGTGGAGGACGAAGGTGTGGGCCTGGACGAAGCCACTCGCGCTCGGCTGTTCGAACCGTTCTTTACGACCAAGAGCAACGGTACGGGTCTCGGCCTAGCCATCACACGTCAGATCATCGAAGCGCACGGCGGCAGCATTGCGTTCGAGCCCAAGGAGCCCCGTGGCACGCGCATCTGGATTCATTTGGGGGAGCGCTCGGCCGCGCTCTAGGCGAAGATCTTTGGGGGGAGGGGCGATCGCGTTCCAGCATCGCAGCTCAAAAGCGAACGGGTTCCCGGGCTAGGCGCCGCGCCGTTTCACTTCATCGCCTTGCTGTACATCGTCTGGTTCGATTGCTCGACCATCCCATTGTAGGCCATGAGCAGGTTCTTCATCGCCGAAGGGCGGCTGCTCGTGCGCGCGGCGGCTTTTGGATCTTTCGCCTCGTTGTCGACGACACGGAGCACTTCGTTGATCGAGTCTTTGAGCCAGCCCGCGTGTGTGAGCAGTTGCTCGTAGCCGCCTTGGTAGAGCGCGTCCGAGTTTTTGCCCTTCTTTTCCTTGTCCACGATCACGGTGGCTTCGTCGAGGGTGGTGGTGAAGGTCGAAAGTGCCGGTCGGACCACGGCCGGGTCGGGCTGGGGTACGTCACTGACGCGAATCAATGCCTTGGCGTCGATCATCAGCTTCCGATGATAGTAGCGCAGCGCCTTGCCGTACTTCTTCTGGACATCCTTCAGATCGGCGGCGTCGCGCTCGTCGGTATACTTGTCGAGGAAGGCGCGCACCGCTCGTTCGGCCTTCATGTACTTGGTCCAGCCGCTCATCAAGAGCGGGTGCAGCTCGTGGCCGCGCTTACAATTGTCCTGGTTGAACTTACTCAGGAAGTAGTAATCGGAAGCTTCGCTGACTGGCTTGTACAGGCTGTCCAGCGCGTCGACCATCTCCAGGGCGGCCCCGTCCACCTCGAGCTTTGGCGGCTTGGCGAGCAGCTTCCGATACTTGGCTACGCGCTCGGGCGCGCTCGGCCCCATGCTGCTCAACCACGACTGACTACCGCCGATTTCCTTGCACGTCGGGCCCGCCTGGAGGTCCTTCACTCGCTTGGCGTAACCGTCGTAGTTCTCGAGCAGGTGGTTCGATTCTTGATTGATGATCTCGATGTACGCGCTGATCTTCGCTTCCTTCGGCGTCGGCGCGCCGGCAGCGGCGCTGACCCCGGCGGTCAGCAGCAAAGAAAGCGCAAGCCAGCTAGTTTTGACCCAATGAAAGCCGCGTCGCATCATCTCTACTAGACCCCTCGTGTCGAAAGTGTTGATCGCACGTACCTGTACGACGTGCATGCCCCAAGCAGCGTCGCACGTTTCCGAGCCACCCGGCGCGCGAAATTAGGCGCGAAGGGAACCATCCCTTCCCGCCTGCTGGCGCCTACTGAAGCCGGGTTGAAGTCGAGGATCACTCCCTCATCGTCACCTCGTGACTCCCGTCGGCGTTCCGTTATGCTGGCAGAGTCATGAGCGCGGAAAAGGCGATTGGGACTCGCTACGATCAGATCGGGCGCGGGTATGCTGCGACACGACGGGAGGATCCTCGCATTCGTGAGCAGATTTTCGCGGCCTTGGGTAGCTCTCGTTCGGTCGTCAACGTGGGGGCGGGGGCAGGTTCCTACGAGCCGCGTGACCGACAGGTGATCGCCGTGGAGCCGAGCGCGGTGATGGCCGGACAGCGACCAAGCGAACTCACGCCCGCGGTTCGAGCCGCGGCTGACCAGCTGCCGCTCCACGATCAGAGTGTCGATGCCGCGATGGCGCTGCTTTCCGTCCACCACTGGGATGAGGAGCGAGAGCGCGGAGTTCGAGAGCTACGGCGCGTCGCCCGCGGTCCGGTCGTCATTCTCACGTGTGATCCCGATGTCAGCCGCCGAATGTGGCTGTTTGCCGACTACTTACCGGAGGTGGCCGAGTTGGATCGGAAGACGATGCCGAGTCTGACGCAGCTATCGAGCTGGCTTGGTGGCACGACCCGAGTGCAGGTGCTCCCCGTTTCGCGAGACACCTGCGATTGGATGCTGCTCTCCTTCTGGGCGCACCCCGAGCGTGTGGTCGACGAGTCGGCGCGCAACGCGACGTCCGGCTTCGCGCGCATGCCGCCCGCCGTGGTCGACCGAGCGGTGACGGAAATTCGTCGAGATCTGCTAAACGGAACCTGGGACGCGCGATACGGTTCGCTGCGTCGGCTCGTGGAATACGACGCGGGTCTTCGCCTTCTGACCAACACGCCTACGTAACGCCCGCGGTGACTTTGGCAAAAACGCCCCTTCCGGTCATGAAGGTTCCTCCATCGGCGAAGCGGATCGGCGCTTTGCGACTGGACGTCGAAGCTCGGGGGCCTTAGGTCGACCGACATGAGCACCATCGGATTGATCGGCGCTGGCCACATCGGGGCCGCAGTTGCGCGTTTGGCCATTGCACAGGGTCACAACGTCGTCATTAGTAACTCGCGGGGGCCGGAGACCTTGGCGGATCTCGTCAAAGAGCTGGGACCCAAGGCGCGTGCCGCAACTCCTGCTGAGGCGGGCCAGGCGGGCGATATCGTTGTCGTCACCATTCCGTTGAAGAATATCCGCAGCGTTCCGGTCGAGCCACTGGTGGGCAAGGTTGTCATCGACACGAACAACTATTACCCGCAGCGTGACGGACAGATCCCGGAGCTCGACAACGAGTCGACCACGACGGCTGAGCTGCTCCAGGCGCACTTGCGGAAATCGAAGGTGGTCAAAGCGTTCAATCACATCTACGCCGCGCAGCTCCCGACCGACGGCAAGCCCGCGGGCACGCCGAACCGTCGCGCGCTCGTAATCGCGGGCGACGACGCGAGCGCCAAGGTCACGGTCACCAAGCTGCTCGACTCGTTCGGCTTCGATACGGTCGATGCGGGCCCGCTCGCCGAAGGCTGGCGCATTCAACGCGACACACCCGGCTATGGTCCGCAGCGCAACGCCGAGCAACTGCGCGCCGACCTGGCCGCGGCGAAGCGCTACCGCGACATGTGAAGACTTCGCGGAACTTTGGCCGTAGCGGGCGGGCGCCCGGATGGGGAGGCGCGACGAAGGCGACGGCGACCTGCCGCAGCAAGTAGCGCTACACTGGCTCCCAGCAAGCTGAGCCATGTAATGAGCGACTCACTTTCCCCCCGGCAGCCGTCGGGTCGTCTACCCCGCTCGCCAAAACCCACCGAACAAAGCGGGTGGAAACGTTGGCTGCCGGGGGTGCGGATTGCTCGCCGCTACCAGCTGGCGTGGCTGCGTGATGACGTCATCGCGGGCCTCGTACTTACGACGATTCTGGTGCCAGTCGGCATCGCCTACGCCGTGGCATCCGGCGTTCCGGGCATCAACGGGCTGTACGCTTCGATCGTTGCGCTGCTCGCTTACGCGTTGTGCGGCCCGAGCCGCATTCTGGTGTTGGGGCCCGACTCTTCACTGGCCGCGGTGATCCTCGCGGTCGTCGGGCCGTTATCGGGCGGTGACTCGCAGCGAGCCGTCACCTTGGCCAGCATGCTGGCGGTGGTCTCAGGGGTGGTTTGCGTCGTGGCAGGCGTGGTGCGTCTCGGCTTCATCACCGAGCTGCTCTCGAAGCCGATCCGCTACGGGTACATGAACGGCATTGCCCTGATGGTACTGCTCAGCCAATTGCCCAAATTGTTCGGCTTCTCGGTCGAGAGCCGGGGACCGCTGCGAGACCTGTGGGCCATCGCCGACGCGGTGCTGGCCGAGAGGAGCAACTGGGCGGCCTTCATGGTCGGCGCAGGTACCCTGCTGGTCATCCTGCTGCTCAAGGGTAAGCCGCGGGTGCCCGGCATTCTGATCGCCGTGGTCGCGGCGACTGCGGTCGTCGGCATCTTCGACCTTGCACCGCGAGCGCACGTGGCCGTGCTCGGCTCCCTCCCTCTGGGCCTGCCGGCATTCGCCATTCCCCGGATCAGCTCGGCCGATATCACGCCCGTCTTGCTCGGTGGGTGTGCCATTGCCCTCGTGTCGTTCGCCGATACCAGTGTACTCTCGCGCGTCTATGCGGCGCGGACCGCTGTCTACGTCGACCCGAACCAGGAGATCGTCGGGCTCGGCGTCGCCAACCTGGCCGCCGGTTTCTTTCAGGGCTTTCCGATCAGCAGCAGCTCGTCGCGCACGCCCGTGGCCGAGGCCTCGGGCGCCAAGACCCAGCTGACCGGAGTCGTCGGAGCGCTCGCAATTGCCGTGCTATTGCTGGCAGCGCCGAATCTGCTCCGCCATCTGCCCATCAGTGCGTTGGCGGCGGTCGTGATCGCTTCCGCCATCGGTCTGATCGAAATCACCGACTTGCGGCGCATCTATCGCATCCAGCGCTGGGAGTTCTGGCTGTCCATCGCGTGTACGATCGGCGTCGCCACGCTGGGGGCGATTCAGGGCATAGGTTTGGCGATCGTGGTCGCGGTGATCGAATTTTTGTGGGATGGCTGGCGTCCATATTCGGCAGTCCTCGGGCGCGCCGAGGGGATCAAGGGCTTTCACGATCTGACGCGCTATCCTGACGCCAAGCAGATCCCCGGCCTGTTGCTGTTTCGCTGGGACGCGCCGTTATTTTTCGCCAACGCCGAGTTGTTCCACGACCGGGTGTTGGACTCGCTGGCGGCGTCCACATCCGAGGTGCGCTGGCTCGTCGTTGCAGCACAACCGGTGACCAGCGTGGACGTCACCTCCGCCGACATGTTGGCGGAGCTGGATGAGGCATTGCATGCGACCGGCATCGAGCTCTGCTTCGCGGAGATGAAGGACCCGGTGAAGGACAAGCTGAAGAGATTCGGGCTTTTCGCGCGACTGGGCGAAGCGGCGTTCTTTCCGACGATCGACGCCGCCGTCAGCAGCTATTTGGAATCCCATCCCGTGGAGACGAGCTAGCCCGCGATGCGCTCGGCTTCGTCCAACTGCGCGTTGACCAACTCGAGCAAGATCGTTCGCAGGGCCTGCACGGCGCGGCCGCGGTGGCTGACTTGGTTCTTTTCTGTTTCGGATAGCTCGGCCATGGCTTTGCCAGCTTGGCCGCTGACCAAAAAGAGCGGATCGTAGCCGAAGCCGCCGCTGCCGCGCGGGGCGCGGGCAATGCTCCCCTCGCAGCTGCCCTCGGCGAAGCGCGGATCGGACTCTCGCCAGGGATTGACCAGCGCGAGCACGCAGCGGAAGCGCGCGCTGCGCGCCGCCTCTTCGATATTTTCGAGCTCGCGCAGCAGCGCGGCGTTGTTCTCGGCGTCCGTCGCCCGTTCGTGAGCGAAGCGCGCCGAGCGCACACCGGGCCGTCCGCCCAGAGCGTCGACTTCCAGCCCGCTGTCATCGGCCAAGGCGAGCGTGCGCGTAGCTCGCGCGATTGCTTGCGCCTTGATCAGTGCGTTGGCTTCGAATGTCGCCCCATCCTCGACGATGATCGGCTGCTCGCCGAGCGCCTCTGCCGCCGACAAGAGCTGCACCGGTAAATCGGCGAGCAGAGCGCGTAGCTCGGCGAGCTTCCCGTGGTTCGAGGTTGCGAGGACGATCGTCAGCAGCTCACGCATGGGCTTCAGTGGCGGCTCGGCAGCAGGTCGAAATGGCCGCCCAACGTGAAAGTCGCCCAAGCGTGACCGTCCGACTGATCGTCACGGGTCGTTTCGTTCCTGAGCGCGCCACTGGACACCGACTCGATCTTGCCGAACGAGCCAACACCCAGCGTGAGCATGGGCGACAAGCTGAACATGCGGTTCAAGCGAACGTCCGCGCCGACACCGAGGCGCGCCTCGAACGGCGCGTCCGTGAATTGGATTCGGTCGCCGTTGTCGAACTTGCTGCGGGCGCGGCGATAGCCGATGGCAAGTTCGGTGACGAAGCCGACGTGATCCGGATCGGACGATGCGCGCACGCCCAAACCCCAGAAATCCGTGTCGCCGTGATCGGCTTTGCCCGCCAGGCTGGATTGCGGGTCCCCGCGCCCCGACCCCAGCTGCGCACGCTCCCAAAGCGCAAACAGGTTGTAGTTACGTGAGAGCCGTGCGCCGGCATCGAGCTCGAACATCGGCCCCGACGAGGCGTAGTCGCGCCACGGGACGCCGGTCACGGTCTCGTCGCTGGTACGGCGGGCCCAGACATTCCCAAAAGGAATGAACCAACCCACGCGGGCGCCCAACCAGAGCGCCGTGCGCGGCGCGACGTGATGCGGCTCCGGAGGTGGGGGCGGTTCGAACACGACATCGCCGGGGAAAAAACCTGGCGGAGGAGGTTCGTAGATCTGAGTGCCGTCGGGGGGCGGTGGTGGCGGACCAGGTGGCCCGGGCGGTGCGCTTGCACTTGGGGGCGGTGCACCCGGCGCCGCCCCCGCAGGAGGCGGAGTAGCGCCCGCGTCGGGCGCAGCGAAGCCAGGCTCCACGTAGTACTCGGCGGGAGGGGTGTCACCGGCTTTAGCGGGCGGTGCGGGAGCGGGGGCGGGAGCCGGAGCCGGTTTCGGCGGGGGAGCGGGCACGGGCACGGGTTTTGGGGCAGCGGGCGGCGGTGACGTGGGGGTGGCTGGTTCGGCCGCGAGGGCGTGGCCTGAAACCAAGAGAAGGGCTGTGAGCGCATAGCTCGCACGACGCATTCGCCCACGATAGCACGCACTTTGCCCCACAGATTGACCCCCAGCCGAACGCCATGCTAAGCGACCGCCGCTCTCGTTCTTACGCGAGCATTTGTGCAGCAAGACTGGAAAGGTGTCGGTCGCTACGGAACTGTCGGCCTCGAGTTCGCGGCCAGCGTGTTGTTCGGCCTATGGCTCGGGCAGTGGGCAGACAAGAAGTACGGG
>Ga0302323_100002333_pt1 | contig 15410 bp, 13 predicted proteins | sample Fen_T0_3_FD_201950 | JGI IMG/M metagenome (GOLD analysis project Ga0302323, IMG submission 201950) | Peat permafrost microbial communities from Stordalen Mire near Abisko, Sweden - Fen_T0_3 | ecosystem: Environmental > Terrestrial > Soil > Wetlands > Permafrost | place: Sweden: Abisko... | reverse complement strand
CCTGGCCGGACGGCGCGCGAACCGGTTTCGTGCCGGGGCATCGGCTCCGCTATGCTGACGGCGCTGTACCGGGGTGTGGCGCAGCTTGGTAGCGCGCTTCGTTCGGGACGAAGAGGCCGTGGGTTCGAATCCCGCCACCCCGACAGGAAACCGCTGGTCAGAGGCATGATGCCACTGACCAGCGGCTCTGTTTTGACGGCTCGTCGGGCCGCTGGGAGAAGCATCGACCGCCGGGACCGTTTCGGGACGCGATCGCCGTGCCACCACCCGGTGAGGCGGGCCATGGCCACCGAACGGGACCCTGCGACGTCACGTCCGGCCGTCGGGACGACGGCGACCTGGGCGCGGTTCCTCGCCGGCTTCCTCGTGCTGTGGGCGGTTCTCGCCGGCGCGAGCTCCAGCGACCCGACCGCGCGCCAGGGCCCGGCCGTCCTGGCCCTGGTGGTGGCGGCCTCGCTCGTCGTGTCCCGGGGTCTCTACCTGGTTCCCCTGCGCGAGGTGGTCCGGACCATCGGGCTCGGCCGGCCCGACCGGCGCTCCCTGTCGGTGTCCGCCGTCCTGTCCGCGCTGGTCCTCCTGGTGTGGCCGGCCACGGCGCTGCTCACCGGCGCGTCCATGGCGCTCCGACCGGACTGGCCCGTGGTGCTCATCGGGATCCTCACCCTGCACGGACTGGCCGAGGAGATCGTCTGGCGCGCCTACGCGTTCCGCCGACTGGCGCAGGGCCGGTCGTTCTGGCCCGCGGTCGCCCGCACGATGCCGCTCATCACCCTCACGCACGTCCCGATCGTCGTGGCCGCCGGCCCGGCGATCGGTATCGGCGCGATGCTCGTCGCGGCGGTGACCTCGATCGCCCTGGGCCGGCTCTACGCCATGGGCGGCGGCACCGTGTGGGCGCCGGGGCTGCTGCACGCGGCGATCGACAGCTTCAAGGTCGTGGTCCTCCCGGCGGCCGCGCTACCGGTGTACCCGTTCCTGGTCATCGGCTTCAGCCTCGTCGTCCCGCCGCTCCTGGTGCTGGTGGTACCGGACGGCGGACCGGTCACGCCGCGGCGGGCCGTCCGCCCCGCCGTCAGCGAGCGCACCTCAGCCGACCACCGCCGGTCGCGGGCCACGACACGTTCGGCCGTTCGGGGTCGACGCCGCTGGGCGGACGCAGCCGAACGGCTGGCCCTGGGGCTCAGCTCTGTGTCGGGGTGGTCGCTCTCCGTATCGTCGACGGTCAGGACGGACCGACCGTCGACGGGATGGAACGCCGGTGCCCCACGGTGAGCAGCAGCCCTACCCAGCGCCTCCCGGTTACGGGATGCCGCCCACCTACCCGGCACCGCCCACCTACCCGGCACCGCCCACCTACCCGGCACCGCCCAGTTACGAGACACAGACCGCCCACGCGGCACCGTCGGCCTACCCGGCACCGCCCAGTTACGGGACGCCGGCCGCGTACGCGGCGCCGTCGGCCTACGCGGCACCGGCCGCCTACGGCACCCCGAACGTGGACGTGATCCAGGGGCCGGCCCCGATCGCCGGCGGCGTGATCTGCCGGCTGTGCGGCTGCGGTCCAGCGGCGAACGTCACCTTCCGCGGCCATCAGGGCATGATCATCATCATGCGGTTCCTCAGCGCGCCCGGGCCGTTCTGCCGGGACTGCGGTCTGGCGGCGTTCCGGACCATGACGGCGCGCACCCTCGTCCAGGGCTGGTACGGCTACATCTCGTTCGTCATCGCCCCGCTCACGGTCCTGCTCAATCTCGCTCGCCGCGGCAAGGTCGCCCACCTCGGCCGACCGATGCCGACAGCGTTCGGTCACGGGCGCCCGATGGATCCCGGCCCGCCGCTGCTCGCACGGCCGATGGCATGGTTCGGCCTGTTGATCCCCTTCACGATCGTGATGGTCCTCGTGCTGTCGGCCGCCTACTCCGGCAGCTGAGTTCCCGCGAGAGCGGCGAGCGGCGACCGCGGGTCCGGGGCCGGCCGGATCCGGGCGAGTGCGGTGAAAGCATTGCAGGCCGCCCCTGCGCCGCCGGCAGCGTCGCACGGGCCGGTTGCGCGGCGTCCGCGCAGCTCACAGGCCGTACCGATGGGCACGCCGTCCGGCGGCCGAGCCTTCGGGCGTGACGGGGGGCCGACGGACGGTCGCACCGGCCCCGATCGCTCCTACACTCCACCCTTCGGATGTGAACGTTCACGAAGCCGCAGCGCCCGCAACTCGGGAGAGCCGCGACGCACCCGAACCCGGTCCTGGAGGAAGGGGCGTCGCTCATGTCGTCGCCGTCGTCAACACTCGCAGCCGGTCTCCGGCGACGAGCCGTCGCCCTGGCAGGCCTGGCAGGCCTGCTGTGCCTGTTCACCCTCGTGCCGGCCGGGCACGCACGGGCCGACAACCCCATCGTCCAGACCATCTACACGGCGGACCCCGCACCGCTCGTGTACAACGGCCGCGTCTATCTCTACACCGGCCACGACGAGGACAACTCGACGTACTTCACGATGAAGGAATGGCGGGTCTGGTCCTCCGCCGACATGGTGAACTGGACCGATCACGGCTCGCCGATGAATGTCGGCACCTTCAGCTGGGCGAGCCAGGACGCCTGGGCCGGCCAGGCGATCCAGCGTAACGGCAAGTTCTACTGGTACGTGCCGGTCAAGAGCCGGTCGACCGGCGCGATGTCCATCGGCGTGGGTGTCTCGACGAGCCCCACCGGGCCCTTCACCGATGCCATCGGGCACCCGCTCGTCGGGAACGGCCAGATCGACCCCACCGTGTTCGTCGACGACGACGGCCAGGCCTGGCTGTACTGGGGAAACCCCGATCTCTGGTACGTCAAGCTGAACAGCGACATGATCTCATACTCGGGCCAGCCCACGAAGATCTCGCTCACCACGGCGGGCTTCGGCACCCGCACCGGGAATGCCAGCAGGCCGACGCTCTTCGAGGAGGGGCCGTGGGTCTTCAAACGTAACGGGACGTACTACAACGTCTTCGCGGCCGCGTGCTGCTCGGAATTCATCGGCTATTCGACGGCGCCGTCGCCCACCGGACCGTGGACCTACCGCGGTGTCGTCATGCCCACCCAGGGAAGCAGTTTCACCAATCACCCGGGGCTCGTCGATTTCAAGGGCGGCTCGTACTTCTTCTACCACAACGGCGCCCTGCCGGGCGGAGGCGGCTACACCCGCTCGGTCGCGGTGGAGAAGTTCAGCTACAACACCGACGGGACCATTCCCCGGATCACCATGACCACCACCGGGGCGCCGCAGGTGGGCACCCTCGACCCGTACACCCGGCAGGAGGCCGAGACCATCGCCGGGGAGTCCGGCGTGGAGACCGAGCCCGCCTCCGAGGGCGGCATGGACGTGGACCGGATCGAGAACGGTGACTGGATCAAGGTGAAGGGGGTCGCCTTCGGCGCCGGTGCGTCGTCCTTCGGCGCGCGCGTCGCCTCGGCGGCGTCCGGTGGCAGCATCGAGGCACGGCTGGACGGCGTGAGCGGCACCCGGGTGGCCACCTGCACCGTCCCCGGCACCGGTGGCTGGCAGACGTGGACGACGGTGTCCTGCCCGGTGAGCGGTGCGACCGGGACCCACGACCTGTACCTGCGGTTCACCGGTGGCAGCGGCTCGCTGTTCAACGTCAACTGGTGGCAGTTCAGCGCGGGCGGTGCGTCGCCGTCACCCACCTCGCCGTCACCCACCTCGCCGTCCCCGACCTCACCGTCCCCGACCTCGCCGTCCCCGACGTCGCCCTCACCCACCACGCCGTCCCCGTCACCGACTTCGGGCGCCGTGTGCACGGCCTCCTACCGCACGGTGAACGCGTGGTCGGGCGGGTTCCAGGGCGAGGTGACCGTGACGGCGGGGACCGCGGCGATCGGGAGCTGGGCGGTCCGCTGGACCCCGGCGTCCGGCCAGACGGTCACCCAGGTATGGAACGGCACGCTCAGCACCGGCACGCCGCTCACCGTCCGCAGCACCACCTACAACGGCGCGCTCGGGGCGGGGGCGACGACGACGTTCGGCTTCTTGGCGGACGGCGCGCCGTCCACACCCGGCCTGGCCTGCTCGACCACATAGCACCCGGACGGCGCGTCCGGTCGGGGTCCTCGCGGCGCGGGGACCCCGACCCGGTGGGCAGCACGGCCGGCGGACGAGGTCGATCAGCGCCCCGGGCGGGTCTGCCGGTCCAGGGCGGCACGAAGGACGGCGGCGAACCGGTCCGGCGTCTCCAGCCAGGGATGGTGACCGGCGCCCGGCAGGACGACGACCTCGCAGTCGAGCCGGGTGCCGAGACGCCGCAGGGCGTCGGCCGGGCGGGGGTCCCCGTCACCGCCGATGATGACGGCGCCGGGCGGCAGTCGGTCGCGGAGCTCGTCGAGGCGTGCCTCGAGCGGGTCGGCCTTCTTCGCGGCGTTGAGCTGGGCGTTCATCGCGTAGTTGACCGGGCGCAGGGCCCGGGCCGAGGCGAGGGCCCAGTCCCAGGCGCGGGTGCGGTCGGCGTGGTCGGTGCACCAGGACAGCGTGAGGTACTCGATCTCCTCGGCGTTCGTGCGGGCCGCGGTCGCCTCGAGGGCGTCGAGCCTGGCCTCCTGCGCCCTGGTACGTCGCGCGCGCCGGGCGGCCCGGTCGGCGTCCCGCCACGATCCGAGGAAGGGTCCGGCGAGCTGGACCAGACCCGCCACGCGCTCGGGGCGGGCCAGCAGGGCGTACGCGGCCAGCGTCGTCCCGAAGGAATGGCCCACCAGGACGACCCGGTCGTGGCCCCACGTGTCGAGCAACGACACCAGGTCGGCGACGTGCCGGGCGATCGTGTGCTCGCCCTCCCAGGGGGATCCGCCGGTACCGCGCTGGTCGTAGTGGTGCACCACGCACAGGTCCTCGACGAGGCGGGCGACCGGCTCGAGGTAGTCCGGCAGGCCCGGGCCGCCGTGCAGCAGGACCACGGGATACCTCCCGGCGCCCGCCGCGCCCGCCGCGCCCGCCGCGCCCGCCGTCCAGGTGCGCAGCCGGGCGCCGTCGTCCACCTCGACCAGGACCCCGGACACCGGTGCAGCGTAACGAGATCGGCCGCCGGCAGCCGGACGGCGTCAGACGCGCAGGTCCGGCGGGAAGCCCGTCCAGCGCAGGTCGGGCGGCAGGTGGCCCATGTCGTTGCGGACCAGCACCGACGGCCGACGGTCGGCGCGACAGGCGATCGAGGTCAGCGCGCAGTGACCCAGGTTGACGTCGGGCCAGCGGGTGTCGGGGGCGTCGAACGCCGCCCGGACGAACCACCCGATGGAGAAGTTGTGGGTGACGATCACCTCGTGCGTGTCCGCCGTCTTTCGGGCCGGCGAACCACCACCTCCGGCGCATCGGCGGACCCTCGGCACCGCTGATCCACGGAGCGACAGGCCGGAGCTTCCCAGTCCGTTCCCAGGGACTGTCCAGGACGGCGTCGTCTGATGGAGGGAGCCGCCGCGCGGAGGTCGGGCGGCGTGAGGAGCGACCACCATGGACAGCCACGCCCCCGAAGGTCCGACGCCGACCACGACCACGACCACGGCGGCGCCGCGCCCGCGGGCCCGGAAGCGGGCCGCCTGGGCGGGGTTGGCCGTCGCCTCGCTGGCCGTCGGTGCCGGAGTCGGCGTGCACGCCACCACCACGTCGTCCACGACGGCGACCTCCCCCGTGGCCGCGGGTTCGCAGTGGTCGGACACCGGCTGGTCGCGCACCTCGCGGGGTGGCTGGAGCGGCGGGTGGGGCGGCTTCGGCGGGGGCAACTCCGCCGGCCTGGGCACCTCCACCGGCGACGGTGCGACGGGCGCAACTGCCGAGGCCACCGCCGTGCAGGAGAAGGGCGTCGTGGACATCGACGTCGTCCTCGGTGGCACCGAACGGGCCGCCGGCACCGGGATGGTGCTGACGTCGAACGGCGAGATCCTGACGAACAAGCACGTCGTCCAGGGCGAGACCAGCATCAGCGTCACCGTCACCGCGACCGGCCGCACCTACGCGGCGCGGGTGGTCGGGATCAGCACGACCACGGACGTCGCCGTCGTCCAGCTCGTCGGGGCGTCGGGGCTCGCCACCGTGACGACGGCGTCCGGCGCCGTCGAGGTGGGCGACGCCGTCGTCGGCGTCGGCAACGCCGGCGGGACGGGCGGGACGCCGACCGCGGCGGCCGGCGCGGTGACCGGCGTCGACCGGACCATCACCGCCGCCGACTCCGACGGCAGCAGCCCGGAGCGGCTCACCGGGCTGATCGAGACGGACGCCGCCATCCAGCCGGGCGACTCCGGCGGGCCGCTGCTCGACGCCTCGAACGCCGTCGTCGGGATGGACACCGCCGGCTCGTCGGAGGGTGGCGACGGCTACGCCGTCCCCATCACCACCGCGCTGACGGTGGCACGCCGGATCGAGGCCGGAGGCTCCGGCACCGAGGCCGGCGCGGGCACCTCGACCTCGAGCGGTGCGCAGACGCAGGCCGGGACGCAGCGCGGCTACCTCGGCATCGAGGTGCAGGACAACGGCGGTGCCGGCGCCCTGGTGGCCGGGGTCGTCGAGGGCTCCCCGGCGGCCGCCGCCGGGCTCGAGGCCGGGGACACCGTCACCGCCGTCGCCGGGCACCGCGTCACCGGGGTGGCCGACCTGTCCGCCGCGATGTCGACGGTCGCACCCGGCCGGCGGGTGGCTCTGACCTGGGTCGACGCGGACGGCGCCACCCACTCGGCGCGGGTCACCACGGTGGCGGCACAGGCGTAGACGGCGCGGCCGGCGGCCCGCAGCCGGCCAGCCGGGCTCGCCCGTCTCAGCCGACTCACCCGGACTCAGCGGGCTCGCTGCCGGCGTGCCTCGCGGCGCAGGGCGGCGACCAGGAGGCGCTGGTAGGCCGTCCCCGTGAGCCGGGTGGCCAGCGCCACGGCGCGCGCGTCCCGCCCGACCAGGATCCGGGCGCGGCCCCTGGCCACCCCGGCGAGGACGGCCTCGGCGGCCTGCTCCGGGGAGGTCCGGGCGACGCTCCGCTCGAACCTCGCCGCCACCGCCTCGGCGTCCTCACCGGGCGCGAACCCGCCGGTGCGCACGATGCCCGTCCGCACCCCGCCGGGGACGACGCACGACACCACCACGGGCGCGCGCGCCACCTGCAGCTCCAGCCGGAGCGCATCGGTCCAGGCGAGGACGGCCGCCTTGGACGCGCAGTAGGCGGCGTACCTCGGCACCGCGACCAGCCCGAACGCGCTGGCCGTCGTCACCACGTGGCCGCCGCCCGCGGCCAGCACCTGCGGCAGGAACGCCTCGACGGTGTGCACGGTGCCGTGCAGGTTGACCGCCAGCAACCGGTCGACGTCCGCAGCCGGCGACGCCAGCACACTGCCGGTGTGGATGACCCCGGCCAGGCAGAACACCGCCCGCACCGGGCCGGCACCGCCGCTGCCGGCGCTCCCCTCGGTGGCCACGGCGTCGCCCGTCGCGCGGACGGCGTCCCGGTCGGCGACGTCGACGACGTCCGCCCGGACGGGTACCCCGGCGTCCCGGCAGCGGCGCGCGGTCTCGTCGAGGCCGCCGGCGTCGCGGTCCCAGAGCACCAGGGGCGTCCCGCGGCCGGCCAGCGCGAGCGCCAGCGCGCGGCCGATCCCCGCCGCGGCCCCCGTGACGAGGGCCGTCACCGGCGGGGAGCGATGGGCGCGTCCCGGATCTGCATCGCCTCATCCTGCGGGCCGGGGCTGCGGGCGACAAAACCCGCCCGGACGGTGCGGGGGGCTGGGCGCGCGCGATGATCGCGGGGGGCCTACGGTTTCCCTCGTGGCCGCCCAGCGCACCCCCCCGTTCCGAGCGGCCCCCGGCAGCAGCTCCACGGTGGGTGCGGACATCGGCTTCTCGGTGACCCAGCCGGCCGTGATCTCCCTGCAACTGGTCGCCGCGAACGACGACGGCAGCCGCCTCACCGCCCAGCTGGACGGCCGCGCCCTGCCGATCCAGGAGGTCCTCGGGCCCGAGCCGTACGCCCGGCAGCACCTCGTCCGCTCCGACCCGGGCATGCTGTGGATCAACTATCAGGCCAGCGTCCGGCCCGGGTCCGGGGAGGTGGCCCAGGTCAGCGAGGCGGAGCGGCTGCTCATGCAGCGGCCCAGCCGGTTCTGCCCCTGCGACCGGCTCATCGCCTACGGCGCCAGCCGCCTGCCCGGGCCCGACACCGACCCGCTGATCCGGGTCCAGGCGATCACCGACTACGTCAGCGACCACCTGGAGTACGTGCTCGGCAGCTCCGGCCCCACGGACGACGCCGTCGACGTCCTGCTCGACGGGCGCGGGGTCTGCCGTGACTACGCGCACGTGGTCGTGACCCTCGCCCGGGCCCAGGGCATGGCGGCCCGCTTCGTCGCCGTCTACGCCCCCGGACTGCAGCCGATGGACTTCCATGCCGTCGCCGAGATCGAGGTCGACGGCGTGTGGCACGTGGTCGACGCCACCCGGCTCGCCCCGCGCGAGTCGCTGGTGCGGATCGCGACGGGCCGGGACGCGGCGGACACCGCCTTCGCCACCACCCTGCACGGCGCCGCCGACCTGGTGCACCTCACGGTGACGGCGGTCGCCGACGCCGGCCTGCCCTGGGACGACGGCCACGCCCCGACCCTGCTGACCTGACGGTCGGGCTACGTCGGCAGCTGCTCCGCGTCCGCCAGCCGGACGGCGAGCGCGGCGGCCGGGGAGAACGGGCGCGCCCCGAGCGGGTGACCGGTCAGCGGGTTCTCGTACTCGGCGTGCTGCCGCCCGTGCGGGCGGCGCAGGTATCGCTGCCGCAGCTCGGCCGCGACCTCCGTGCACCCCTGCAGCTCCAGGCCGGTCTCGATGATGTCCGTCGGGAAGGACCAGGCGGCGCCCCGCCAGTACTGGTTCGGCGCGAAGCCCTCGGAGTCGACCGGCGCGCTCGGCGGCGGCACCGGCGTCCAGTACTTCGCCGGGTCGACGAGCGTGCGGGTCAGGACCTCGACGCGGCGGGGGTCGCGCGTGGCGAGCAGCGGGAACAAGCCGGCGACGTTGGGCCGCAGCAGGAGCTCCCCGGTGCGGTAGTCCCGGCTGTAGTAGCCGCTGTCGCGGCCGGTCGGGTCGTCGTGCCAGAGCTCTTCCAGCTGGTGCGCCAGCCGGTCCGCCGCGGCGGCCGGCGCCGTCCCGACGGCCAGGTCGGGATCGTCGGACGGCGGCAGGGCGGCGGCCAGCTCCGCGAGGCAGGTCAGCGCGTCGACGAGGACGGCGTTGTACCCGACGTCCTCGACGAGCACGCCACGCCCGCTCGCCTCGACGGCCGCCAGGTCGTAGCCGAGGCGCCGGATGTGCTGCGTCTGCAGGTAGCCGGCGAGGAGGTCCCGGTGGCTGGACCGGTGGTCGGCGGGCACGCTGCGGCTGTCGCCCCACAGGCGCCGGCCCGCGGCCAGCGCGGCGAGGGCCGCGGACCGTGTCGACGTGTCGAGCAGCGCCTCTCCGCTGCGCCACTCGGCGGCCATCACCTGGGCCAGGTCGGCCCGGTTGTCCATGCCCGTCTCGTACGGATGGATCACGACGGCGAGCCCGTTGCGGCCGACCCGCTCGGTGAGGATCCAGCGGCACAGGCGCGCCAGCGGGGGCAGGACGGCACGGTAGAACGACGTCCGGGCGTCCGGACCGAGCCGCCGGCCGACGTCCAGGGCGGACCGGACGATCATCGGCGGCTGGGTGATCCCGCTGGTCGTCAGGCCCTCGGGGCGGTCCGGATGGTGGCCGAAGAGACGGCCGCGCCACCAGCGGTCCTCGAAGTAGGCCTCGTTGGGCAGCATCCCGGAGCGCCACTGCGCCTGCAGGTACCGGCGGATGTCGGCCGCGGCCAGCTCGGGGTCGTAGACGGCGATCCCCTTGGCGATCACCGCGGTGTCCCAGAGGTAGCCGGCGCCGAACATGCTCGCGTGGGGCACGGTGAGGCCGTAGCGGCGGTTGGCGGCGAGCGCCTCCCGCGCGGTGGCCAGGAGCCCCGGCCCGAGCCCCTGCCTCATGTTCCGGAGTGTAGATCGCCCCTGGTCGGGGGCGGCACGGCGGGGGCGATGACTTCGGCGCCAGGCGCGGGTCTCCACCCGGACGGCGCCGCGCCCGCGGGCGCCACCCCTCACCACCGGAGGACCCGATGACCACGCTCACCCTGGGTAGCCTGCTGCTGGGCAGCGCCGACGCCGAGCGGCTGCGCGCCTGGTACGTGGCGGCGTTCGGCGCCGAGCCGGACGAGAACGGTTTCATCACCTACGGCGACGTCGGGGTCCTGATCGACCGGCGGGACGACGTCGCCGTGACGAACGGCGAGCCCGGCCGCCACATCCTCAACCTCCACGTCGACGACCTCAAGGCCGTCGCCGCCCGGCTGGACGAGCTGGGCGCGCGCTGGCTCGTCGCGCCCGAGGACCGTGGCCCGGGCGTCTTCGGCACCCTCGTCGATCCGGACGGCAACTACGTCCAGGTGATCCAGTTCTCGGCGGCCTACCAGGAGCGGGCGGCGGCACGCCGGGCCGCGGCGCGCCCGCCCCGGCCGTACAGCGGCTTCTCGGTGGACGACGTGCCGGCCGCCGCCGACTTCTACCGGAACGTCCTGCGCCTGGAGGTCAGCGAGAGCCACGGCATGCTCACGCTGCACCTGGGCGAGGGGACGCAGGTGCTGGTGTACCCCAAGGCCGACCACGTACCGGCCACCTTCACGGTCCTCAACCTCCCCGTGGACGACGTCGACGCCGCCGTCGACGACCTCGCCGCGCGCGGCGTGACCTTCCAGCGGTACGACGGCTCGCCGCAGGACGAGAAGGGGATCATGCGCGGGCGCGCGATCGGCCGCGGGCCCGACATCGCGTGGTTCACCGACCCCGCGGGCAACATCCTGTCGGTGCTGTCCGCCTCCTGACGCCCCTCCCGTCGTGATCATGGACTTCAGCGTGATCATGGACTTCAGCTGAGCGTGCCGGCCATGCTGAAGTCCATGATCACGGCGAAGGGGTGAGGCGGTCTCTCGACCTCGGGGACGGATGACCTCTAGGGTGCCGATGTTCCATGTGCGGCCTACGTCCGGTGATGACCGTTCTGCGACATCCCGAGGAGTGCCCATGATCAAGATACGTCGTCGGGTGGCCCTGCCACTTGCCGCCGTGCTGTCCGTGCCGGCCCTGGCGCTGGTGTCGAGCCAGGCACCGGCCACGGCCCTGACGTACGACAAGCTCACCACCATCCAGAAGCGCATCCTCTCCGGGGCTGCCGCGTTCGCCCTGTCCGGTGAGGCCGAGTCCTCCGCCCGCTCCGCGGCGCGGGTGGCGTCGAGCTTCACCCGGTCCACGCCGGACTGCCCGACCGGCCGGGGGACCAACGTCAAGGTCAACCAGAACTGCCTCAACGTCACCGACGCCGACCTGGCGGGCCGCGGCCAGGCCCAGAACGAGACGTCGATCGCGCAGAACCCGCAGGCCCCCCGTCAACTCGTCGCCAGCTTCAACGACTACCGGCGCGGTGACGGCAACTGCTACACGTCGTACTCGAACGACGGCGGACAGCAGTGGAACGACTCCACGGTTCCGATGGGGTTCACCCGGGGCACCACGTTCGGCGGCGTGGCCCGCGAGTACTGGCAGTCCGGCGGTGACACCTCCGTGGCCTGGGACACCCGGGGCAACGCCTACCTGTCCTGCCAGGTCTTCAAGCGCGGCGCGGCCGTCACCAACGACCCCGACCAGTCGAGCGCCTTCTACGTGTTCCGGTCCACCGGGACGGGCGGCGCCTCCTGGAACTTCCCCGGGCGGCCGGTGGCCGAGCTCAACGACGTCGCCGGGACGGGCGCCGCCCTCCTCGACAAGCAGCTCATGACGGTCGACAACCACGTGACCAGCAAGTTCCGCGACCGGGTGTACGTCACCTGGACCCTCTTCGCCGCGGACGGCACCGCCTACATCTACGAGGCGTACTCCTCCGACTACGGGGAGTCCTTCAGCGCGCCGGTGCTCGTCAGCGCCGACAGCCCGCTGTGCGTCAACACCTTCGGCGGAGCGACCCCGAGCGGCAAGTGCAACGCCAACCAGTTCTCCCAGCCGTTCGTCGGTCCCGACGGCGCGCTCTACGTGACGTGGGCGAATTTCAACAACGGCGTCGGCAAGCCCGTCGGCGACCCGGACGCCGGGGGCGGTGACACCGGGGGCGACGCGAACCGCGTCGCGACCACGCCGACCACGACCACCGGCACGCCGACGACCTCGACCACCACGCCGCCGGTCACGACGACACCGCCGGTCACGACGACACCGCCGGTCACCACGACCACGCCGCCGACCACCACCACGCCGACGACGACGACGAGTTCGATCACCACGACGCCGACGTCGTCGTCCGCCGGCAACCCGCTGGAGAACTACAACCAGATCCTGCTGGCGAAGTCGACCGACGGGGGCGCCACGTTCAGCCCGCCGGTGCTGGTGTCGCAGTACTACGACCTGCCTGACTGCGTGACCTACCAGGGCGCCGACCCCGGCCGGGCCTGCGTGCCGGAGACGGGCACCACGACCAACTCGGTGTTCCGGGCGACCAACTACCCGGTCGGGGCGGTGAACCCGCGCACGGGCGCCGTCGCCGTCACGTTCGGCTCGTACCTCAACACGCACTCGAACGAGCGCAACGGCTGCGCACCGAACGGCTTCGCCGCGAGCGGCAACGATCTCTACACCGGCGTGAAGAAGGCCGGGGCGTGCAACAACGACATCCTGCTGAGCACGTCCTCGGACGGCGGGAAGACCTTCACCGGCAGCACGGTGAACCCGCGCAGCCTGCCGACGCTGCGCACCGACCAGGCCGGCGCCGTGGCCGACCAGTTCTGGCAGTGGGCCGACTACACGCCCGACGGGACCCTCGCGGTCTCGTTCCGGGACCGCGGGTACGGCAACGACCAGGCGACCGGGTACACCGACACCAGCGTGTCGGGCAGTTCCAACCTGCGGACGTTCATCACCCGGCGTGCGTCCAACGTCTCCAGCCCGCCGCCCACGGCGTTCGGCGGCGTCTTCATGGGCGACTACGAGGGACTGACGGCCGTATCGGGAGCGCACCCGATCTGGACCGACACCCGTGACCCCGACCTGTTCCTGTGCCCCGGCACCGGAGCGACGGGCGTACCGCCCTCGACCTGCACCAGCACGGGCGCGAACGGCATCCTCGCCAACGACGAGAACGCCTACAGCGCCTCCCTGCCCGTCCCCCGCTGACGGCTCGACGAGCTGACAGCCGACCCGTCGTCCTGCCCCGGGAAACCCCTCCCGGGGCAGGGCGACGCGGCGGAGTGACCCACGACTCACTCACCCGCTACCAGCCGCACGCGCCGGGCAGGAAGGGACCTTCGGGCATGCCAGGCCGGGCGCGAGCACGCCTACGCTGCAGGCAGGGATCGGGGATGCCGGTCTCGCCGGAAGGCGGCACCGGTCCTGGCGTCAGGACTGAGGTGAGCGCGATGTCGACCGTCGCACGGCCGGAGAAGATCCGGACGCACGAGATCCGCTGCGAGGAGTCCGTCACCGACGGCTCGGTCGTCGTCCGGGCGGAGCTCGCCGGATTCGACCCCGATCGGGACATCGACGTCACGGTCCGCGACGGGATCCTCCGGATCGCGGCCGAGCGGCGGGACGAGCGCAGCGAGCACAGCTACTCGGAGTTCTTCTACGGGAAGCTGGTCCGGACGATGACCCTCCCGCCGGGTGCGGACGAGGCCGCCGTGACGGCCACCTACCACGACGGGATCCTCGAGGTGACCGTCCCGGTGCCACCGGGACGGTCAGAGCCACGACGGGTGCCGGTGTCCCGCGCCGACTGAGCCGCACCGACCGAGCCGCACCGACCGAGCCGACGGCGGTGGTCCCGGTCAGCCGGCGGTGGCGGCGTCCGTCACCGGGCCGGAGGGCGCGGTGACGGTCACCGGCGCACCCCACCGGGTGAAGGTCGACGTCCGGGTGATGGTCGTGTGGCCGTCGCGGGTGAACTCCACGACCTTGTGCGGCAGGCCGTGCACGTCGACGAGGAAGGTGGTGACGGTCTTAGCGGAGGCCGCGGGGGCGGCGTCCCACCGCATCTCGGGCGGCACCGTTGCCAGCAGCTGACGCAACGTCATCCGCACCGTGAACGGCCAGCAGGTGACGCCGTCGACCGTGCGGGGCGTGCCGCGGGTGACCGCGAGCCGGGACAGCCCCGGGTAGAGCCGCGACGGGTCGAGGGTCTGGCGGAGCTCGGCGAGGTAGTCGCGCCGGAAAGGGTCCTGGTCCTGCGGGCGGAACCGGTACCAGCGGGTGTCGGACCACTCCTTGAGGGAACGCTCGTAGATGCCGTCCGGCAGCAGGATCGTGCGGAAGGCCACGTACTGGCCGGAATCCGTGACGTCGAACGACAGGGTGCCCTTGTCCCAGCGCGCGTCGCCCTCGTCGCGCGCCGAGACGCGGCCGTCGGTGACGACGAAGGCGTGCGAGAGGTGCACCGACCCCTTGGCCTGGACGGCGCGGCCCATCAGCGCGTTCAGGGCGCCGAGGGTGCGGGGCGCCGGCGGCCTGGGGCGGCGCACCGGGACGGCTGCCGTCCGGGGCCGGGCCGACGTCAGCGCCACCGCGGCCGACGACGGCGAAGCGGCCGACGACGGCGAAGCGGGGGGAGCGGCGCTCGACCAGGCCGCCGGGAGGAGCACCGACGCCCCCATCACGGCGCTCGCGACCAGGGCCGTCGCCACCAGGGACCCCCGCACCGCGGGCGGACGACTCCCGCGCCGTCCAGACCACGCACTCCACGACACCCGACGCACGACCCCGACACCCTTTCGACGCAAACCGGCCGTCGCGGACTCTAGCCGCTCACCAGGTGAGCCGCGGCCGTTACCGGCATCCTGGAGGCATGCTCGAGGTCGGTCCCGGCGCGCGAACCCAGCCGTCCCCGCCGCCGCCGGCGGGGCCGGTGCACCGGTACCCGGTGGAGGTGCTCCACCTGCTCGTCTCGCCGGGTCACAACTACTTCGGCCGGCCCGCCGACGGGCCCGGCGAGCACCCCACGCACGACGTCGACGAGGCGGTCCTCGTCGCGGGCAAGGGCATCGTCGGCGACCGTTTCTACGGCCGTGCCGCGCACCTGGACGCCTCCGTGACCCTGCTCGCGATCGAGGCGATCGAGGCCGTGGCCGCGCAGCTCGGCCTGCCGCAGGTGCCGGACCCGCTGCTGGCGCGCCGCAACGTCGTCCTGCGCGGCGCGGACCTCAACGGGTTGCGCGGGCACGAGTTCGCGCTCGAGTCGACGGACGGCGCCGCGCGCGTCGTCCTGCTGGCCGGGCGGCCCGCGGCGCCGTGCGCCTGGATGGATCGGATGCTGGCTCCCGGCGCGCACGCCGCGCTCCGCGGCCGGGGCGGGATGCGGTGCCG
>Ga0302323_100002332_pt1 | contig 15416 bp, 8 predicted proteins | sample Fen_T0_3_FD_201950 | JGI IMG/M metagenome (GOLD analysis project Ga0302323, IMG submission 201950) | Peat permafrost microbial communities from Stordalen Mire near Abisko, Sweden - Fen_T0_3 | ecosystem: Environmental > Terrestrial > Soil > Wetlands > Permafrost | place: Sweden: Abisko... | reverse complement strand
GTGCGCGACGAGGAGGAGATCCTGGTTGCACTTGCGAAGGGTGCAGGGGGCAGTGCCGCGCTGTGGGCGCGTGCCCACGCCGTGGGCCCCAGGCATGTGGCTGAACTTGAGGCGGGCGTGCTGGCGCTTGACGATCTGATTGGCCGCCAGCGCCTCGACGATCTGGCCAGCATCGGCAAAGAGCTGGTGGCCGCGCACAAGCGTTTGCAGGATTTGCTCGAACGCTACAAGGCCACCGGCGACGAACAGTTGCGCCGGCAGATCGAACGTGAGGTGCGCGAGCTGCGCGCCCGCATCGCCGAGCTGGCGCACAAGATCGCCGAGGTCAAGGCGCGCAACGAGGTGAGCCCCGATTGGATGAACATGCCCGACACGCGCAAGGCCATGGAGCAGGCCGCGCGACTGGATTCGCTCTTGGCCAAGGGCGATGCGCGCTCGCTGGCGGACGCCCTGTCCGAATTGGGCGATTCCCTGTCCTCCTTGCGCGACATGCTCGACAAGAACGCCGGGGATTTTGGCAATTCCCGCTTTCCACAAGAATCCCGCGCCCTGGCCGAACTGTCGCGCAAGCTAGGCGATCTGGAAGGCGACCAGCGCTCGGTGGCCGAGGATGGGCGCGCGCTGGCCAAAGAGGTCGATACCGAGTTAGGCAAGCGCGTGGAGGCGCAGCAGGCGGAATTCCTGGCCAAGGCCAAGCAGAAGCTTGAGCAGATCCAGCGCAAGGTGGCGGGCAATGTTCCGCGCGAGCTGGGCAGCTCGGCCGAGACCGCCGTCGGGTCGGTGCGCGAAAGTGTCCGCCAGCTGCGCCGCCTGTTGCCCGCCAAGGAATGGAGCGAGGCCCAGCGCGAGGCTGACCGCATGGAGACCGGGCTTTCGCACCTGCAACACGTGAGCAGTCGCCAGGTCGCCCAGAGCCGGCCGCCCTCGCAGAACTTGATCGGTTTCGACGGCCAAGTGGACGAGGCCGCCGCACTGGCGCGCGAGTTGGCCGCCGACCTTGGCCGCGTGGTTCCGCACGGCAACGACGTGATGTCGGACGAGCAGCGCACGCGCACACGCAACCTGGGCCAGCGCCAGGGCAGCATCGAGGACCGAACGCGGGCCCTCACCCACGAGCTGGGCGGCAAGGGCGAGTCCGTGCCCAATGCCGAGGGCACGGCCGCGGAATTGGAAGAGATAGCCGGTCAGATGCGCCAGGCCAGCGATGATCTGCAACAGGGCTCCGCCCACGAGGGCGCGGGCCGCGCCGACGAGGTGGCCCAACGCCTGGCCAAGTTGCGCCAGAGCATGGGCCACAAGCCCAGCGAGGGCTCACGCCAAAGCCGCGAGCCCGTGCGCATCCCCGAGGCAGACGCCAGCAAGGCCCCGCGCGAGTGGCGCCAAGAACTGATGGAAGCCATGCGCGAAAAAGCGCCCGAGAAATTCCGCGACGAGGTCCGCCACTACTACGAGGAGCTGGTGCGATGAGGGGGAGGAGAGTCCACCACAGAGACACAGAGAGCACAGAGGCTGGAGAAGAAAGGGCGCTCGGATCTTTGATCCGGACCATTTCTGGTTCCGTGACCTCTGCGCTCCCCGTGCTCTCTGTGGTGAAATTCTTTCTGCTCGCCGCCCCGGTGCTCGCTGCCAGCGAATCCGCCAGCGTCGAGCACCTGTACTCGGAGTGGCGCTTCAGCGAAGCCGACCGTGCCCTGGCCGCTCTCATCAAGGCGCACCCCGGAGACCCCGGCACGCTGCTGGCCAAGGGCTACGAGCGGTTCATGGCCGGCGATTTCCGTGCCGCCGCCGCCGAATACAAGGCCGCCATCGGCACCAACGCGGCACCGGCGCCGCTTAAGGAGATGCTGGCGCTGGCCGAGGGCTCGGCCAAGGTCGTGGACGGCTATCTGGAACGCAAGTCGGCCCACTTCGTATTTCGTTTTCCCGCCGAGGACGCCGTGCTGGCCGACTATGGCCTGGAGACCCTCGAAGCCGCTGCCACTGCTTTAGGTGGCGATTTGGGCTTCGAGCCCGCGCGGCCCATCCCCGTCGATATTCTTCGCAACAGCGGCGATCTGGCCACCATGACCACGCTCACCGACGACGAAATCGAACGCACCGGCACGGTCGCTGTTTCGAAGTGGAGCCGGATCATGCTGACCAGCCCGCGCGCCATGCGCCTGGGCTACGAATGGCGGGACAGTCTGTCGCACGAATTCATCCATTATGTCGTTGCGGCCTTGACCTACGACCGTGCGCCGGTGTGGTTGCAAGAAGGGTTTGCCAAGTTCCTCGAACACCGCTGGCGTATGCCCGCCGGCCTGTCGATCAACCCGTCAATGCAGCATTTCTTGGCCAAGGCGCTGGCCAACGGCAAGCTCATCACCTTCGATGCCATGCACCCGTCCATGGCCAAGCTGCCGCGCGCCGAGGATGCGACCCTGGCCTTTGCCGAGGTCACCACCGCGGTGGCGTGCCTGTTCGCCAAAGGCGGCAGCGCGGCCCTGCGCGAGGTGCTGACCACTGTGCGCGACGGCGGCGATGCGCGCCTGGCGGTGGCGCGGGCCTTTGGCGGCAGCGGCACCTGGTCCGAATTCGAACGCGCCTGGCGGCAGTTCATGGCCAGCCTTCACTACAAGACCTTGCCTGGCATGGAGCCGATGGTTCGCAAATACAAGAAGAAGGGCGTCTCGGCCGCCAGCGCGCCCAGCGAGGACGACGCATCTTCGACGGCCTCTTCGAGCACGGGCGAGGCCGACCGTTTCCTGCGCCTGGGCAACATGATGCTGCTGCGCAACCGGCCGCGCGCGGCCAGCGTGGAATACGACAAGGGCTACAAAATCGCGGGCAGCTCGCACTGGATCTTCCCGGTGAAACTTGGCCGTACCTACTTGGCGCTGGGCGAAGCCGACCTGGCGCTCAAGGCCGTCAGTGGCGCTCAAGCCACCTATCCAGAATTGCCCTGGCCACATTTGATCGCGGGCCAGGCCGCCCTGGCCAAGGGCGACGCCAAGGCAGCCATCGCGTCGCTGACCCTTTCCCTGGCCATCAATCCCTACGATCCCAGCGTTCACTGCGGCCTGGCCGAGGCCTACAAACAGTTGCCCGATGCTCCGGCCGACAAGCGCCAGCGCGCCGAACGCGACTGCCGTGAACTGGGCAAGTAGGGTTGGTTTTCGGGGCGAGTTGTGACGTGACCGCCTCTCGAGATCCACGCTAGTATCGACTCTTTTTGCGCACAGTCCTTTGCTGCGTTCTCTTGTTCCCCGTGTGCGCTCCGTGAACGTACAGAGCCGTGTTGTCAGCGGCATTGGCCACGATGTCACAATGGCCAGCCGGACCGTCGTACGCCAGGCGGACGAATTGAAGGAAATCTCTGCCCAGAAGACCGTTGAATGGACGTGGGGTCGGCGGCGTGCTCATGCCAACCATCTCGGAAGTGAAAGTCATCGACGTTGTCCGCGGGCCGTCGGCAAAACCAATGGCGACGCTCAAGAAGAAGATCGGGCACTCCTCTGGAACATGAGAAATGCCGATCATTGGCTCGAACCGAATAGGTTCAAGACCGAGGGATTCGGCGATTCCGCGATCGACGACAGTCTTGGAAGCCCCTGTATCGACAAGCATCTTGATTTGGATGCTCGACGCCTGCAGAACATCCTCGGGCTTCAGTACCGGACGTGAAAGCGTTACGCTGGCAATTGGCCCCACAAAGACCAGCGCGTCCCTAGAGACGGCTCCGTTGCCGTCCAGATGCTGGCAGCGATGTCTCACGCGCAGGAAAGGCCAAACATCACGGCGGCCGTCACCGGAGTAGGGTGCATTTCCGATACCGGCGCGATCACATAACCGGTCCCTGGGCCAAACTCCTGAACGGCGGCATCGTAGGCCGACTTCTCGTCATCGTGGAAACTGCGTACGGAGCCATCAATGAAAACCACCCACTGCCCACGATGCTCTGCAAGCAGTCCCGGCAAGGCAGCGCGGAACAGCTTGGTTTCCTGAAGCACCTTTTCGGATACGGTTCCCATGAGCTTTGCCTTCTGAACTCTTGAATGGTACCACGTGACGGGCTTTGGGGACCAATCGCGGGCGTCATCACGCGTGATAGGCGTGCTCGACCGGGTGCGAACGACGGCAATCGCAGGTTGAGGCGCTCTCTCCCACCCTAAGACGCGATGCGCTTAGACCGGAAAGCACGATGGAACTTGCCATCTGCCTTGATCCGGACGCAAACGGGGCTTATGAATGTAAGCCCTGGTGGGACATGATGCGTCCAAGGCAGTCGGAACTTGATGTGACTGGTTGGGGGGATGCGCACGTGCTGAGTGTTGCCGAAGAGGACTTTGGGCTTGATGTACTAGTCGAGGACTCTTTCGACCAACCACCCAGGACTTTCACGGACATGGACGTTACGCCGCCCGTGGACACGTTCCGGGAGATGGAGCGCTCCTGCGTCAGTGAACAGCGCTGGGAGGACCTGGTTGGATTGTTCATTGAGCGTTCGGCCACCACCACGGATACGGCTGAACGCACGCGCTGCCTGGTGCGCGCGGCCCAGATCTTCGACACCAACTTAAGCGATGCCGACAGTGCCTTCATCACGCTGCTGGCGGCGTTGCAGGAAGACCCCGCCAACGACGACCTGATTTCAGAGATGGGCCGCCTGGCCACGGTCCACAACCGCTGGGAAGACCTCATCAGCATGTGCAACAACGTGCTGCCCGAGATGCCCTCGGAGGTGAAGCGGGCCGATTTGCTGGTCACCATGGCGGTCTGGCACCAGCGCGATCTTGGCGACCAAGCCGCCGCCGAGCGCGCGCTCGAAGCGGCCATGGCGGTCAATCCCGCCAACTTCACGGCCTTGCGTTCGCTGGTGCTGTTGCACGGCCAGCGCGGCGATTGGCATCGGGCCGCGGCCTATCTGACCTGCGCGGCGGGCAACGCCATCGATCCCTTCGACAGCGTCGAGTTCGCCCTCGACGCCGCGGAAATCTACCGCGATCAACTGCACGACACCGAAGCCGCGGTGGTGCAGTACATGCGCGTGCTTTCGCTGTCGCCCAACCATCCCCAGGCGTTGGCCGCGCTGGCCGATGCGGCGTGGGAGCGCAACGACTGGACCGCCGCGGTTCCCCTGCTCGAAGGCATGGCTGGATCGGCGAAGCAGGCGGTGGAAGGAACCGCGGAACTGTGGCACAAGGCCGCGTGGTCGGCGCAGATGTCGGGCGACATGGAGCGCGCGCGCGCCAACTACCGCAAGGCCTACGCGGCCCAGCCCACGCATGTGCCAACGCTTAAGGCCTGGTCGCGGCTGGCTGGCGATTGGGGCTGGTGGCAGGACATTCTTACGACCGTGCCGCGCCTGCTGTCGCTGGTGGGCGACGAGATGCCGGGCGAGGAGCGCGCCGGGCACCTCATGCAGCTTGGCCAAGCCCACGTGGCCATGCGGGATCTCGAGGCGGGCACGACGGATTTCATGGAGGCGCTGCGCTTGGCGCCCGATCTGCCGGGCGTTCGAGCGGCCTTGGCCAAAGCAACCGCGCAGATGGAAGGGCGAGGCACCGCCAACGCCACGGTCCTCATCGAGCAGTACCGCGTGCTCCTGCACGGTCAACTCTCGCCCGACGAGCGCTTCGAGGTTATTTGTAAAATCGGACGCTTGCAGCGGGAAGAGCTGAGCGATCAAGCGGCGGCTCTTGGAACCTACTTGCAGGCGGCGCAGCTGCGGCCGAACGACGTGGGCGTGCTGCACGAGCTGGTGGAAATTCACACCGCCAACCGCCACTGGGCGCGCGCCGTGGATGTGCTTGAGAAGCTGGTGTCCATCACCTCGGGGCGCGACAAGGTGTGCTACCTCAGCGCGTTGGCCAGCATTCTGAACGTCGAGCTTGATTCCCCCATCGAGGCAGTTGCGCTGTACGACCGGGCCTTGGACGAAGATCCCAACGACCGACGTACCTTCGAGCATATCGAACACATCTTGGTCCGTCGCCAGGAATGGCGTGAGCTGACCCGCGCCTACCGTCGCATGATCAAGCGCCTGGGGGCGGAGCTTCAGCTCGAAAAACGGCCCTTGCTGCTCACGCTCTGGCGCGCGCTGGCCGACACCTGCCAACGCTATTTGCACGACCTTCCGGCGGCCACCGCGGCCTACGAGGTTTGCGTGTCGCTGGCTCCGGACGACAGGCAAGCCCGCGAGGCCTTGGCCGAAGCCTACGAGGCCCAGGGAGGCGATGGCTTCACCAAGGCCGTCGCCACGCGCGAGCACATGCTTAGTCATGCCACGAACGCGGATGCCATCGCCAAGCAGATTCGGGCGCTGGCCCGGCTTTACGGCAAATACCGGCAGTACGATCAGCTGTTCTGCGCAGCCGCCGCGCTGTGTGCCCTGACCAAGGCCGACCCGCGCGAGCGCGCCTTCTACGAAGGCAATGCCCCGCGGGGCATTCCCCTGGCCAAGTCCGTGCTGACCGAGAAGCAGTGGCAGGGCCGCCTGTGCTCGTCGCGCGACAACCACATGATCTCGCAGGTGCTAGCCGCGGTCACGCCTGGCGTGATCATGGCGCGGGCCAAGGACGCCTCAGCCTACGGGATCGATCCCAAGTATCGCGCCAAGCTCGAAGGCGATCCGTCGTTCATTTCGCGCCTACTCAACTACATCAGTCGCCTGATCGGGGTGCCCTTGCCCCCGATCTATGTTCCGCCGGGCGCGCCGGGCGAGATCGACCTTGTGGTGATGCTTGAAGATGGCAAGCCCGTGCCCTCCCTTGTCCTTGGGCGCGATCTCGTGGTCGGGCGCAGCCAGCAGGAATTGGCCTTCTTGCTGACCAAGAAGCTGGTGGGCCTGCGTGCCGATCACTTCCTGCTGTGGCCGCAGATCGTGCCGAATCTAAGCGAGCTTCAGGCGATTCTGGCGGCGGCCATGAAGCTGGTGCAGCCCAAGTTCGAATTGCCCGAAGCCGACCCCGGGGCCGTGCGCAAATACGTCGCCTACCTGCACAAGGTGTTGCCCGCGACGCAGATCGAACTTGTGGCCGGGGCCGCCGCGCCGCTGCTCGCTGGCACGGCCAAGCTGGATCTGGCGGCCTGGCTGGCCGAGTCCGACGAAAGCGCCAACCGCGCGGGCGTCCTGGCCTGCGGCGATGTGGTCGCGGCCGCGCGCGAGATTGTCAGGGAGGCGCGGGCGCATCACACCCGGCCCGAGCAAACCATCCTGACCATGGCCCGCTGGGGCGTGTGTTCAGACTACCTCGATTTGCGCGCGCGCCTAGGCCTGGCCATGGTCGCGGCCGAACCCACGACGCCGCCTGTGGCGCGCTCCTTCTCCGAGCTGGGCGGCCTGTTCGACCGGGGCACGGGACGTCGCTAAAGCCGGCACGAGTGCCTGGGCGCATACCCCGCAGCCAAGCTTTTTCGTGTTGTTGCCCGCCGACGCTACAATGTGTGTGGAAACCCATGGAGGCACGTATGAGTCGTTTGCGAGCAGGGGAATGCGCACGAAGGTTGGTACGAGGGTCGCTGGGGGCGAGCCTGCTGCTCGTGCTGGGCGCTTGTGGTCAGCGCGAGGCCAGCGATAAAGGCGCGCCAGCTCCCGCACCCGCTGTGCAGAAACTCGCTGCCGTCACTCCGGCGGCCGCGCCGTCGCTTGGGCCGGTCGATCCGGTGCGCGACGATGTCGATGCGTTTGAGCAGGCGTTGGCGCGCAAGTTCGACCGTTCGCAAGTAACCGATCGTCCACTGCCCGGTGGCGGTGTTCTGCACATTCCGAACGGACATGTGGCGCACGCGGTGATCCTCGTCCGTCAGCCCGATGGCACCTTCAGGCGGGAGTGTGTTTCTTCGTCCGCCGAGGTTTCCGCGCTGGTGCAGAAGATGCGCGACGGAGCCGGCCAATGAGTGCGCGCAGCCGCCACTTGTGGCAGGTCGGGGTGTTGTTACTGGCAGGCAGCGCTGGCGGCGTGGCCCAGGCCAGTGCGAAGTTCGTCATCAACGTGCTCGACGCCAAAGGCGTGGGATTCAATGATACAAGCCCCGCCACGCCCGTCGGCGGCAACACCGGCACCACGGTTGGCCAGCAACGCCTGATCGTGTTCCAGGCCGCCGCCGATGCCTGGGGACGCGTCCTGGAAAGTTCGGTGCCCATCGTCGTCGAGGCCAGCTTCTCCGCCCTTGATTGCAATGGCGGCGCCGCCGTCGAGGGCCAGGCCGCGCCCTACTCGGTAAGCGACTATCCCGGCTTGCCCACCACCGGAACCTATCCAATCGCACTGGCCAACCGAATTCTTGGCAAGGATCTTAGCCCCGGCCAAGCCCACATCTCGGCCGAATTCAATGGCGCCCTGAAAGCCTGCATCGGGGTCGATTGGTACTACGGCCTCGACGGACAGAAGGCGACGAATCAACCCGATCTTCTGTCCACAGTCATGCACGAGCTGACCCATGGGTTGGGATTCACCAGCGACGTGGATCCCACCACGGGCGCATTTTCGTATTCGTACCCGGCCGTCTTCTCCTATTCGGTGCTGGATACCGATAGTGGCAAGCACTGGTCGGATATGAGCAACACGGAACGAAAGGCGTCGCTTCTCAACGCGCGCAAAGTGGTGTGGGACGGCAAGCGTCTACAGGCGGTGGCGGCTTGGGTGCTGGCCAAGGGATTGCCCAGCGTGCAGGTCGCGCCCGTTCCGGGCGGCTACACCGGCTTTGTCGGCGAGGCGAACTTCGGCCCGCTTGTCGCCGACAAAGGCACCATCACCGGGCAAGCCGCCTTTGCCACCGCGCCGTCGAGTTGTGCTCTGTCGAGCGCCAGCTACTCCGGGAAGATTGTCGTTGTTACCTCGCCTGACACGTGCGCGTCGCTTGGCGTGGCCTCGTTTGTGGAAGGGTACGGCGGTATCGCCATGCTGTTTGCCTACGATGTGGCGGGCAGCCCTCCGCCGGAAGCCCTTGAGTTCAGCGCCGAGCAGCTTGCGAAATATCCAGTCAAGATCCCAGCCTTGGCGCTGACTCGCGATGACGCCAACCTGATTCGCAATGCGGCCTCTGCAACGATCACGATCTCGGCCGATACCAGCCGGCAGGTTGGCGCGGATTCTTCGGGGCGCACGTTGATGTTTGCGTCGAATCCCGTTCAGTCGGGATCCACCGGCAGTCACTGGGATCCCTTGGTTCGCCCCAATCTTCTGCTGGAACCCGTCGAGCAGCCCATCACGGTCACCGACCTGGTCATGGAGCGTGCCCTGCTTTGGGACATCGGCTGGACAGGCACCTGTGGCAACGGAACCGTCGATGGGCAAGAGGCGTGCGACAGTGGCGCCAGCAACAGCGACCGTACCCCGGACGCGTGCAGGCTCGACTGCACGAAAGCCAAGTGCGGAGATGGCGTGGTGGACAAAGGCGAGCAGTGCGACCCGGGTACAAGCGCCGTCGGTGTGGCGCGGAATCCAAACTGCACCAGCGATTGCCTGCTCAAATCGTCCACGGGAACGGGCGGCGCGGGTGGTGGCGGCGGTAGCAGCGGCAGCGGAGGAAAAGGCGGGGCCGGTGGCAGCGGTGGCACCAGCGGCAACGGTGGTGCTGGCGGCACAGGCGGGGCAAGTGGAAGCAGTGGCAGCGGTGGCACGGTCATTGGGGGCGTTGGCGGATCCAGTAGCGGCGGTACCAGTGGAAGTGGTGGCACCACGTCTGTCACCACCAGCGGAAATTTTGGCGGCAAGAGCGGCGGCTGCAGCTGCTCTGCCGGTCGTGACTCCTCCGCATCTGGATTCGCGCTGTTGCTTGTGGGCCTGGCGTTGATGCTGGTACGCCAAGCGTGCCGGGCGGCCCAGCCCCCACACCTCCTATTGTCGAACCAATTCCAGGCTGCTCGAACCTTGGCAGGTGACGGGCGTCGATTCCGCCACGTCCCCATAGCCGAGCAATCGCGAGCCGTCGCCCATCACAAGGGTTGAGCCCACCAACCCGGCCAGCATTGTTCCGAGGCTGCTCGGCGTGATCCTGCACACCCTACTGAATCGGCGGGACCTGTCTCCGCCCCCTCCTCCTCCTCTGTGCCGTCTCTCTACCTCATGGTCGGGCCGAAGACGTCGCTATCGTTCCAGCCGCCCTTGGTGCCCATGGATTTCCGGTTGGACTTGCCCTCGGGCTTCGTGTTTCTGGCCGGCGCAACTTGCTGGGACGGTCCATTGACTTGCAGGTTCTGCTGGTTGGCCTTGGGCATAGCTGCCCGTGCCGTCGCTTTTCTCTTGGCCAGGATCTGAGCCTTCTCTGGTTTCGTGGACAGCCGCTGCCTGGGCGATTCGGCCTGCACCGGCAGATCCACAACCGGCCTTTCCACGGGCGGCGGTGGTGGAAGTGGCGCTGATTGCTTCGTGGGAGCAAGACCTTCCACAGTTGGCTTGCTCGGTACCACCTTGGGGCGTGACCGCAAACCGAAGACCGCAACCAGCGCGAGAGCAGCCGCACCCGCGACCCAGGCCAGCGGCCACTTGTAGGGGATCGGCGCCTTGAGCGCGGCCAGCAGCGCGCGTTTGCTGTCCGCGGCCGAGGCAAAGCGCGCCTTGGGATCGGGTTGCAGCAGGCGCAGGACAACCTGATCGAGCCGCCCCGGAATTTCGGCCCGCTGGCGGTGCAGCGCTGGAAACGCGCCTTCGGGCCGCTGGCCCGCCAGTGCCTCGTACAGCATCACGCCGACCGCATACAGATCGCTGCGTGCATCCACGGGCCGTCCCGCCCGCTGCTCGGGCGACATGTACGGGAACGTGCCCAGAATGGCATCGGTGCGTGTGAGCTGGGTCTTGCGCGTGACTGCCTCCATGTCCAGGCGGGCGATGCCGAAATCAGCCAGGCGCGCGCCGTCGCTGGCCAGCAGCACATTGGCCGGTTTGAGATCGCGGTGTACGACCCCGTGCCCGTGAGCGTGAGCCAGGGCATCGAGCAGCCGGGAAAAGATGGCGCGCGCTTCGTCTAGCGACAGGGCGCCCTGGGCCAGCCTCGCGGACAGGGTTGGGCCATCGACCAGCTCCATGGCGAACCAGGGCACTTCCTGGCTTTGTCCGTGCGATTTCACTTTCACGATGGCGGGATGATTCAGCTCTTCCAGTAGCGCTACCTCGCGCCAGAAGCGCGCCACCAGCTCGGGCTCGGCGGCTAGGCTGGGCGACAGAAATTTCACCGCCAGCGGCGCTTGCCCCTCGCTGAGGGAGCGCGCGCGATACACCGTGCCCATGCCGCCCGCGCCGATGAGTTCTTCGACGACCAGGCCGTCCAGCTCGATCCCGGTCCAGCTTCGCTCGGCCACGAAGCGTGGTTTGCCGATCAGGGTTTGGAGGCGGGCCGCATCCACTTCCACCTGGCAAGCAGAACAGCGCAGGGTTGGCTCGCCAGCGACGGCCATGGGAAGCGGCGTCTGACAGGCCGGACAAAGAAAACTCGGAGCAAGCTGCGCGGGCACAGCCCTATCGTACTACCAACCAGCGTGCAGACGCGCCTGGCAAGTGCGGCCTGGGATACAATCCCGGACTATGCCCTTCGACCGCAATCACATCAGCACGGGGCTGCCCGGGTTGGATCAGATGCTCACGGGTCTGCGTGCTGGCGACAACGTGGTCTGGCAGGTGGATTCGCTGGACGACTACGCGGCGCTGGTTCGGCCGTTCTGCCAGTGGGCCCGTCGCAACGGACGCAAGCTGGTCTACTTCCGCTTCGCCAAGCATCGCCCGCTGGTGGATGTCAGCGAAGCGGAAGTCCGCACTGTCAGCACCGTGGCGGGTTTTGAAACCTTCATCACCCAGATTCACGAGGTGATCGACGAGGTAGGCGAGGACGCCTTCTACGTGTTCGACAGCATGTCCGACCTATCGCTCGAACGCATCAGCGACCGCATGCTGGGCAACTTCTTCGTGCTCACCTGTCCGTATCTGTTCGCGCTCAACACCATCGCGTACCACGTGCTATTGCGCAACCACCACTCGTTTCACGCCTCGTCGCCCATTGCCCAGACCACGCAGATCCTGGTGGACGTGTACCGCATGGACGACAACCTGTACCTGCATCCGCGCAAGGTGCAGCACCGCTACTCGCCCACCATGCATATGCTGCACGTGTGGCAAGGCGACGATTTTCTGCCAGTGACAGAAAGCTACACGACCACGTTGGTGCTGGCGTCTACACCGTGGGCGGGCTCTACGCCGGGCGGAAACCGCGTGGGTCCGTGGACGCGCACCTTTCAGGAGGCCGAGGCCACGCTGCGCCTGCAAGAGCGGAATGTGGCCACCGTCGAACAAGTGAGCGAGGCGCGCAAGCTGACCTTGCATATCGGTATCACGCGTGATGAGCGCTTGGCCGAGCTGGCCGCGCGCACCTTCACGCTTGAGGATATCGTGCGTATCCGCCAGCGTATCCTGCCCTCGGGCCTCATCGGCGGCAAAGCGGTGGGCATGCTGCTGGCCCGCCGGATCCTGGACGCTGCAAGCCCGCGCTGGGCGAGCGTGCTTGAACCTCACGATTCGTTCTACATCGCCTCCGAGAATTTCTACACCTACCTGGTGCAGAACCACGTCTGGCTGATGCGCCAGAAGCAGAAGGATCCCGACGCCTTTCTCGACGGCGCTGCAGAGGCGCGACAGCGCATGTTCATGGGCACGTTCCCCGACTACATTCGCGAGCGTTTCCAGAATGTGCTCGAATACTTCGGCCACTCGCCCATCATCGTGCGCTCGTCGAGCCTGCTCGAAGACGCTTACGGCAACACCTTCGCGGGCAAGTACGACAGCGTGTTCTGCGCCAACCAAGGGCCCAAACATATTCGTCTCGACGAGTTCATGCAGGCCGTGCGCCGGACCTACGCCAGCAGCATGAGTGAAGAGGCGCTGCTCTACCGCAAGGCCCGTGGCGTGCTTCACAAAGACGAGCAGATGGCGCTCTTGGTGCAACGGGTTTCGGGAAACCAGAATGGCACCCTCTATTTTCCGCACGTGGCGGGCGTGGGCCTGTCCTACAACCCGTACGTCTGGGACAAATCCATCGATCCCAATGCGGGTGTGCTCCGGCTGGTGTTCGGGTTAGGCACGCGCGCGGTCGATCGTTCAGACGACGATTACACCCGCGTGGTAGCGCTGAATGCCCCGACCAAGCGGCCCGAGCACGATTTCCAGGACGTGCGGCGGCATGCGCAGCGCCGGGTGGACGTGCTCGACCTCGAAACCAACCAGCTCGCGTCCTACGATTTCATGGACGTGGCCAAGCGCTGTTCGAACTTGCCTTTCGACATGGTGGCTTCGCGAGATGAAGATCTGGCCCGCAGCGATGCCGAGCGCGGACGGCAGAGCTTCCCCTGGGTGCTCACCTTCGAGCGTCTACTCGCGAGCACGCCCTTTGCCGAGGACATGCGCGAGATGCTGCAAACCCTGCAAGCCGCCTACCAAAGCCCCGTCGAGATCGAGTTCACGCTCAACTTCCTGCCCGACGGAAGCTACCGCATCAACCTGTTGCAGTGCCGGCCGGTGGTCATGGGCCTGGGGGCGCTGGTGGATCGTCCCGATCGCGCCGAGCTGCGGCCCGAAGACGTGGTGCTGGAAGCGCGCGGCGCCGTGGTGGGGCAGGGGCGTGCGGCCACCATCGATCGCGTGATCTACGTGTCGCCCGCGGCCTACAGCAGGCTCGGCGATGGGCAACGCCACGAGGTGGCTGGCGTCATCGGGCAACTTACGCGTACGCCGTCCGGCGAGCCTAAGCGATCGATCATGTTGATGGGGCCGGGGCGTTGGGGAACCAGCACGCCATCGCTGGGCGTGCCTGTCTCGTTCAAGGCCATCAGCGGCGTATCGGTGCTGTGCGAGATCGTGGCCATGCACCAGGATCTGGTGCCCGATGTGTCGCTGGGCACGCACTTCTTCAACGGCCTCATCGAGATGGAAATCCTCTACGTCGCGGTCTTTCCGCGCGGCAAGGACAGCCTGAACATGAATTACTTCGAACAGGCGCCCAACCGCCTGGCCGCGCTTCTGCCCGGGGCTGCCCGCTGGGCGGAGGTGATTCACGTGATAGATCCGGTCCAATCTCCAGGCGAGCCGCGCATGCGATTGTTCGCGGATCCAGTCGAGCAGACTCTGCTTTGTTTCCTCGTTCGCGACTAGCGCGCCCGGTCGCCGCTTAGGATCAGCCTCGGGAATGGCGATTCAGTGGTCACCCTGGAAGACGTGGAAACTATAGCGCCTTTATGGAAATGAATTAGCAACATGGAAGTTACTAACTTGCAATATAGAGTTACCTTAAAGCAACATTATAGATACTCTCCATTCACACATGAATGCAGGGTAGCCTTGGCTGCCCGATCAACCGGGGAGGGAACGATGTCCTACGCAAAGCGAGTGATCGAACTAGTCAAGCAACGTGACCCCGGGCAGCCGGAGTTCCATCAAGCGGTAACCGAGGTTCTCGAATCTCTCGAACCCGCACTGGACCGCTTCCCGAAGTACGAGAAGAACAAGATTCTCGAACGCGTGGTCGAGCCGGAACGACAGATCATGTTCCGCGTGCCCTGGCTGGACGACAAGGGCCAGGTCCAGGTCAACCGCGGCTTCCGCATCGAATTCAACAGCGCCATCGGCCCCTACAAGGGCGGCTTGCGCTTGCACCCCAGCGTGAACCTCTCCATTCTCAAGTTCCTGGGCTTCGAGCAGGTGTTCAAGAACTCGCTCACCACGCTGCCCATGGGCGGCGGCAAGGGCGGCTCGGACTTCGACCCCAAAGGCAAGTCGGACAACGAAGTCATGCACTTCTGCCAGAGCTTCATGTCGGAGCTGTTCCGCCACATCGGCGCCGACACGGACGTGCCCGCTGGCGACATCGGCACGGGTGGCCGCGAAATCGGCTACATGTTCGGGCAGTACAAGCGCCTCAAGAACGAGTTTGTCGGCATCCTCACGGGCAAGGGCCTTGGCTGGGGCGGCTCGCTCATTCGTCCCGAAGCGACGGGCTACGGCGCCGTGTACTTCGCCGAAGAAATGCTGAAGACGCGCAATGAAACCTTCAAGGGCAAGGTCTGCGCCGTGTCCGGCTCGGGCAACGTGGCCCAGTACACCGTCGAGAAGCTGAACCACCTCGGTGCCCTCCCGGTGACCTTGTCCGACTCGGACGGCTTCATCCACGATCCCAAGGGCATCACCCCGGACAAGCTGGAATTCGTGCTCGAACTCAAGAACGTGCGCCGCGGCCGTATCCAGGAATACGCCAAGAAGTTCGGTTGCGAGTTCGTGGCTGGCAAGCGCCCCTGGGTGGTGAAGTGCGACGCGGCCTTCCCGTCGGCGACCCAGAACGAGATCGACGGCACCGACGCCGCCACGCTGCTGAAGAATGGCTGCTACGTCATCGCCGAGGGCGCCAACATGCCATCGACCCCCGAGGCCGTGGACAAGTTCCTGGCTGCCAAGGTG
>Ga0302323_100002330_pt1 | contig 15420 bp, 13 predicted proteins | sample Fen_T0_3_FD_201950 | JGI IMG/M metagenome (GOLD analysis project Ga0302323, IMG submission 201950) | Peat permafrost microbial communities from Stordalen Mire near Abisko, Sweden - Fen_T0_3 | ecosystem: Environmental > Terrestrial > Soil > Wetlands > Permafrost | place: Sweden: Abisko... | reverse complement strand
TCGCCCGGGCGTTGACCGAGGCGCCGCCGTGATCGAGTCCGGCAGCCTGGAATATGCGCATGCGCGCCTGGGTGCTCGCTTCGGCGCGCGTCCCGACGAGCTCGCGTGGCGCCGGATCGAGATGATTCGCGACCTGGGCGGGATGCTCGATGCAGCGCGCGCCTCGCCGCTCTCCGACTACCTCGGTGATATCGGGCCGGATGCGGATTCCCATGCCATCGAGCGCGCGCTGCGCGCCCACCTGCGCGAACGCGTGCACGCGATCGCGGACTGGATGCCACCGCATTGGCGCGCGGCGATCGAATGGTGCGCGCTGTTGCCGGACCTGCCGCTGCTGCAGCATCTTGCGCGGGGCGGTGCGGCGCCGCCGTGGTTGCGCGACGACGCGCTGGGCGCTGCGCTCCGCGACGGCGGGTCTGCGCGCACGGACGCGGGACCGGCATTTCTGCTGGCCGAGGGCAATCGGGATCCGGACCGGATCGCGGCGGCATGGCGTGCGGAATGGCTGCGGCGCCTGCCGGTGCCTGTAGCGTCGTCGCCGTTCCTGGCCGACGTGGTCAGTCTGCTGACTGAACATGCGGCGGCGTTCCGCGACCCGCTGCAGGTCGAGGGCTGGACTTTGCGGCGAGCGTTGCATGCACGGCTATCGCAGCTCTTTCGCCGCGCGATGCTGACACCGGCGTCCGCATTCATCTTTCTCGCGCTTTCGGCGCTGGACTGCGAGCGCCTGCGTGGCGAACTCCTGCGCCGCGTCGTCTTTCCGCGCCTCCCGCTCGCATCATGATCCGGCCCAAACCCGCGCGCTGGTTCGAACTCCTGGTCGCCCGCGACGACGCCACGCTGGCGCTTGAAGCGCTGGCCGCCACATCGGCGGTCGAGCTCGAAGCGCGGCCTACCGCGGTTCTGCCGGCAGCACTCGCCGACATTCGCCCGCTGCTGCGGCAGTTCGCCGAATTCTCGCTGCGCTACCACGCGTATTGGCCCGATGACAGATGCCGGCCTTCCGCGTTTCCGGAGCCGCCCTTGGCCACGCTCGACCGCGCGCTCGCGCACATCCGCGGCTGGGCGGAGGAGGCCGAGCCGGTCATCCAGCAAATCCAGCGCGGCGAAGCGGAGCGCGAGGAACTCGCGCGCTGGCGTCATGTGCTCGATGCGATGGCGGGCAGCAACGTCGATTTCGCGCAGACGGTAAACGCCGGCCCGCTGGTGCAGGTGCGGCTGTTCCTGTTTCCGCTCGACAGCGAGCCGGCCATTCCGCCGGGCCTTCTCGTGCGTCATTTCGTCGCCGATGGCTGGTTCCACGCGCTGGCCGTCGGTACCGCGGCGGAGCTGTCGCCGCTCGCGCAACAGGCTGCGCTGCTGAAGGGCCAGGTGCGCGACATGCCGGCGTGGCTGCATACGGACATGGCGCGCAACGAAGCCTATGTCGCGGCGCGGCTTGCCGTGCTGTCCGGCGAGGAGACAGCCTTGCGCGCGCAGCTTGCAGCGCTGGACGAGCGCCACGACCTGCGCACGGCACTGGCCGACGCGGCGCGCCTGCAATGGGTGCTGGAGAACGTGCGGTCGCTGGAATCCGGCGACCTGTTCTGCTGGATCACCGGCTGGACCAGCGAGCTCGCCGGACATCGACTGGCCAGTGCCCTCGACCGCTCGGGCGCCCGCGCAATACTGCACTATCCGGCACCGGCGCCGGGCGCCTCCGCGCCGTTGCTGCTCGCCAACCCATGGTGGGCACGGCCGTTCGAAGTGTTCAGCCGCGCGATGGGCATGCCGTCGCGCAACGAAGCGGACCCGAGCGCGCTGCTGGCCTTCGCGGTCCCGCTCATGTTTGGCTACATGTTCGCCGACGTCGGGCAGGGGCTCGTGATTGCGATCGGCGGCTTCTTCCTGCGCAAGCGCTGGCCGCTCGCGCGGCTGTTCGTCGCCGGTGGCTTGAGCGCCGCGCTGTTCGGCATCCTGTTCGGCAGCGTGTTCAGCCTGCACGCGTTCCACCCGCTCTGGATCGCTCCGCTCGACGCACCGCTGACGATTCTGCTGGTACCGCTGATCGGCGGCGGCGCGCTGCTCGCGCTGGGACTGCTGCTGTACGCCGTCGAGGCGCACTGGCGCGGGGAATTCGCCGCGTGGCTTGCGACCGATGCGGGGTTCATCGCGGTGTACGCAGGATTGCTCTGCGGCTTCCTGTGGCCCGCGGGCTTTGCGGTCGCTGCCGCCGGCGCCGCGTGGTTCTGTCTGGGCCATGCGTGGCATGCCCGAAAGCTCGGCGCCGCCTTCAGCGCGCTGGCGGAGCTGGTGGAGCGGACGCTGCAGATCCTGATCAACACGCTGTCGTTCGCGCGTGTTGGCGCCTTCGCGCTCGCGCACGCGGGGCTTTCGTCGGCGATAGTCGCGCTGATGAGCGCCGCCGACAACTCCATCGTGGCCATGCTGGTGCTCGTCGTTGGCAACGCAATCGTCATCGTCCTCGAAGGCCTGGTCGTCTCGATCCAGACGACCCGGCTCGTGCTGTTCGAATTCTTCACGCGGTTCCTCTCGGCGGAAGGCCGCGTCTTCCGTCCGTTGCCCGCCCCCCCTTCGCTTCCGCAGGAGAAATAGATGAAAACGAAACTGAAGTTCACTGCGGCGCTGGTTGCGCTGGCGCTGGTCCTGGCGCTGGGCGCGACGGCACTGCTCGTTAGCGTGGGGCCGGCGCTCGCCGCGGGGCCGGCGGGCAATGCCGCCGCCGTAGGCAGCGACGCCTGGAGCTTCGGCCTCATCGCTGCTGCCGTTTCCACCGCACTCGCGGCGCTGGGCGCGGGATTCGCCGTGGCGCGGGTCGGCACGGCGGCGATCGGGGCGCTGGCCGAAAAGCCGGAGCTGTTCGGCCGCCTGCTGATCTTCGTCGGCCTCGCGGAAGGCATCGCGATCTACGGCCTCATCGTATCCATCCTGATCCTCAACCGCCTCGCGTGATGCATCCGCCGATCTACCTGGGCGACGAAGTGACAGCGGCCGGATACCGGCTCGCCGGCGTGGAGGTGCGCGTGCCGGCGCCGGGGGAGGCCGACGCGGCATTCGCCGAAGCGCGGACACTGGCGCCGCTGGTGCTGGTGTCCGCAGCCGTGGCGGCGCGCATCGATGCCGCACAGCTGCGCGGGGCGCTCATGGCCCTGCAGCCGCTGATCCTGATCGTTCCGGATGCGCGCGGCGAAGTTCCGCGGCCGGATCTCGCGGCGCGCCTGCGCGGACAGCTGGGCATGGAAGCATGACGCTGGAAAGCCGCGAAGAGGCGTTGCTGGCGCTGGTCGAACGCGACCGGGCGGCGCAATGCGAGGCGATCCTGGCCGCAGCCCAGGGACGTGCCGCTGCGCTGCTGGGCGAAGCGCATGCCGAGGCACTGGCGCGCATGCGGGAAATGTTTGCCGAGGAACGGCGGCGCGCGCACGAGAGCCTCGCGGCGGCGCACGCGAAGCTTGCCACGCGGCAACGCCTGCATGACCAGCATCGCACCGCGGCGCTGCTGGCACTGGCATGGCAGCGGCTGCCCGATGCATTGGGCCTGCGCTGGCGGGACGGCGCACTGCGTCGCCTCTGGATCGATGCGATCGTCGTCGAGGCCCTGAACGTGCTGCCGCGCAGGCAATGGCGCATTGCGCACGGTCCCGACTGGCCGGTGGAGGAGAAGCAGGCGCTTCTTGCCCGCCTCGCGCCGGACCTCGACGCGGCGCCCGCGTGCGACGAGGCTGCCGGCATCGTCGCCGGACTGCGCATCGCTGCCGGAGGCAACGTGGTCGACGGTACGCTCGCGGGCCTGGTCGAGGATCGCGCCCAGGTCGGCGCGCAACTGCTGCGGCAAATGGAGAGTGTTTCGTGAGCCGCGCATTGATCCGGGCGATCAGCGGGCCGGTGCTGCATGCCACCGCCAGCGGCCCGTTCAAACTGCGCGAAGCGGTGCAAGTCGGACCGCAGGCGCTGCTGGGCGAGGTCGTGCGGCTGTTCGATGACGACATCGTCGTCCAGGTCTACGAGGACACGACCGGATTGCGGCCGGGCCTGGAGGTCGTCGGTGCGGGGCTGCCGCTTGCGATCCGTCTCGGTCCCGGGCTGCTCGGCAACATATTCGACGGCCTGCTGCGGCCACTCTCCGGCTCCGATTCCGCGTTCGTGGCGCCGGGCATGCGTCGCGCCGCGCCCGGCCAATTCGCGTTTGTGCCGAAGGTCGCGGCGGGAGACGCGCTTGTGCAAGGTGCCGTCTATGGCGAAGCGACCGGTGCCTCGGGACGTGCGCAACGCTGCATCTGTCCGCCGGAAGTCACGGGCGAGGTGATGCGCATCGTCGCCGCGGGCGAGTATCCGGAAACCGAGACGGTGTGCACGCTGCGCATGGCCGACGGGAGCGTGGTTGAACTCGCGATGGGCCACGACTGGCCGGTGCGGATGCCGCGGCCGGTGCTGCGGCGGTTGCCTTCCGTTGCGCCGCTGGTCACCGGCCAGCGCATCATCGATTGCCTCTTTCCCGTCGCGCAGGGCGGCAAGGCTGCGGTGCCGGGTGGGTTCGGCACCGGCAAGACGGTCCTGCTGGAAGCGCTGGCCAAGGGCTGCAACGCCGACGTGATCGTCTACCTGGGCTGCGGCGAGCGCGGTAACGAACTGGCCGGCGTGCTCGAGGAATTTCCGCTGCTGACCGACCCCAGGACCGGGCGGCCGCTGATGGAGCGCACCGTCATCATCGCCAACACGTCGAACATGCCGGTCGCCGCGCGCGAGGCGTCGATCTACAGCGCCGTCACCGTCGCCGAGTATTTTCGCGACCAGGGGCTCGACGTTGCATTGATGGCGGACTCGACCAGCCGTTGGGCAGAGGCGCTGCGCGAAGTATCCGGGCGCTTCGGCGAGCTTCCCGGAGAAGGCGGCTACCCCGCGTACCTGTCGTCGCGGCTCGCCGATTTCTACGAGCGCGCAGCAATCGTCGACACGCTGGGCGGCGACCGCGGCTCGGTCACGCTGATCGGCGCTATCAGCCCGCCGTCGGGGGACTTCTCCGAGCCGGTGACGAGCCACACCAAGCGCTACGTCAAGGCGTTCTGGGCGCTGGACGTCAAGCGCGCGCAGGCGCGGTTCTATCCTGCGATACATCCGCTGCAGTCGTACGCGGAGGATGCGCGCGACTTCGCACCTTGGTGGGCCGCGAACGGCAACGGCGACTGGTGGAAGCTGCGCCGCCGCTTTCTCACGCTGCTCGACGAACAGGCGCACCTGGAGCGGATGGCGCGGATCATCGGCAAGGATGCGTTGCCGGTGCGCCAGCAATTGACGCTGTTCTGCGCCGACCTCATCAACGACGCGTTCCTGCGCCAGTCCGCGTTCTCGGTCATCGATCGCGTCTGCAGTCCGCGCCGGCAGGCGCTGATGATGCGGCTGATCGGCAAGTTCGTCGACCTGGCCGAAAGCGCCGTCGCCGCAGGCGTTCATCCGGAGCGGCTCGCGCATCTTGCGTCGTTGCGGCCGCTGCAGCGGATGGGCGAGGAAATCGGCGACGCGGAACTCGCGCGCTTTGCGGCGCTGGAGGCGGATCTCGACCGCGAGTTCGCCGATTTGATCCACGCAAGCGAGGCAGGCAATGCGACTCACGGTTGAACGCGCGGCGACGCGGTTGGAAGGTCCGCTTCTGTTCCTGCGGCGCACGCTGGACGTAGGCCTGCACGATGCCGTGGAGGTGCGCGGCGGCGACGGCCGCACGCGGCTGGGGCGCGTCGCGGCGATCGACGAGAATTTCATGACCATCGAGGTGCTCGAATCGACGTCGGGGCTGGCGTTGCCCGACACGGTCGTGCGCTTCTTCGGCGAACCGCTGACATTCGGCCTCTCGCCGTCGATCCTGGGTCGCGTGTTCAACGGCGTCGGGCAGGTGATCGACGGTGGTCCGCCGATCGCAGCGCGGCAGACGAGCCGCATCGAGGGCCTGCCGATCAATCCCGTCGCGCGCGCGGGGCCGCGCGACTTCATCGAAACCGGCGTCACGACGCTGGACCTGATGAACAGCCTGGTGCGCGGCCAGAAGCTGCCGATCTTCTCGGGCGGCGGGCTGCCGCACGACCGTCTCGCTGTCGAGATCGCCCGCCATGCGCGGTTGCGCAAGGGTTCGGACAGCGCCGCCGGTGACGATTTTGCCATCGTGTTCGCCGGGATCGGCGTTCCCTACGACAGCGCCGAGTTCTTCCGCAAGAGCCTGGAGCAAAGCGGCGCGCTCGAACGCACGGCGCTGTTTCTGAACCTCGCCAGCGATTCGTCGACGCAGCGGCTGCTGACGCCGCGCTTCGCCCTCACCGCTGCCGAGTACCTGGCCTTCGTCGAGGGCAAGCACGTCCTGGCGATCCTGACCGACATGACCAACTATGCGGAGGCGCTGCGCGAGGTGTCGTCGTCGAAGGGCGAGATCCCTAGCCGGAAAGGCTTTCCGGGCTACATGTACTCGGACCTGGCGAGCCTCTTCGAGCGCGCCGGCTGCATCCACGGCGTGAAGGGTACGCTGACGCAGCTGTCGATACTGACGATGCCCGCCGACGACATCGGCCACCCGATTCCCGACCTGACCGGCTACATCACCGAGGGCCAGATCGTGCTCTCGCGCGATCTCGACCGGCGCGCGATCTATCCGCCAATCGACGTGCTGCCGTCGCTGTCGCGCCTCATGAAGGACGGCACCGGCGGCAAGTACACGCACCCGGACCATCCGGCGCTTTCTTCCCAGCTCTATGCGGCCTACGCGCGTGCCGTGCAGGCGCGCGTGCTGGCCAGCGTCGTCGGCGAGGAGGGCCTCGCGGCGACGGACCGGCAATACCTGTCCTTCGGCACCGCGTTCGAAGAGGGCCTCGTCAGCCAAGCGGAGCCGCGCACGCTCGAACAGAGCATGGAGGTCGGCTGGCGGTTGCTGGCCGGCCTGCCGCTGACCGAGTTGACCCGCCTGTCGGACGCGCAGATCGCCGCGCATATCCATGGCACCGAGGCCGCAAGCGTGGGGGTCCATTAATGAGCGAAGCGAGCCCCACCCGCGCCGTCGTGCTGGAGCTGAAGGATGAGCAGCGGGCAATGCACGAGGGATACGTGTTCCTCGACGAGAAGTGCCTGCTGCTCGCCGGGGAAATATTGCGCGAGCTCGTGCACTACGCCGAACTCGACAGCGTGCTGCTCGCAGCGCACCAGACCGCGATCACCGCGCTGCAGGCCGCCGTCGCTCGGCATGGCCTCGACGAACTGCAGGTCTATCCGTCGCTCGACCAGACGCCTTCGATGCTGGAACGCGTGGCGCGATCGATCATGGGCGTGCGCCTGCTGGACGTCCGCTGGCGCCCGGCGGCGACCACGGCGCCGCGTCCGGTGGCGCCGTCGCCCGAAGCGGAAGCCTGCCGGCGCGCGTTCGTGGCGCTGGTGGAAGCGGCGGCCGAACTGGCCGCGGTCAGCGGCAACCTGGAGCGGCTGTCGTTCGAATACCGCCGTTCGGTGCGCCGTGCCCGGGCGCTGCAGGATGTCCTGTTGCCCGAACTGGATCAGTCGGTGTACAGAATCGAAACGCGGCTGGAAGAATTGGAGCAGGAAGACGCCATTTCCATGCGGCATCATGCTTGAATGTCGCCCAACGAGGTTGCATCGACAACAAGACAGTCAATGGAAACCTTCGACACCATCGTGATCGGCGCCGGCATTTCCGGGCTGACCGCTGCCCATCGGCTCACCAGACTTTTCCGCTCCGTCACGGTTCTCGACGCGGGCACCGCGGCCGGCGGCGTCATCGGCACCCGGCGCCGCGACGGATTTCTATTCGAAGCGGGACCCAACAGCACGCTCGACACGACACCGCTGATCAACGCGCTGCTGGATGAGCTCGGCATCGCGAACGAACGCATGGACGCCAGCGCCGTCGCAGCGACGCGCTATGTGGTCCGCGGCGGCAAGCTGATCGCGCTGCCGGGATCCCCCGGCGCATTCCTTTCGACCCGCGCGTTCACGCTGGCCGCCAAGCTGCGACTCTTCGGCGAGCCGTTCATTGCCCGGACGCCCGCCGGAGTGGACGAATCGATCGCGGCGTTCGTGCGCCGCCGGCTCGGCAACGAATTCCTCGACTATGCGATCGACCCCTTCGTTGCCGGCATTTATGCGGGCGACCCCGAGCGCATTTCCGTCGCGGCCGCCTTTCCGCGGCTGCTGGCGTTGGAGCAGGCGCACGGCAGCCTGATCAGGGGCCAGATCGCGGGCGCCCGCGCACGCAGGAAGAACAAGGAGGTGGCGAAGAACGTCGCGGGCAGCTTCTCGTTCCGCGGCGGAATGCAGACGCTGACCGACGCGCTCGCCAAGGCCATGCCGTCGCTGGAGCAGGGCGCGGTCGTGCATCGCGTGGCGCGCGAGGCCGACGGCACGTTCACCGTCGAAGGCGTGCGCGCAGGCGTGCCGACGACATGGCGCGCGCGCTCGGTCGTGGTTGCCGCGCCGGCGTTCGCGGCGGCAGCGATGGTCGAAGCACTGGCACCGGATGCCGCGAAGGCGCTGGCTGCCATCGAGTATTCACCCATCGCGATCGCCGCCAATGCCTACCGCCGAAGCGACGTCGCGCATTCGCTCGCGGGCTTCGGCTTCCTGGTGCCCAAGCGCGAGCATCGCTTCCTGCTGGGTTGCCTTTTCTCGAGCAGCATGTTCGAGGGCCGGGCGCCCGAAGGCAGCGTGCTGCTGACAACATTTGCCGGGGGACGCCGCAATCCCGACGTTGCGGCATCCTCTGAAGCCGACATCGCCGCCGCGGTACGCGAGGAACTGGCCGAACGCTTGGGCGCCCGCGGCGCGCCGCTCTGGCAGGAGGTCGTCCGCTGGCAGCGGGCGATCCCGCAATACGACATCGGGCACTTGGACCGGCTGCGCCGGATCGAGGCCGCGGAATCCGCGGTGCCGGGGTTGTGGTTCTGCGCGAACTATCGCAGTGGCGTGGCCGTGGGCGATCGCATCAAGGCCGGGCAGGCCATGGCCGAGCAGGTCGACGCTTTCGTCGGCGCATAGCGCGCCGGGGGCAGCCTAGTCGTCGGCGGCGGGCGGTGCCTGCCGGGCGATCTGCCGGTGCAGCGCGACATAGCGCGATTCCGGGTGCTTGCCGAAGAGCGGATCCTCGATGTGCTCGACCGCGGCATGGATGGCCTTCCAGTCCTCGAACGTGAGCAGGGAATGGGCCAGCGGCAGGATCTCGGACTCCTCGATTCGCATGTGCTTGCGCAAGGTGTCGACATAGGCGCGGGCGACCTCCTCGACGGTTTCGCGCGAGGCAATCGTATCGTTGACGATGTCTTCCAGATGGCGCACCAGGTCACGGCCGCACTTGTGAAGCAGCACGTGCTGCGACGAGAGTTCGTCGACGGTCCCGGCGACTGCTTGATCGCGCTCGCGGATCTTGGCGAAGACCAGGTCTTCCTTCGGGTGGTGCAGGACATCGGAGTAGTGCGTCATGTAGAACATGATGTTGAGCATCAGCTCGTAGTCGGGCCGCTTGCCGCCGTGGAACAGCGCGAGCTGATTGTCGAGCAGCGTGAGCAGCCGCGAAAAGTTGACGTGTTCCGCGTGCCACAGGGCCAGGGTATTGGGCATGGGTGCCTTCGTTTGCGTGAGCATGATGCGCCGCAAAGCCGGCGCGCGTCCTTGCGACAGATGCTACGGCAGGACGGAGGCTGCGTGAAGCGGATGCCCGCCGAATCCCTTGATCCTGGTCAGAATCAGGGCGGGTTCCGCGTGTCGTAGAAGAATTCCTGCAGCATGAAGGACTCGAGCCCGGCGGTGTCGCGCGCGCGCGCCGAAAGCGTGACCTGGCGGCCCATGCGGTGCGACTCCCATAGAAAGTCCTCCGTTTCGTGCTCGCGGATGATCTCGATCATCCTGCGGACAATGGCGATCTGGATGTCGGCGTTGTTGCCCTTGCGCACTTCGATCACCTGCTTGCTGTTGCGGCTGATGTCCTTGTTCCATCCGAAGAAATAGAACTCCGCGTAGCTGTATTCCATCGTCTTGATCTGGAATACGCCGCCGCCGTTCTTGGGGTCCTTGCCGAAAGTCGGCCGTCCGTTCAGCCCGATGTTGGCGGCGATGATGCGGTTCTGCCTTTCGTTTTCGTCCGAGGCCGCTTTCGAGGTCGAAGAAGACTGTGGCGACGACGACGGCGCATCGCCGCGCTCGCGCCTCCTGGCCTCGACGTACGCCGCGAGATCGGTCGCGGGAGCGGGTTGTGGGGGCGCCGGCGCCAGCGCCGGTGCGTCGGGTGCCTGCCGTGGCGCCGTCATCACCGGCGGCGGCGACGGCGGCCGCGCGGCAGGCCGGGGCGGAGGCGCACTCTTCGAAGGTGGTCGCAGCGCGACGAGCGGTTCCGGTGGCGGCGGTGGCGCAGGCATGCTTCCCTGGGGCCCAGGCTTTGGCACCAGCTCGACGGCGAGCGAACTGCCGGATTCGCCTTTGTCGGTATCCGATGGCGAGACGATGCGCATCATGTGCGGCAGGAACGCGACCAGCGCCAGCGCGTGCACGAGCAGCGACACCGCGAAGGCCACGCGGATCGCGGATATTCTGATGTCGTCGTGTCGTGCGGCTGGCGGGCTGCGCCAAAGGCTCATCGGTTACTCAACGCGGGCGCCGGCACCCGGAATGAAGGCAGGGGACGCGGCAACGGCGGTCATCGGCAAGAAGGTCTGTCGGAACGCCATGGAAGGCGGAAGCTCATGAGAATATACACGTGGCGATTGGCCGGCGTGTCGTTGGGCACTCCGGCCCGGGTCGCCACTGCGCCCGCTGCGCCCTGCGTGTTACAAATTCTTACGATGATTGGCCGAACCACCTTGTGCAATCGACCCACTGAACCATTGTGGTAACCACGACCCCGCCCCGAAGGAAGATACCCCGCATGCTGTCATGGCCGCTCGCCGTCCTCGCGTTGCTGCTGGCCGGACCGCTGTTGACGCTTGCCTCCGGGCGGGCGTCGGTCAGCGGCGACTGGCGCAATGCCACGCATCGATCGACCGGCCTGGCACCTGACCCGGCCGCGCATCGCGAAGCGGTCGTGCAGGTCTATGCGAGCCGCGCATTCGGCTGGCGCGGCGCATTCGCCGTCCACACGTGGCTCTCGGCCAAGGCGCCGGACGCCGACCATTTCACGCGCTACGAAGTGATCGGCTGGAACGGCGGAGGCGGCCGGTCGGTGGTGTCGATCTCCGGGCAACGCGCGCCGGATGCCGAATGGTTCGGCGCGGCGCCGCACCTCGTCACCGATGTCCGCGGCGCGGCGGCCGAGGCGATCATCCGCAAGCTGCCGCAGGCCGTCGCCGCCTATCCCTTCGCGACCTCCTACAGCGCGTGGCCCGGGCCCAACAGCAACACGTTCCTGGCGCACCTCGGGCGGGAAATCGTCGAACTGCGGATGACGCTGCCGTCCACGGCGATCGGCAAGGACTACTTGCCGATAAGCAGGGTGATCGCGGCCACGCCCAGCGGCCGCGGCATCCAGCTGTCGCTGCTGGGACTGCTCGGCGTTCTCGCAGGCCCCGACGAGGGCGTCGAGTTGAACGTGCTGGGCCTGGTGACGGGTGTTGACCTGCTCCAGCCGGCGCTCAAGCTCCCTGGCCTGGGCCGCGTGCCCGGCAACGGCTGACGGGGCGACTGCCGATGGCGACACGCGACGAGTGCGCGCACCGGGATCGCGGCGACCCGCTTGCCGCATTGCGCGAACAGTTCGTCATGCCCGATGGTGTTATCTACCTGGACGGAAACTCCCTCGGTCCCTTGCCGGCAACCGCCGCGGCCCGCGTGCAGCAGGTGGTCCGCGATGAGTGGGGCGCAGGGCTGATCGGCAGCTGGAACACGGCAGGCTGGATCGACCTGCCGCAGCGCGTCGGCGACAAGATCGCGCGACTGGTCGGCGTTGGCGCCGGCGAATTGCTGGTCGGCGATTCGACGTCGGTCAACCTCTACAAGGTGCTAAGCGCCGCGCTGGATCTAGCGCGCATCGATGCGCCGGCGCGCAACGTCATCCTGTCCGAGCGCCACAATTTCCCGACCGACCTCTACATCGCCGAAAGCGTTGCGCGTGAACGCGGACTCGAATTGCGGCTGGTCGACGCGGGTGAGCTCGCTGCGCACCTCGATGACCGTGTGGCAGTGCTGCTGCTCACGCACGTCAACTATCGCGACGGCCGCATGCACGCGATGGGCGAACTCAACCGCGCGGCGCACGCGGTAGGGGCACTCACCGTCTGGGACCTGGCGCATTCGGCAGGCGCGGTGGCCGTCGACCTTGCGGGCGGCGCACATCCGGATGCCGCCGCCGATTTTGCCGTGGGCTGCGGCTACAAATACCTGAACGGCGGTCCCGGCGCGCCCGCGTTCGTCTGGGCCCATCCCGCGCGCACCGCCCGGATGGATGCGCTCTTCCTCGGGCAGCCGCTGTCCGGCTGGCTGGGCCACGCCGCGCCGTTCGACTTCGCCCCCGACTACCGGCCGGCGACGGGCATTGCGCGCTTTGCCTGCGGCACGCCGCCGATCCTGTCCCTGGCCGCGCTGGAATGCGGCGTCGACACGGTCCTCGCGGCAGAGGGGCTGGGAGGAATGCCGGCACTGCGGCAGAAATCGCTGGCGCTCACTGAACTCTGCATCGAACTGGTCGACGCGCGCTGCGGCGGCACGGGACTGGCGCTGCGCACGCCGCGCGATCCGGCACTGCGCGGCAGCCAGGTCAGTTACTCGCGCGAGGGCGGCGCCTACGCGATCATGCAGGCGCTGATCAACCGTGGCGTGATCGGCGACTTTCGCGCGCCCGATGTCCTGCGCTTCGGTTTCGCGCCGCTCTACACGCGCCGTGTGGATGTGTGGGACGCCGTGGAGCACCTGCGGCAGGTGCTGGAAAGCGGCGAGTGGCGCGAAGACCGCTTTGGCCAGCGCGCGACCGTGACCTGACGCACGGCGGAGTGCCAACCCCGCGAGATGGCCTTTCTTGTGCCCGGTCAAGTGTGTGTTTGCGCCGGGCCGCGATAATGGTCTTCCTCCGCACGCCAATCATCCCCGATGTCTTTCCGCTTTCACTCTCTGCCGGAGCGATTCGACGTGATGCGCAGACCGTGGATACTGCGCATCGTGCTGGTGGCGATCGTCGCCGGGATAGCGGGCTTCGTCTTTCGCGACGCGCTGTTAGGCACGCCCGTCGCCACGGCCGTGGTCGCGCGCGGCGACATCGTCCAGACGGTCGTCGCGAGCGGTCGCGTGATGACGCCGCAGCGCATGTCCGTGGGCGCCGTATCGACCGACCGCGTCGTGCGCATTCCCGTGGAAGAGGGACAGGACGTCAAGCGCGGCACCGTGCTGGTCGAACTGGACGATGCCGATGAACGCGCGGCCGTCGCCCAGGCGCGGGCTGCCGTTGCGCAGGCCGAAGCGAAGATCCGGCAGTTAGGCGAAGTCGCGCTGCCCGGCGCCCGGCAGTCACTCGTCGGGGCACAAGCCAACCTGGTCCTCGCGCAACAGCAGTTCGACCGGGCGCAGGAACTGAAGGCGAAGGGATTCGTCAGCGCGGCCGCATTGGACGATGCGAAGCGCAATCTCGACGTCGCGCAAAGCCAGCTGGAAACCGCACGTCTCTCGGTCGGCAGCTATGGACCTGCCGGCAGCGACTATCTCGTTGCGCAGACGGCGCTCGCGCAGGCGCGCGCGGCCGTGGAGGCAGCGCAGGCACGACTCGACCAGTCGGTCATCCGTGCGCCAGTCGACGGCACGCTGATCGGCCGCAATGTCGAACCCGGCGACGTCGTGCAGCCGGGGAAGGAGCTGATGGTGCTGGCGCCGTCCGGCGAAACGCAGGTCGTCGTGCAGATCGACGAGAAGAACCTGTCGCAGCTCAGGCTTGGACAGTCGGCGCTGGGTTCGGCCGACGCGTATCCGCATGAGCGGTTCCCGGCGGAACTCGTCTACATCAACCCGGGTATCGATGCGCTGCGCGGCTCGGTCGAGGTCAAGTTGCGCGTGCCGAAACCGCCGGCGTATCTGCGCCAGGACATGACGGCGTCCATCGACATCGAGGTCGGGCGGCACGCCAACGTCATCGTCATACCGTCGGGCGCGGTGTTCGACGCCGCAAGTGCGATACCCTGGGTGCTCGCGATCGATGGCCGCCGCGCCGTGAAGCGACCGGTGACGCTGGGACTGAAAGGCAGCGGCAGCGTCGAGGTGCTCGATGGCTTGGCCGCGGGTGACACGGTGGTCGCGGCCGCCGGGGCGGGCGTCCTTCCCGGCCAGCGCGTTCGCGCGGAGGCCGAGGCCGGCGGCAGCCCCTGATGAATCCGTTCACGCGATTCGAGACCATCGTCGCGTTCCGCTTCATGCGGGAGGGCCTCACGCAGACGCTGCTGATCGTCTTCGGCGTCGCGCTCGGGGCGGGCGTGATCATCTTCATGTCGGCGCTGCTGGCGGGCTTGCAGGCAAACGTGGTGCGCCGCACGCTCAACTTCCAGGCGCCGATCGAGATATTGGCGCCGGACCAGGTTCCGCGCGCGTTGCGCGAGGGCGAACCGGCGAGCGTCGCTGCCCAGATTCAGCCGCGCTCGCAGCAGCTGCGCTCGGTCGACCAGTGGCAGAAGGTGCGTGCCGACGTGGCACGGATTCCCGGTGTCGTCGGTGTCACGCCGGTCGTTTCGGGGCCGGGCTTCGCGCGGCGCGGCGAGGCGATCAAGTCGGTCACGATCACCGGCATCGACATCGAGTCGTATTTCGACGTGATCTCGCTCCCGGAAAAAATCGTCGCCGGCCGCGACGACGTCGGGCCGCTGGACATCATCATCGGCATCGAGCTCGCCAGGGACCTCGGCATGGCCGTCGGCGACAAGGTGAGCCTCACGACGGCGGGCGGCATCGCGTCCACGCTGACGGTGATCGGCATTTTCGACTTCGGCAACAAGGGCGTGAACGAGCGCAGCGTCTACGTCGCGCTGCGCACTGCGCAGAGCCTGCTCGACCTTCCCGGCGGCGCGTCGAGCATCGCGGTCAAGGTGCACGACCCGTTCGCGGCGGAAACGATCGCGGAAGTCATCCGCGGCGGGAACAATCTCCAGGTGGACAGCTGGATCCGCACCAATGCGCAGTTCTTCAGCGCGATGGCTGCGCAGATCCTCGCCAACACACTGATCCGGGTCTTCGTCGGGCTTACCGTCGCGCTGGGAATCGCGAGCGTCCTGGTCGTCTCCGTCGTCCAGAAGGCGAAGGAAATCGGCATCCTGCGCGCGATGGGAACGGCGCGGGCGCAGGTGTTGCGCGTGTTCCTGATCCAAGGCGCGTTCATGGGATTGACGGGGGCGCTGGCCGGGGCGCTGCTCGCATGGTGCTTCCTGCTGCTCTGGCGCGGCGTCGCGAGGGGCCCGGACGGCACGCCGCTGTTCGTCG
>Ga0302323_100002328_pt1 | contig 15428 bp, 12 predicted proteins | sample Fen_T0_3_FD_201950 | JGI IMG/M metagenome (GOLD analysis project Ga0302323, IMG submission 201950) | Peat permafrost microbial communities from Stordalen Mire near Abisko, Sweden - Fen_T0_3 | ecosystem: Environmental > Terrestrial > Soil > Wetlands > Permafrost | place: Sweden: Abisko... | reverse complement strand
GACGCAATTGCGGCCGCCGACAAGTTCGTCATCAAGAACCAGTTCGGCGAGATCGTGGAAAGTCACGGCGGCGTGGGCATGAACGCCGGCACCAGCTACGACGAGACCACCTACCTGTACTCCATGCCGTCGAACATGATTGAGCTGTGGGCCGCCATTGAATCGGACCGCTTCGCCAATCCCGTGATGCGCGAGTTCTACAAGGAGCGCAACGTGGTGATGGAAGAGCGCCGCATGCGCACCGACAGCAGCCCAACCGGCCGCATGATCGAGCAGTTTCTCGGCACCGCGTTCGCCGCGAATCCGTACCACCGCCCCACGGTCGGCTATGCCTCCGACTTGCAGTCGTTCTCGGCCACCGATGCGATTGGGTTCTTCCACCAGTATTACGAGCCCAGCAACATGGTCATCGCGCTGGTGGGCGATCTCGATCCCGCCGAGGTGATGCCCATCGTGGAGCGCTACTTTGGTCAATTGCCGGCAAAACCCAAGCCTGCCGAGCTGACCACCGTAGAGCCGCCGCAAAATTCAGCGCGCGAGGTCAAGATGCAAGACCAGGCGCAGCCGATTTATGTCGAGGGCTACCATCGCCCCAGTTATCTCGATCCTGACGACGCCGTGTATGACGCCATTACCGACATCATGTCGAATGGCCGTACCTCTCGCATGTTTCGCTCGCTGGTGCGCGACCAGAAGATCGCCGCCGACTCCGCCGGTTTCTCCGGCTTTCCCGGCACCAAGTACGCGCACCTGTTTGCGTTCTATGGCGTCCCGCTTCCCGGACACACCAACCAGGAAATGCAGAAAGCGATCCAGAGCGAGATTGCCAGGCTGAAGACACAGGACGTAACCGACGAAGAACTGCAAATGTTCAAGACGCGCACTAAGGCCAGCCTCATCCGCGGACTGGCAAGCAATGAGGGATTGGCCCAGCAACTCGCGCTCTACCAGACGCGCTACGGCGACTGGCGCGAACTGTTTCGCTACCTCGACAAGGTGGACAAGGTCAGTAAAGCCGACATCAAGCGCGTGGCCAACAAGGCCTTCCAGGACAACAACCGCACCATCGGCACCATCGAGACCGTAAGCGAGCCCCCAGCGGCCGGAAAGGGGGCAAACTAATGCGAACTCAGAAATCGCGTTTCGTGCAGGGATTATTGGCTTTCGCACTGCTGGCTACGGCCCTGGGCAGCGCGCAGGTCACCCCGTGGAACCAGGTGAAAATCCCACCGCTGGCCGCATTTCAGCCGCAGCAGCCCACACGCATTCAACTTGCGAACGGCATGGTCATCTTTCTGCAGCCCGACCACGAGCTGCCCCTGATCTCCGTCACCGCGCGCATCCGGGGTGGCTCGATCTCCGAGCCCGCCAGCAAGGTCGGACTGGTCTCCCTGTATGGCGACGTGTGGCGTACCGGAGGCACCAAGACCAAGACCGGCGACCAGATGGACGACTTCCTCGAGGCCCGCGCCGCCAAGATTGAGACTGGCGATGGCTCCGACTCGACTTCGATCTCCCTCAATTCCCTGAAGGGTGATTTCGATCCCGTCTTCGAGATGTACCTCGACCTGCTGCGTAATCCAGAATTTCGCGGCGAGAAGCTGGAGCTTGCCAAGGAGCAGATGTACACCGGCATCGCCCGCCGCAATGACGATGTCGGATCGATCGTGGGACGCGAAAGCGCGAACCTCGCCTACGGCAAGGACAATCCCTACGCGCGCGACGAGGAATACGTTACCGTCGCTGCCGTCAATCGGGAAGACTTGCTGAATTGGCACCGCCAGTACGTCCATCCCAATAACATCATCCTGGGCGTGACCGGCGACTTCGATCCCGCTGCCATGGAAGCCAAGCTGCGACAGGCTTTCGAATCTTGGCCAAAAGGGCCGCAGGCCAAGGACCCAGACATCAAGTTCGCCTCCACCAAGCCCGGCTACTACTTCGTACAGAAGACCGACGTCAACCAGAGCACCATCGCCATGCTCGACCTCGGAATTCTCCGCGATAACCCTGACTACTTTGCAGTCTCGGTGATGAACGAAATCTTCGGAGGCGGTTTCTCTTCGCGGCTGTTCAATAACGTGCGGGCCGCCAAGGGCCTCGCCTACAGCGTCGGAGGCGGCGTCGGTACCAGCTTCAGCCATCCCGGCATGACCAACATCCGGATGATGACCAAGAGCGATACCACCGTAGTTGGCATCCAGGCGTTGTATGAAGAAATCGACAAGATGCAGCAGAAGGCCCCGGACGCCGACGAACTAAAGCGCGCCAAGGACCAGATTCTCAACTCGTTCATCTTCCGCTTCGACACGCCCGAGAAGGTCTTGCGCGAGAAGATGGCTTACGAGTTCTATCACTATCCGCTCAACTTCCTCGAACGCTATCGCAGTGAGATCGACAAGGTGACTGCGGATCAGGTGATGCAGGCCGCACGTAAATACCTCCAGAAGGACAAGCTGGCGGTTCTGGTGGTGGGCAATGACGCGGAATTCGACAAGCCTCTCAGCAGCCTGGGACCGGTATCGAAGGTCGATATCACCATTCCACCGCCCCCGAAGGAACTTATGCAGCAGATGGGGCAGCAGGGTCCCGGTCAACCGTAAACGAAGGGCCTGGGATCGCGGCATTGCGAATGTTAGGTTTCATGGGCGCAGCTTCGGCTGCGCCAGTTTGCTGACTAAGTTCGGCTTGCTTGCTTTCTCACTTCGCCGCCCCGTGGTCGTAGCTGATCACCCGCGTGATCTTCCACACTCCGTCTTTGTTCTGCCAAACGTGTATAAACTTCGCTTCGCCCACTTCGCCGTGGTCCTGCTCATAGGGATGTAAGAAGCGATGTACCCCGATTTCGACGGCGCCATACCCGTTCAGCGGGTACACCTCCAGCGTCCCTGCAACCAGCTGCCGATTCACTTTGCCGCACAAGTTGTTCTTGATGGCGTCAACGATATTCTGCCGCCCGACCATCAATCCACCTTTGTCGTGGTAGAACTCCGCGTCGTCCGCCCACATGCTGTCGACCGTTTTGATATCGCACGTGTTGACCGCGTCGAACAGTTTGGTGTCCAAAGCTGCGACCGTCAGGTACAGCGTGTCTTGCGCAGCCGGCGCGGACTTGGGTGATTGCGCCTTTGCGCAAGGCAACGTGATGGCAAGTAGTGCGACCGACACCAGTCGCGCGGAAAGTGCGAACGGGATTCTCACGAGATCTCCTGATTACAGTCTGCGAGGCGGCCTCGCTGCGTGAGATACGCCAAATGGACGAGAGAAGTTCTCAGATCCCACCGCGAAGGCAGCGCAGCGGAGTGCAGGGCGGGCAGAGGGCGCGAGCCCGAGCGCGATGAAACAGGACACCCTATCTCACCGCCGTTTCTTCCGCAGCACCCACGTGGTCATCGCCCGTTGATTTTGGACAACGGTGGTCTTCAACGGTTCGATCAGCTCTCCGCCTAACTGCTCGGCAATTGCGCCGAGCAGCGCTTCGTCCACCAGATAACGCTCCGCACCATCTGGCGACAGAAAGCGTCGTCCCTGCACACGCTTGAACTGGTTTTCCATCCCGATCGTCGAGGCGAGGCGGCAGAAGAACAGCCCACCAGGCTTGAGCACGCGCCACGATCCCCGCAGCATCGTCTCGAAGTGCGCGTCGTCGCGGGCGAAGTGCAAGACGGTGTTGCTCACAACCACATCCGCGCAAGCGTCGTCGAACGACATATGTTCGACCGGTTCGACTCGAAAATTCGAAGCTGGAAGCGCGGGCGCAAACATCCGGGCAAGGGCGCGAACGCTCTCCACCGATCGCGTGTCCGAATCCGCGGCATACACTTCGTACCCTTCCCGCAGGAAGTACACCAGGTTTCGACCAGGACCGCATCCGGCGTCCAGTATTCGCATTCCGGGTGTGATGTGGCCTTTCAGAAGCTGGTCGAAAAGATAGATGTCAATCTGGCCAAATTGTTCTTGCAGTGTGGGAGTGGGCATTCGTAGAAACGTAGCCGGGCAGTGCGGTTGTGTCAAACGTGAGAGCTACTGACTTTCGCGCCGATCTTCCCCTATAAGCTGCGCGCCACATGTCGAGGAAACAATGCCACGCGCTGTTGGCGGGAGCTTCGGATTACTTGAACGTCGAGCTACTCGTGTGGCAACACGACCATGGGATCGGTCAGAGAAGCCCGCCTTCGCAATCCCTATCAGGTTGATCTTGAAAAAGGTTGACGTCTCCTTGCGCAGGCGCTATCTTTGGTAGCGAACAAAAAGCGAAAGTTGGTGCCCTCCATGCCTGCCTCGCTCCTGCAAATCCAACCGCCTGGTTCCCCCGCACCGCTGGTCGGTATCGCCAGGCTTGCCTCTGAGGGCCACTCCCTCCGTCTGGGCCACGACGTCGAGTACTTCACCCTTCCTTCGAAGGCCCTGCTCAACCGCTGCGTCAGTAAGCGTGTCCCCTTCAACTGGACCATCAACCCCTACCGGGGCTGCGAGTTCGCGTGTAAGTACTGCTACGCGCGTTATACCCATGAGTTCATGGAAATGCGCGACGGCCTTGATTTCGAGCGCAAGATCTACGTCAAGCAGCAGACCGCGTGGCTCTTACGGCAGGAACTGAAGCAGGTCAAACGCGGCCAGCAGATCGCCATCGGCACAGCTACCGATCCCTACCAGCCGGCCGAAAAGCGCTTCGAAATCACCCGCAGCATTCTCGAGGAACTCGCCTTGCACCACGGTCTCGAAATTGGCATCGTGACCAAATCCGACCTCGTAGTTCGCGACATCGACCTCCTGCTCCGGGTTGCTGAACACAACGCGCTCACCGTCAGCCTTACGGTCACTACGCTCAACACCAAGCTGGCGCGCATTCTCGAACCCCGGGCGCCTCGACCCGACTTGAGGCTTCAAGCGATCTCCAGGCTAACGGAAGCAGGACTCACCGCAGGTGTAATCTGCGCACCTGTACTGCCCGGCATCACCGATTCTCCGGCCGCACTCGACAAACTGGTGAAGGCAACCAAAGAGGCAGGAGGCAAGTACATCTCGGCCAACTCGCTATTTCTGAAGCCCTGCTCGGCGAGCGTCTTCCTGCCTTTTCTAGAGAAAGAGTTTCCCGATCTCGTCGCGGACTATCGCAAGCGCTTTACCGACCGAAGCTTCGTGAACAAGGCCTACAGTAAGCGGCTTTCTGACTTGATGACCAACTTGCGCAAGAAACACGGAATCGTCCGCGAAAGCCGGCATCCTGCGTACCCTCCGGCACAGGAGCTCAAGCAGTTGAAGTTGTTTACGTGAGGTATTTGGAGCGCAGATGGTGAAGCTTACTCGGAATATTCGAACAACCGCATCAGTCCCTTTGCAGGCAGATCGGGTACGAGGAACGTTTGACGATTGCCTGTCGCCGCTACCAGCGCCTCGGCCGCGCCATACCCGCTGCGAACCGCGCCTTCCATGGTGGAAGGCCATCCGGTCGCGGTCCAGTCTCCCGCAAGGAAGAGCCGAGGCCAGGGGCTTATGTGAGAGGGCCGATAAGCATCGCTACCCGGCTGGGGAGAAAATGTCGCGTGCACTTCCTTGATGACAGTCGCCTTGATGAGTTTGGCATCGCGGACCGCGGGAAAGAACTCCGCCAGTTCCCGCATCGCGAGGTCGATGATTTCGTTGCGCGACTTGTCAACGAGCGTCTTGGAGGAACTAACCACCAGTTCGAGATAGCTGCCACCTTCATTCGAGTCGCGGCGCGTATTGAGGATCTTCGACTTCTGGAACATCCACTGGATCGTCCGTTCCAGCAGTACGGCATGTTCCAGCGGCGTGACTTCGCGATCAAACCACAGGTGTATGCCCGTAATCGGAGCCGAGCCAAATTGCCCGGCCTGTTCACGCAGCGGTTGCATCTCCGGAACATCCGGAAGCAACTTAGCAACACTATTGAATGGCGTCGCCAGAATGGCCGAATCAACCAGCACTTCATCCCCGCCCACGCAAACGCGTATCCCGGTGTCGTCCGCTTGGATGGAATCCACGGCAGCCCTGAGATGCACCCGCCCGCCACGTTCCTCGATGTAGGACGCGGCAACCCCGTAGAGATCGGAGAGCGGCACGGCGGGCAGCCCCATGCGTCCAGCCTCGGCCGATTTGAGGAACGAATCGCGAAACACCAGCGCCGCATAGCGGACGGACACCTGATCAAGTTCGTCGTTCAACGCGCTGATCAGCACCGGTGCCCAGAAGCGGTCGATCGATTGTTTCGTCTGGCCATGTCGCAACAGCCAGTCTTGAAAGTTTTCTTCACTGTCAGCAGGCAGAGCAGGCATCAGGGCCAACAGCGCACGGGCGATTGCCAGCTTGTCTTTCAAGTCGAGCACCGAAGACGCCAGAAACGACAACCCCGTATGCATGGGGGCGGGCAGCCAACTGGGCTTCAGCGTAGAAGCGCGGCCATCGGGAAGAAGAAAGGTGATTTCGTCGTACCAGCGAATCTGGTTTTCAACTCCCAGCCGGCGATAGAAGTCGATGAGATTCGTGCAGCAGCCCAGTAACACGTGCTGGCAGTTGTCCACTACCTCGCCAGTGCCGGGCAGTTCGTAGGACGAGGCGCGTCCTCCCAGGTAGGGGCGGCGCTCAAACAACTCGACATGATATCCCGCATCCGCCAGCGCACTCCCAGCGGAAATGCCCGCCAGTCCGCCACCGATCACCGCGACCGTTGGCTTCTGTTTGTCGTTCGGGGGACTCATGTCAGCCGGCGCACAAAGCCTTTCGCCAGAATGCCGACCTTTTCAGCGGAACTGAGGGTCACACGTTCAGAAAACACATCGTAGTTTCGAGCGGCAATCCGTTCCAGCAGACGGCGATAGATTTCCACCAGTGTCCACAAAGCGGGCTGACTGTCGTCGTCGATCAGGGGCAGAAGTTCGTCCGCTGAGCGATAAAACTCTCGCGCCCGTTGTGCTTCGAATTGCAGCACGGGTTGAAACACGGCGGCGGCGTTGCCATTGCTCAGCGCGCTTGCCCCGACGCCGAAGCGACGAAGGTCTTCACTGGGCAAATACACCCGCCCCAACCGGCTGTCTTCTCTTACATCGCGGATGATGTTGGTGAGCTGGAATGCGACTCCCGTTTGCTCTGCGAGCTTCTCCGCGCGCGGGTCGCGGTAGCCGAAGATCCGAATGCAGACCAGACCAACCACGGAGGCTACGTGGTAGCAATAGTCGTACAGCTGATCGAAGGATTCGTATTGCAGCCGCGCACCGGCTCCAGGATCAGACGGCTGTCCGGCGGCTCGCGCCGGCAAATCCATCGCCGTGCCGTGCACCAGCTTCTCCAGCAGATCGAGAGGGACATTGAATGTCTTGTGGGTGTCGGCCAGCGCCATCAGCACGGGATCGTCCGTGCGCTCGCCATCCACCACCCGGCGAAGCGCATTCATCCACTCGGCCAGTCGTTCGCGACGAAGGTCACAAGGAATGGAAGGATCGTCGGAAATGTCATCGGCGTGACGCATGAAGGCATACACCGCTGACAGGGCATTGCGCTTGCGGGCCGGCAGGACCAGGAACCCGTAGTAGAAATTCTTAGCTGCCGAGCGGGCAATGTGTCGGCAGACTCCATAGGCGGCCCGCAATTGTAGCGGGTGCTGGCTCACAAAACATTACCCAGAGCTGCTCGGGCCACCAGCCAGAGCTTGCGCCGGGTGGAGATCGCCGGCCGCGAATTCAGCACGTCGTATCCCTGGCGCTCGATGGCATCCAGGATCGCAAGCCCACCCCGGGTGAACAGCTCGAGATCCACCGCCAACTTCTTGTCCACCATCTTCGTCAGTGGCAGACCGCGCTGGAACCAATCTCGCGCGCGCTCGACTTCGAACTTCATCATGGCAAGAAATTGCGGAGTCGCCCTACGTTGCGCGATGTCCATTTCCGTGACGCCAAACCGCGCAAAGTCCTCGAGCGGAAGGTAAATACGACCATCGGAATGGTCTTCTGCAACGTCCTGCCAGAAGTTCGCCAGCTGCAACGCGGTGCAGGTGTAATCCGAAAACTTCTGCCGCTCCGCGTCGCGGTAACCGCACAGGTACAACACCAAATGGCCCACGGGATTGGCTGAGTACTGGCAATATCCCAGCAAGTCACCGAAGCGTGGATAGCGCGTGACGATCTGGTCCTGCCGGAACGCCGTCAGCAGGTCCGCAAACTCGTGCTGGGGGATATCGAACTCCCGCACCGTTTCACGTAGCGCAATGAACACCGGATGCCGTGGTTCGCCGGAATAACATTGCTCCAACTCGGCTTCCCATTGGTCCAGCAACATCAGAGACAGCTGCTTGTCGCCGACTTCGTCGCCCAGATCGTCCGAGATCCGGCAGTACGCGTAGACGTTATAGAAGTGCTGGTGCAGGTGCTTGGGTAGGAACCACGTGACTACCGGGAAGTTCTCGTAATGCGAATGCGCCAGACGCGCGCAATACTGCTGCGCCTCAATGAGCGAAGGCCCATGGTCCGGAATGGCATACTCCGGTGGCAGCGCCTGCCAGCCCTTGGCGGCGGACTGATCGGGAGCCGTAGCTCCCGGCTGTGACGCGTACACCCTGTTGTCAGTCGGTGCGGAAGACATGAGATGTGGTTCTAATTCCGGACGCTTACTGTCCCGGAATAATCGCGGTCTTTATGTCGCCATTGCGGTTCAGCATATGGCGCAACACCTGCTGCAAGCGCGAGAGTGGAGCTTCGCCAGTGATGTAGTCGGTACCCTTGATCTTCTTCTCCACGATCAGCGCGAAAGCCCTGCGCACCGTTTCCGGTGTGTGATGGAAGGTCGCCTTGAGAGTGAGTTCGTTATAGTGCAACCGCTGCGTATCGAGCGCAACCTTGGTGCCGTTGGCGCAGCCGCCGAAGAAGTTCACCGTGCCCCCCTTGCGCACCATGTCGATCGACCATTCCCACGCCTGGGGGCGACCCACCGCCTCAATCACCACATCGCAGCCCCGATTGTCCATCGTGAGCTTGCGTACCGCCTTGACTGGGTCATCCACTTCAGTGATCTGCACGGCATGGTCTGCACCAACACGGCGCGCTGCGTTTACCTGCGAATCGCGCTTCACCACGGAAATCACGTTGCAACCCGTAAGCTTGGCCACCTGCACGAACATCAGTCCAATGGGGCCCGCACCTATGACGGCGACCGAGTCGCCGATCTCCATCTTGGTTTCATGCAATCCACGCAGCACGCACGCCAGCGGCTCCGTCATGGCGGCTTCTTCGTAGCTCACGTGATTCGGGATGGCCAGCATGTTGGTCTCAACGATGCGCCGCGGAATGCGAATGTACTCCGCGTAGGCTCCATTGTTGAATAGCAGGTCTTCGCAAAGATTTTCCTGGTGCTTGGAACAGTAGAAACACATGCCGCACGGCGCTGAATTCAGCGCCACCACGCGCATGCCCTTCTTGAAACCCTTAACGTTGGGCCCAACCTCTTCGATGACACCTGCCAGTTCATGGCCGAACAGCGCCGGAGGCACGATCATGCGGGCGTGGTATCCCCGCTGATATACCTTCAAATCCGTACCGCAAGTCAGGGCCACCTGCACCTTGACCAGCACTTCCCCTTCATCCAGCTTGGGAATCGGCACTTGCTCGATCTTGACGTCCTCTTTGCCATAAAGGACCGCCGCTGTCATGTTTCCGTTCACTCTGTCAGTCCTTCCATAAACTGCCCGGCTGAATGACCACTTTCATCGAGTCCGGTTTGGGGTGGGCAGCCAAATGCAACGCCTCAATCGAATCAGTCAGCGCAAACCGATGGCTGATCAGCCGCTCCAAATCCATTTCGCGGCCCAGCACAAATCGTGCTGACTCCTCCTGCAAATCGACAGACGCGCTGTAAGAACCCAAAAGACTCTTCTCGTCGACGCAGACGCTAGCGGGATCGATGATCGCTTCCCCGTGCTGCGTTTGCGCGAACAGCAGTACACGCCCGCCTGGACGTGTGGCGTCCATGACCGGGCGGATCAGACCGTTACCAGCTACTGCAAGAATCACCGCATCTGCCCCGCGCCCGTCCGTCATTTCCTTGACCGAACGAACGCTGTCAGAGGCGGAGGCGTCAATGTTTTCGTTGAGGCCGAAAGTCTTACTTATTGTAAGCCTCTGTGGAAACAAATCGGAAGTGATTACTCTCGCACCCGACCTTCGGGCCAGTACCGAAAGAATAATGCCAATCGGGCCCTGCCCGACCACCAGCACCGTCTCTCCCGCTACCAACCTCAGGGTCTCGACACCCTTCATGCAGGTATTGACGGGTTCGATGAACGACGCCTGCTCAAACGACACCCCGTCTGGGATGCGGACGACACCGCCCCGGCTTACGATCCACTCCATCACCCGCACATACTCGGAAAAACCTCCGCCGCTGGGTTCATAACCCGCGGTCGCACCGACTTTCTTATACGTCGGACACTGCGCGAAGACTTTGTGTTTGCAGTAGTAGCAATCGCCGCACGGAATGTGATGGAACACCATCACACGGTCGCCGGCTTGATAGTGAGAAACTCCCTGCCCCACGGCGACCACTACTCCTGTCGTTTCGTGACCGAAGATCCGTGGCGCTGAGTGCGAGCCGGTCGCAATCTTCTTAAGGTCGGTACCGCAGATTCCGCAGGTGTGAACCCTGACCAGCAATTCGCCCGCGCCAATCGCCGGAACCGCGACCTCCTCCAATCGAACATCGTCTACGCCGCGATAAACGGCGGCGCGCATGATGAAAGGAATAGCCTGCTCCGCCACTGATCCGCCGACCTGGGTTGCGCTCGACATGTCAAATTCCCGGCTACGCTCGGGGTACATTCTCCATTTGCTTAGTGTTTTCCATTACTTCCATTAGATGTTCGACTTCATGGCTCAGGTTCAGTGAAGCAACCTTGCTGTTGACAGCCAATTGCCGCACTTGGAACCACCACTTTGGCCGCATCGCAACGTAGGTCGCAAACCGCGCCGTTGCGAAACTGCCATCCGCATTCACGAACCGCCCAACCGGCGGCATCTCAAAATCCAGTTCGTCCGAGACGGCTTTAACCGCCCTGAAGTCGATCCCATGCTCCCGGGCCACGGCGGCGACAACAGACGATTCCATGTCGACCACGTCAGCCTTGTACCGATCAGCTAGACTTCGCTTCTCTGCAGGCCCGCTGACCGACGACACCGTCACAATGAGCGAATCGCCGCCACTCGCCGCAAACCGCGCGCCGGAATCGGCATCCACCACTCCGCCCCCGCGGACGACGTCTCCCACTCTTAGCGTTGCGGATAGCGCTCCAACGATACCTGCGGAAATCAACATCGTGGGTCCGTATCTCGCCACAACGGCTTTGGCGGCTCCCCAAGCCGCGACGCGTCCGATGCCACCCACCGCAACCACCGCGTTCTCGAGTTCAATGACTTCGACACCATCGACTCGTTGTCCAGCACGGCCTCGCAGCAGAGGAGCCAGTTCCCGCCGCATCGCTACCACAACAGCGATCGGCTTATGAGGCATAGCCGCTGGCCCGAAACCATTCGACTGCTCGCTGCAAGGCCCCGTCCACCGGACCGGGATTCCATCCCAATTCGCGCTCGGCCTTCGTGCTGGTGACAAACATCTTCTTGCGCCCCATGCGCACTGAATCCAGCGTGACGCGCGGCTCGCGTCCCATCATCTTGCCCGTGAACAGCGTGTCCACGACACCCGTGGCGTAGGCTACCGCATAGGGTAATCGAATGACAGGCGAAGGCAGCCCGGTTATGGCCGCCAGCTTGTCCAGTATTTGCTTCAATGTGAGGTTCTCGCCGCCCAATATGTACCGCTCACCAGGAGTTGCCCTCTCCATCGCCAGCAAGTGCCCCTCGGCGCAATCCACCACATCTACCAGGTTCAACCCGGTGTCGACATAGGCAGGGAACTTTCGCTTCAGAAAATCCACAATGATTCGTCCCGTAGGCGTGGGCTTGATGTCACGCTCACCAATCGGGGTCGTGGGATTCACCATCACCACATCCTGCCCGCCGCGCGCCGCATCCATCACCAACTGCTCGGCCATGAACTTGCTGCGCTTGTAGTCGCCGATCATGTTCGATAACGCAACCCGAGTGTTCTCGTCGGTCATGTGCCCGTTGTTGCCAAACCCCATCGTAGCCACGCTGCTGGTATAGACAACCCGTCGGATCCCCGATTCTCTCGCCGCCTGCAGTATGTTCCGGGTGCCGTCCACGTTCGACTGGTAAAGCTCCTGTCCATGGACCGCCCACAGCCGGTAATCAGCAGCTACGTGAAAAACGAACTCGCAGCCCGCCATGCCACGTTTCAGCGACTCCACATCACGCAGGTCGCCCGTGACCCGCTCTGCCGCAAGATCGGCGATGTTGTCCGTGCGACTGGTTGGCCGCAACAACAGGCGTAACTCGGCGCCTTTGCTTAATAGACGACGAGCCACATGGCTCCCCAGGAATCCAGTCGCGCCAGTCACGAAACACTTCATGAATTTGGTTCCAATTGCGAGTGGACAGGCCGCGACCCAGTACGCGGAGAGACTCTCAGTTCATCCGGCGTTCCGTACGAGTGATCCGGAGTTGCTCTTCCTGCGATGCTGTTGAAGCCTTGGCATATGCGGTCAGGGCAATCAACGGGAAATACTGACGGTACATGTGGTACATCAGGTAGAACACGCGTGGGAACCCCGTTCCCGTGTACCATTCTTCGTTCCACGATCCGTCGCGCACCTGGTTCTTCAAGAGATAGGCAATGCCATTCTGCAAGGAATCGCTTCGCGTATCGCTGGCCGCCAACAAACCCATCACTGCCCATGCGGTCTGCGATGCCGTACTCGGACCAATGCCTTTGGTGTTCGGATCGTCGTACGAACCGCATGTTTCACCCCATCCACCATCGGGATTCTGCATCATGCGGAGCCATTCCACGGCCTGTTGTATGCAAGGCTCATGGTGGTCCATGCCGATCGCTTCGAGTCCGCGCAAAACCAGCATGGTTCCATAGATATAATTCACGCCCCACCGGCCAAACCACGAACCATCGGGTTCCTGCTCGCGCTTGATGAACTCCACCGCGCGGCGCACAGGCTTGTCTTTCATGGAGTAGCCGTACGCAGCGAGGGACTCCAACACGCGACCGGTAATGTCCACCGTCGCCGGATCGAGCATCGCGTTATGGTCAGCGAAGGGGACGTACTGGAAGACCATCCGGTCGTTGTCTTTGTCGAACGAAGCCCAGCCTCCGTTCTTGCACTGCATGGAGAGGACCCAGTCCAACGCCCGCCGCACGGATTTGTCCTGGTAGCTTTCGTTGGAGGTCTTTACCTTACCTAGAGCCAGCATGACCATCGCGGTGTCGTCCACATCGGGGTAAAACTCGTTATTGAATTCGAAATACCAGCCCGCCGGTTCGGCCTTGGGATTCTTCACGCACCAGTCACCTTTGCGCGTGACCTGCTTCTTCAGCATCCACTCAGAAGGCTGCACCAGGCGGCGGTCGGTTGGGGAGACCCCACTCTCACCCAGCGCAAAAATTGCGAGCGCTGTGTCCCATACCGGCGACATGCAGGGCTGCATCCGGAAGGTCGTCTCTTCCTCGATACCCAGTTTCTCGAACTCGTCCATGGCGCGGATCACCTGCGGGTCGTCGAGCGAATAACCCAGGCAACGCAGGGCGATGATCGAATTCATGATGCTGGGATAAATCGCGCCCAGTCCGTCACTCATTTCCAAGTGCTCCAGCATCCACTTTTCAGCCTTCTTCAGCGCGATCGAGCGCAGCGGACGGATATGTACCTTCTCGAAGAAGTGCACCAGGCGGTCGAGCAGCAGGAAGAAATTCCGCCAGCTCACGGTCTTCTTGTCCCACTTCAGACGCAGATTTTGCTTGGCGCGGCCTCCCACAAAAAGCTCTTCAATTCCCTCTTCATCCGGAATCTTCTTGAACGGCTTTCGCGCATAAGCAATCGATAGTGGCACCAGGATGGCGCGCGACCACGACGAGATTTCGTAGATGTTGAACCAAAACCAGTTGGGGAAAAGCGTGATCTCAGGCGGGATCGCAGGAACTGCATCGTAGTCGTACTGTCCGAGAAAGCAGAGATAAATCTTGGTAAAGGTGTTGACCTCAGTCACCCCACCCATCGCCAGGATGCGTTCGCGCGCCTTGCTCAGCGCCGCGTGCTCGGGACTATAGCCCGCCATCTTCAGCGCAAAATAAGCCTTCACCGATGCGCTGATGTTCGAGGGCCCACCGTTGAAGATTGGCCAGCCGCCTTCTTTATTCTGGTGCGACAGGATTTCGTTGGCACACTTCTGCGTTCGCTGCAGATCTTCCGTACCGAGCAGCCGATGCAGCAGAATGTAATCAGATTCCAGCGTGGTATCGGCGCCCAGTTCCCCGCACCAGTACCCCTCTTCGGGGTGTTGCAGCGAGAACAGGTGTTTGCGAGACGCGTCGATCGCGGCGGCGACTCGGGCCTTGACATCATCAAGCTTGCCAAATCGCATTTCACCGGGATTGGGGGGTAACGCTTCTGCCATTCTTTCTCTTGCTCCTAGTCCGCCAAGGCTGGCGCAGCCCCGATGGCTTCCACGATTTCAGGTGGCAGCCCAAAACGGACGTTTTCCGGCATGACTTCCAGTTCGCGCAGGTTTGTGAATCCCTGGTCCTGCAGGAACGTGACCGCCTCCTGCACCAGGATCTCCGGCGCCGAAGCGCCCGCTGTCAAAGCCACCGTCTTCACACCCTCCAGCCATTTCGGCTGGATCGACCGGTAATTCTCGATCAAGTGCGAGTTGGTTGCCATGTTGCGGGCAACCTCGACCAAGCGGTTCGAATTGGAACTGTTGTCCGACCCAACCACCAGCAGGAGATCACATTCATTGGCGACTTCCTTCACTGCGGTTTGGCGGTTCTCGGTCGCATAGCAAATGTCTTGCGCGTGGGGGCCCTGAATGTTGGGGAACTTCTTGCGCAGCGCCGCGATCACGTGGGTGGTCTCGTCCAGGCTCAAAGTTGTCTGCGTAAGGTAGGCCACGCGATCGGGATCGGGCACATTCAGATTGTCGATATCTTCCGGCGCATCCACCACCTGGGTCACCGTCGGCGCTTCGCCCAGCGTCCCGATCACTTCATCGTGATCGTGATGTCCGATCAGTATCAGCGAGTAGCCTTCGCGGGCGAATTTCACCGCCTCGACATGTACCTTCGTCACCAGCGGGCATGTCGCGTCGATCACTCGCAACTCGCGCAGCTTGCTGGCCTCGCGCACCTCCGGAGCTACACCGTGCGCGCTGTAAATCACTCGTTCGCCGGCCGGAACTTCCTCGACGCTATCGACGAAGATTGCGCCCTTGGCAGTCAATTCGTCCACTACGTAGCGGTTGTGAACGATCTCTTTGCGGACGTAGATCGGCGCGCCG
>Ga0302323_100002327_pt1 | contig 15428 bp, 12 predicted proteins | sample Fen_T0_3_FD_201950 | JGI IMG/M metagenome (GOLD analysis project Ga0302323, IMG submission 201950) | Peat permafrost microbial communities from Stordalen Mire near Abisko, Sweden - Fen_T0_3 | ecosystem: Environmental > Terrestrial > Soil > Wetlands > Permafrost | place: Sweden: Abisko... | reverse complement strand
GGCGGCGGCGCCGACTTGAACAAACGATCCGCAATCAAGGTCAATGCGCGGCTGGCCGGGGCCATGGCGAACAGATCGGTGATCGGCTTTTGCGCCATCACGGCCCGGTGCACATTCTCGTCACGCGTGACGTAGCCCAGGTGGCGGATGCGGACGCTCAGGAATCGATCCGTCAGGCCAACCAGCTTCTGGAAGACATCGCGCGCCACCATCTCGTCGACCACGGAATTGACAACCACGCCGAAATCCTTGATGCCCACCTGCTGCGACAACACCTTCACCGCGGCATAGGCGTCCACCAAGGAGGTCGGCTCGGGCGTGACCACCAGAACGATCTCCTGGGCCACGCCGACGAAGAACAGCACATTGTCCCCGATGCCGGCGCCCGAATCGATGAGCACCAGATCGAAACGCTCGGCCAGGCCGTCGAGGGTGGCGATGAGCCGCAGCTTCTCGTCCTGGCCCAGCTGGGTAAGTTGTTGAATGCCAGAGGCCGCAGGCAAAATATGGATGCCCGGCCGCACCTCGATCAGCACGTCGTCGGCGGCCACGTCGGGATTGAGCAGATCGCCCACATGCCGCTTGGGCTTCACGCCGAACACGATCTCGACATTGGCCAAGCCAAGATCGGCGTCGATGATCAGCACCCGTTTGCCGCGTTTGGCGCCCAGCACGGCCAGGTTGGCGGTCAGCATGGTTTTGCCCACGCCGCCCTTGCCGCTGGTTACGGCCATCACGCGCAAGGGTTCGGGCGAAATCGTCCCGAGCGGTTTGCCGCCGGCCACGCGCAGTCTGAGATTTTCAGCTTGGTCCAAACTCAACCTCCGTGTCCCAGCACGCGATCCACCAGGCTTTGTCCACTGGCGGGATGAATGTCTTCCGGCACACGTTGTCCGTCGGTGACACAGGAAACCGCCACGTTGGTTTCCGTGGTGGCAGACAAAATCGCTCCCGGCCCGTCGGATTCATCAAGCTTCGAGAAGATGAGCCGCTGGGCCTTGTAGGCATGGAAACGCTTGGCCGCGGCCCGGATCTCGCGCGCGCCGCTGGCCGCGGAGAGCACCAAATGACATTCCACACCCTCCACCTTGTGCAGAAGCTGGGCCTGCGCCGCAAGCGCCGCAGCATCCGAACGGCCCGCGGTGTCGATGAGCACCAGATGCGCGTCACCCGAGCGAAATATCGCTTCGCGCAGGCTTGCCTCGTCGCGCGCAACATGGGTGGGTACATTCATGATTTCACCGTAACGCTGGATGTGTTCGCTGGCACCTATGCGATAAGTGTCGACGGTCACGAGCGATACCTTGAGCCGCGAGTCGAGGATGGCGTGGGCTGCAATCTTGGCGATGGTGGTGGTCTTCCCCACTCCCGTCGGCCCCACCAGCGCAACCAGGCGCCGTTCCTCGCCTTCCCAAGGCGATCGGCCCGAGGAAAGCCGCGTGCGCAGCGCCTGGCGCAGTGCAACCGTGATGTCCTTTTCACTGGCGCCGCCCGAACCACGCATGGCCTCGCGCGCGATTTCGCCCGCCAGGGTCGGCTCGACCCCGCGTTCGATCAAGCGCTGCTGAACCTTGCTCATGGGTGCTGGCGCGGGTGTATCCATGCGCGCGGACATCGACATGGACTTCGGCTCGGCCCGCTGGCCGTGAATCTCGGCGCGAAGATCCTCCACGATGCGGCGCAAGGCCGCCACTTCACTCTCCACGTCCATCGGCCGCCGCTTCTTGTTGTTCTGGGGAACGTCGTCGCCCGATTTCACGGCAGTGATCTCGATCTCGCGCTTGCCCCACAGTCCGCCGACCTCGCGCGTGTTGAGGATGATGGCTTCGTCTCCGAGAGAGGCCTTGACGGCATCGAGGGCTGATTTGGGATCCCGTCCGCGGAAGGTCTTCACGATGGCGTTCATGCATCTTCTCCGTTCAGTGTGATTGGCATCAGGCGGCCTTGGTCCAACTCGTTGTATTCAGATCGATGGTGCCAGCGGGCTCGACCTGCGTACCCGACACCAGCTCGCGCGCGGTTACGACCCACAGGTCCGGAATGAAGCGCGAGGCGAAATCGTAGATGGGGCGGCGCAGATCGGGCGACGTGACCAGCGTGGTGGGCCGACCGGTAGCGGCGAAATTGGCGGCGTGCGCTTCGAGGTTCGAGATAAAGCGTTTGGCGGTGGCAACGTCGGGCGCCAAGGTGGCCTCGCCTTCGCTCACGCCCAGCGACTTGCGCAGTAGCTCTTCGGTGTTGCGATCCAAGGTCAAGGCATGGACCACGCCCTTGGCATCGGCCACGCGCGAGGTGATCTGGCGGGCCAGTCGGCGGCGAACTTGCTCGACCAGGAACCCGATGTCCTTGCTGCGCGGGGCTGCGTCGCCCACGCCTTCCAGGATGCTGCGGAAGTCGCGAATCGACAGACCTTCCTTGAGCACCAGGCGCACCACGCGCACCAGCTCGCCGAGCGAGATCGTTCCCGGCACCACGTCCTCGACCACCTTGGGTGCTTCCTTGCCAACGTGGGCGAGCAGCTCTTGGACCTCTTGCCGGCCGACCAGTTCGTGGGCATTGCGCCGCAAGACCTCGCACAAGTGCGTGGTCATCACCGACGCCGGATCCACCACGGTGAGGCCTGCGCGCTCGGCGCGCGAACGTTCACCCGGAGAAATCCACAGCGCGGGCAAGCCAAAAGCCGGCTCTTTCGCTTGCAACGCATCGACGCCGTCCAGACGTGGCACCGCCCCCGCTGGGTCGAGCGCCATGATGCGATCGACGTAGGCGACGCCAGTCGAAAGATCCAGCCCGCGCAGTTTGATGCGATACTCGTTGGGGTCGAGGCGCAGGTTGTCGCGCAGGTGCACCGCCGGGATCACCAGGCCAAGCTCGCCAGCGATCTGCTTGCGCAAGGCGGTCACCCGGCCAGGCAGCTCGCCACCGCGTTCGAGATCGATGATGGCAAGCAGGCCATGCCCGACTTCCAATTCGAGGGTGTCGAGATCGATGAGCGAGCCCAGGGTTTCTTGTTTCGGTCCAGCCGCGGCGGCAGCGGCCTGCGCCTCGGCGCTGGGCATTGGCTTGGGCGGCTGGCGGCGCGACAGCACCACGGCCAGACCGGCCAAGGTCAGGAACGCGAAGAGCGGCATGCCCGGCAGAAGCCCGATGCCCGTGAGCACCACGGCGGCGTGCTTGAGCGTGCGCTTCTGGCCAAAGACCTGCCTGCCCAATTCGGCGCCCAGCTTGGAGCCCGAGCTGGCGCGGGTGACGATGATACCGGCCGCGGTCGACACCAGCAGCGCCGGGATCTGGCTGACCAGACCATCGCCGATGGTCAAGATGGTGAAGGTTTCGACGGCACTGCCCAGGGACATGTGGTCGCGCCCGACGCCAGCGATGAGACCGCCCACGATGTTGATGCAGGTGATGACGAGTCCCGCGACGGCATCGCCGCGCACGAATTTGCTGGAGCCGTCCATGGCGCCGAAGAATTCAATCTCTTGCTCTAGGTTCGAGCGCCGCCTGCGCGCCTCGGTGTCGTCGATCATGCCGGCGGCCAGGTCGGCGTCGATGGACATCTGCTTGCCGGGCAAGGCGTCCAAGGTGAAGCGCGCGGCGACTTCCGCCACGCGGCCCGAACCACGCGTGATGACCGCGAAGTTCACGACCAAGAGGATGAGGAAGACCACCGAACCGACGATGAGACTGCCGCCCACGGCGAACTGCCCGAAGGCCTGGATGATGTGGCCGGCCGAGCCCGTGCCCGCGGCGCCATCGAGCAGAATCAGGCGCGTGGTGGCCACGTTGAGGCCCAGTCTAAACAGCGTCACGATGAGCAACAGCGAGGGGAAGACGGAAAAATCCAGCGGGCGGGCCACGCTGAGAGCCACCAGCAGCACGAGTAAGGAGATGCCGATGCTCATGGCCAAGAAGGCGTCCAGCACCATCGCCGGCAGCGGCATCACCAGAAGGGCCACCACGCCCAGAACGGCGGTGGCCAGGATCACCTCGCTGCGAGAGCGCGGGTCTTTCCCGGCCAGGGCAGGCATTGCGCTCATCGTGCACCTCCCGCCGCCCGCATCGGGTTACGCCCGAGCACGCGGTAGACGTAGGCAAGAATCGCAGCCACGGCCTTGAAGGTCTCCATCGGAACGCAGCGGCCGACCTTCACACGGCGATAGAGCAGACGGGCCAGTGGAATGTCCTCGACGATGGGGATGCCGTTCTCGCGGGCCAGGTCGCGCATGATCTCGGCCAGCTGCCCCTTGCCCTTGGCGGTCACGCGCGGGGCCTGATCCTCGCCTGGCCGATAACGAATGGCGATGGCGATGTGGGTCGGATTGACCACCAGGGCGTCGGCGCGCGGAACCTCTACCTTGACCAGGCCCTTGGCCAGCTCGCGGTGCTTGCGGCGGCGGCGCGCGCGAATCATCGGATCGCCCGATTCTTCGCGATAGTCCCGTTTGGTTTCGTCCTTGCTCATCTTCATCTTCTGCCGATACCGATACCGCGTCAGTGCAAAGTCCACGCCGGCCAGGAAGGTCACGGTCGTCAGAATCTTGGCCAGGCCAGCCGCCAGAGGGTGGTACATGGCCTCCAATTGCCCGGCCGGGGACATGAAGAGCATGCGCGGCAGTGCCAGGAACGTGGCGCCAAAGGCACTCCACAGGGCCCATCCCAGTGTCAGCACCTTGACCGCGGCAATGCCGAGGTCGATGAACATGTCCTTCTTAAACATGCGTTTGAGCCGCCCCGCCGAGAACACCCGCGTAAAATCCGGAAAGGTCAGCTCTGGCCAAAGGCCCATCCGGGTTTGCGTCCCATAGACAATCGCCACCGCCAAGGCCACTGCCGTGGGCACCAAAAGGACCAGCAGGGCCGGCCGCGACAGATAGGGAGCCAGGCGATCGGCTGAGGGATTTCCCAGCCCATCGGCGGACGCATAGACCAGGTTGACCAGGGCATCGCGAAGCTTCGGGGCGATGCTGGTCAGAACCGCGCCGACCGCGCCCAGCGTGGCCACCATGCCCACGTCGCGCGCAATGGCGATGTCACCGTTTTCACGGGCCGACTGCAGCCGGCGATCAGTGGCGCTTTCTGTCTTTTGGTCTTGCTCGGTTTCGTCGGACATTGCGGCGGGCCTGTTGGCCTACGCCTACCTTCTTGCAAAGGCCGTGCGCGCGGCCTCGGCGGCCATCACCGCGGCACTCGGGGCGACCAAGTAGAAGGCCCCGCACCCAGCCACCAGCGCGACGGTGAAGCCGATGTTGGACAGATTGAACTGGGGCGCGGCGCGATTGATTAGCCCCAGCCCGAGATGGCCCAGGGTCACCGCGGCCAGCACAGGAAAGGCCAGGCGAACCGACAGCGCGAAGGAAGCCGCGCCGTCAGAGATCACACGGTTGGCGAGGGTGGCGACGGAAAACTCCGAACCTGGCGGAGTTTCCTGCACCGAGCGGCACAGCCACACCACGGCGTCGCGGTGAAGGCCCATGGCCAGCGCCACTGCCATGGTGATGAACGACAAGATATCGCCCATGGCACTCGACTCGGCCCCATGCAACGGATCGATCACCGATCCGAAGCTCACACCCGAGGCGATGGCGATGGCACTGCCCGCGGCCAACGATGCCTCGATGGCAAAGCGCGCGGCCAGCCCGGCGCTCGCGCCAATGATCAATTCCATCACCACGGCGGGAATCAGCAGCGCGGGCTGTTCCCAGCCGGCAAACACGGGCGAGCCAGCACCGATGAACACGGCCACCGCGATGGGAACCGAAAAACCCATGCGCACCAGCGCGGGAATGGTCTTGGCGCTGAAGATAGGGGCGACCATGAACAGGCTGGTGCAGCGGACCAGGACCAAAAAGAACCCGACCGCCAGGGGCTGCATCAAGCCGGTCAGCATGGGGTCACATGTGTCCTGACATGCCTCGGAAGGCCGCCGCCAGGTAGCGCGACAGCCGCTCTAGCACCCAGGGGCCGGTGAAGTATGCCACCAGCAGGCCGGTGATCATGCGCGGCAAGAAGCCCACCGCGGGATCGTTGATCTGCGTTGCCGCCTGCAGCAGCCCGACGATCAGTCCGACCACGAGCAGCGAAATGACAAACGGCCCGCCCACCGCGGCCAGCACGCCAAAGCCCTCGCGCATGAGACTGGAAGGCAGCTCGGTGGACATCAGAAGCTCCGCACCAGCGACGACACGACCAGATGCCATCCGCCGGCGAGCAGGAACACGCCAAGCTTGAGGGGCATGGCCACCAAGGTGGGCGGCACCATCATCATGCCCAGCGACATCATGATGACCGACACCAGCAGATCGATGAGCACCATGGGAATGAAGAGGTACAGGCCCATGCGAAACGCAGTGCCCAGCTCGGAAATCATGAAGGACGGCACGAGAACCGTGAAGGGCACGGCCTCGCCGCGCGCCGGCCGGGCCGAGCCCGAAACCTCGAAGAACAGCCGCAGGTCGTCTTCCTTGGTTTGCTTGAGCATCCATTCGGACAGGGGTGCCTGCGCACGATCCAGCGCTTGACCGACGGTGATCTTGTCCTCCATCAACGGATTCAAGGCGGTTTCCTGAATCTTGTGTACGGTAGGCGCCATGATGAACAGGGTCATGAACAGTGATAGTCCAATCAGAATCTGATTGGGCGGCAGTTGCGGCGTGCCCATCGCCTGGCGCAGAAACGAGAAGACGATGATGATGCGCGTGAACGAGGTGACCGAGAGGATGATGGCGGTGCCGAAGGACAGCGCAGTCAGAACCAGGAACAGCTTGACGGCTGTCGATCCGCCGCCCGCAACGGTTTGCAGACTGGTGTTGGCGAGATTGATCAGGGAAGGTGCGGCGGCGACGGGCATGGTTAGGCGACCCGTCCGGCCTCGCCCAGCGACAACTTGCGACGCAGATCTTGGTCTTCGAGGCTTTCGGCCAGCAGTTCCTCGAACTCATGGGCACGGCCGGCGTTCTTGGCGGGCGGCTGCTCGCGATGGAAAAGCCGGCTGAGCAAAGAGCCCTCGTGCTTGCCGTCATCTGCCGATTGCGCCGATTGGGCCGACTCCGCCTGAGTTTCCGCATGACCGAAGCCGCGCAACCCCAACGCCGCCTCCTCCAGGCTCGCGGACTGGAATTTCTCGGACGCAGGTGGCGTGGTCATGGTCCCAGCCTGGGCGTCAAGCAAGGACACGCCGGCTTCACTCACGCCAAGAACCATGGTGCGGCCGCCGATGCAGGCCACAACCAGCGACCGACGCGGGCCAATCGATGCGGTTTCGACGATGCGGATCATGCGCGTGCGGGTCGCCCGCCGCCTGGATAGGATGGTTGCCGCCACGCCGAGCCCAACCAGCAGGAGCACCGCCAGCACCGTGGACACCGTGCTCGACGAGGACTTGCCCTCGCCACCGGCATTGCCCGCAGGCGTTGGGCTGGGCGATTCGGTGGACGCCAGAGCCGCCGTGGGCGCGTCTGGCTGCGTGCTTGGTGCAATCGGCGCCGCCTTGACGGGTGCCGCGAGCTTGCCTGCGTTCGCCGCCACGCGCTCGGCCGCATTCTCGGGAGCGACCGGGGCCGCAGCGCCAGCAGGGAGCCGCTTGCCCGCGGTGTCCGCTCCACCGGCGCCATGGCCGATGTCCTCCGCGGGTGGAAGATCGCTCTCCTTGTCAGTTGCCTCGGCCGGCAAGGCCAGCGCGGCACGCAGGGAATCGGACTGGGATTGTCCACGCACCCGAGCGGCCAGGGGCGCATCCGGCGAGGGCTGCTCGGCGTGGTCCTTGCCTGGCAGACGAACGGGAGGCGCCAGCAGGCCCGCCGGCATACCACTGTTCTGGCAGGTGGCTCGCACGCGAATGCCCGCGGGCGTAGCTTCCACGGACATGGGCTCGGCGCACCGTCCATCCGTGGGGATTTCCAGCTTGGTGTAGCGAGCGCGAGGATGGACCACGACCGCCTCGGGCCCAGCGCCAAACGACTGGCGGCTGGCCTGTGTCCCCTGCAGGTACACGAACATGCGCCGCGGGCCGCCGGACACGCTACGCACATCCGCGCGGGCCACCGGCTCGGAGGTGGCGACGTCTACGGTCATGGCTCCGCCGGAGCTTTCGGTTCTGACGTCGTTGATGAGGACCGCGGCCAAGGGCAAGCAAGCAAGATGAAGAAACATGGGAACCTCCGCTTAGCGCAAACGCGCGATTCGCTCGGATGGGCTGACGATGTCGGTGATGCGCACGCCAAACTTGTCGTTGACGACCACGGCTTCGCCGCGCGCAACCAGGCGGCCGTTGACCATGAAATCGAGAGGCTCGCCCGCGATCTTGTCCAGTTCGATAACCGACCCTGGGCTCATGTTGAGCAGATCCTGGATGGACATGCGCGCCCGGCCAAGCTCGACCGAGAGATCGAGAGGAACATCCAGGAGCAGGTCCAACTTTCGCGGTGCCCCTGATTCGCCACTCGTACCTAGGATTTCTTCTGCCATGGGTTTCCTCGTCGCTTAGGTTGCGGTTTGCGCCGACGGCGCGAATGCTTGTCCAGCCGCCCGCGCGGCGCGCGTGGCCTGGGGTGGTTGCGCGATGGCTTTCAAGATTTCGATGGCCATGCCTCCGCCCACCACGCGTGGAGCGGCAGTCATCTTCTGGCGTCCCTGCACGAACACCGGCAGGGGCGAGCCCTCGCTGGTGTTGAGCGTGATGACGTCGCCGGCCTTGAGCTCGAGAAGATCGCCGAGTTGCAAGGTGCGATGGCCGATCTCCACGCGCAGCTCGACTTCCACAGCTTCGATCTCGCGCGCCAAAGCCTGGGAAAACCTGGCGTCGCGCTGCCCACCCAGCCGGGGCGGCGAGGTCAGCAGCTTCTTGGCCGGCTCGACCGCGGCGTAAGGAATGGCCAGCATAATCTTGCCATCGAGGGCGCCGGTGACCTCGAAGGAGCACAGGATGGCCACGTCGGAGGGCGTGGCAATGATGGCCATGCGCGGATCGGATTCAAAGCGCAGAACCTCGGGCTTGAACGCCAGCACGCCCTCCCAGGCCACGGCCATGCCGTCGGCCAGGATGCCGAGCAGGTGCTTGAGCACCAGCTTCTCCACGATGGTGAGCTCGTTGCGTTGCTCAGCATCCGGATTCGCCGCTGCGGCCGCGCTGCGGTCGCCAAGGGCGGCGCCCAGCAGCCCGCGTGTCAGAGATCCTTCCATCACGGTGAGTGCGAGTCCGTGGCCAGCACCCAAGCTGAGCACGCCCGTCACCGTCTGATCGGCCACGGTGCCCGTGACCTCGGCGAACTTCATGAGCACGGCCGGGGACGAGGCCACCCGCAATTCAAGCCGCAAGCGCCCGCCCAGGGCCTTGGCAAAGGTGGTGGCGATACGCTCGTTGATGGAATCGAGCGTCGGCATCTGCCCGCGAATGATGCGGTCTTGGCTGGTCAGATCGTACTGCACCACCGAGCTGTCACCAGATTCGCCACCGCTAGCCCCAGGATCGGGGCCCACGCGACCCTCTTGGATCGCCTGCATCAGGGCTTCGAGTTCTTGTGCGTCGAGTGGGGAGGCCATGGTTGCTTTCTCCGGTGACGGTGCCGCCAGCTACTGAATGACCAGTTCGGTGATGAAGACGGAGCGCACGCGATGGGCGGCCAGGATGTCGTCCAGCTTTTTCGCCACCGCCAGCTTGATGCGATCCATTCCCTCGCTGCCGCGCAGTTCGTCGAGCGAGCGATCGGAGAAATAGGAAATGATGGCGTCGCGGATGTGGGGCATGCGGGCCTGCACCAGCGCGCGATCCGATTCGGCGGTCAGCTCTAGATCGAAGGCCACGCGCACGTAGCGATCGGTGTCGGTTCCGCGCAGCTGAATGATGAAGTTCTCGAGCTTAAGGATCGGGCCAGGGGCGCCGCTGGGATCCGCCGCTGCCGCGGACTCGCCATGGCCAGCCGCTTCGCCGTGCCCCGCGCCTTCCTCTTTGCTGCCTTCCTTGCCGGCGGCACCTTCGGGCGACTCGCCGTGGCCCTTGTCGGTCTTGGCGGCTGGCGCGGTGACCGCAGCGGCGGTCGGTGGCTTGCGCAGAAGAACGACCGCCAGAACCGCACCCATGAGCACGGTGTTCGCAATCAGGATCATCGGGACGAGCTTGCTCGGGCCTTCCGGCGCTTTCGCGGCTGGCTGGTCATCTTCCTTTTCCTTGGTATTTTCCGCCATAAGAGGACTCCTCCATCACCCTCCCTCAGCAAGGAACGTACCGTTGCCATCTCGGCCATTTCCGCGGACTTCGCGCGCCAGAGCGGTGACACCCCGCCAAGTTCGCGTCAGGTTGTTGGCTTGTCAGCCGCCCGAAACCTGGCGCCGCGGTTTTCCTCTCAAGTCCTGTGAGAAACCGCCGATTACCATCGAGCAATTCGACTGTTCTGGAGTGCGGGGAACCTTCACAATGCTGGGACACGCATGGGCACCACCGTCGAGGACAAGCAAGGCACGTGACTGCAACGGATGAACCGGTGCGCCTGCTCATGGTCGAGGCCTCGCCCAGCGACGCCGAACGGGTGCTTGTCCACCTGACCCGAGCCGGGATGGCAATCGACGCCTTGCGGGTCGACGATTTACAGGACTTCACCCAGGCCTTCGGCGAGCGGTCGTGGGACGTCATCCTGTGCGACGATAGGCTTCCGAATTCGAGTGCCCGGGACATTCTCGCGGTCCTGGATGCAAGTCCGCATCCCACCCCGGTCATTCTGGTGTCGAGCCCCCTTCCCGACGAACGCGCCACCCAGCTGATGCACGCCGGAGCCAGCGACTACGTCCCCAAGAGCAACCTGGACCGCTTGGTCCATTGCGTTCACCGCGCGGTCGCTGAAACGCGCCTGCGCAACGAGCGTGCCCGCGCCGAGGAGGAGCGTGCGCGGCTGGGGATCGAGCTTCACCAATCCGAGCGCCGCTGCAAGATGCTGTTCGACAGCTTCACCGACGCCGTGCTGATCCTCAATCTCGATGGCCGCATCGTGAACGTCAACGAAACCGCGTGCGAGCACCTTCGCCTCGGCCGCGCAGAGCTTCTGCGCAAATATTTCTGGGATCTGGACGACTCTGGCCTGCCAGCCGCGCCCACCGCGCACCTGGATACCGTCTGCCAGCTCGGCCGGGCCAGTTTCGAATTGACCTACCTTCGACCGGACAGGACCAGGCTGGTCTTCGATACCCATATGCGTGTGATCGAGTACGGCGGCGGGCCAGCCATCATTGCGGTTGCCCGAGAGGTCAGCGAACACAAACGTATTGGCGATGAGTTGCGCCACTTGACCGCGGAGCTCGAACATCGGGTGGCCATCCGCACCGCCGAGCTGGAAGGCTCGAACATCGCACTGGCCGAGGCCAAGGCGGAGGCAGAGCGCGCCAATCGCGCCAAGAGCCTGTTTCTGGCCAGCATGTCGCACGAGATCCGCACCCCGCTCAACGCCATCCTGGGATTTTCCCAGCTGCTTCTGCGCGACCCCGCCGTGGCGCCCGAACATCGCGAACAGCTCACCACGATCAACCGTTCGGGCGAGCATTTGCTGGCTCTGATCAACGACATTCTGGAAATGTCGAAGATCGAAGCTGGGCGCTCCCACGTCCGCCTCACCACCTTCGATCTAGGTGCGCTGGTCGGCGACATCGCGGCCATGTTCAAACAGCGCGCACAAAGCAAGGGTCTGTCGCTGGTGGTCAAGCTGTGTGACGACCTGCCAGCCGCCGTGGTATCGGATGAAAACAAGGTCCGTCAAGTCTTCATCAACCTGCTCGGCAATGCCGTGAAGTTCACCCAGCGTGGCCAAATCACGTGGAGCATCGGAACCAGGCAAGCGCCCGAGGGCTGGCGACTGGTCACCGCCGTCGAAGACACGGGCCCGGGCATCGACCGCGCCGATCTCGGCCGATTGTTCGACAAGTTCGCCCAGACGACGCTTGGTATTCGCGCCGGTGGCACGGGCCTGGGTCTCGCCATCAGCCGCGAATTCGCGCGTCTGCTGGGCGGCGATGTCATCGTGTTAAGCGAGCCAGGGAGAGGAAGCTGTTTCCGATTCGATATTCCGCTCGTGGCCGGCCGACCGTCCGAGCTCCAAGACAGTTCGGCGCATCGGCGGATCGCTGGCATCAAGCCCGGCACCGGTCCCTGGCGCATCCTCGTCGTAGACGACCAAGCCGACAGCCGCGAGCTGCTTGTCAAAATCCTGTCCTCGGTAGGATTCGAGACCTGCGAGGCCAGCGACGGCGCGCAAGCCGTGCAGGCCTTCGAGATCTTGCAGCCGCACGCCATCCTCATGGATCTGCGCATGCCGCGCATGGATGGCTTCGAGAGCACGCGCAGGATCAAGCAAAGCGAGCTTGGCCGGCACACCCCCATCATCGCGGTGACAGCCAGCACCTTCGAGGAAGATCGCCAGCGCGCGCTCGACGGCAACATGGACGACTTCGTGGGTAAGCCCTTCCATGATGTGGAGGTTCTGGAAATCCTTCGCCATCACCTCCCACTCGAATACATCACCATCGAGGATTCGCGCACCCCAACCCCGGCGAGCTTGCCCATCGGTCTCGAGGACTGGCAGACCGCCGCGCTCTCCAATGCCCCGACGCGTCTTCTGGAAGAGTTGCGTTCAGCCACCGTCGCGGCGGAGTATGATAGGGCCTTGGAAATTGTAAGTGACTTGGCCGACACGGCGCCGGCCGCCGCCGAGGAGTTGCGCAGGCTGGTACGCGCGTACGACTACCAGGGCGTCATCGACCGTTTGGGAACCTAGCCAGCCATGCGTGAAAGCCCGTCCCCGGACCTCTCAAGCCCGAGCATCTTGGTGGTCGACGATACCCCGGCCAACCTGCAGATGCTGGCGGACATGCTCAAGCGGCGCGGCTACCGGGCACGTCCCGTACCCAGCGGCCGACTGGCCTTGCAGGCCGCCAAGGCCGATCCCCCGGATCTCATCCTACTCGACGTCAACATGCCCGAGATGGACGGTTACGAGGTGTGCGCCGAATTGAAGAAGGACCAAGTCCTGGCGGCGATCCCCGTCATCTTCATCAGCGCCTACGGGGAAACCGCGGACAAGATGCGCGCCTTTTCCGCGGGTGGGCTCGACTACATCACCAAGCCCTTTCACGTTGAAGAGGTCGAAGCCCGGGTCGCCATCCACCTGCAATTGCGCCGGCAGCAGCGCGAGCTTGAAAATCTGCTGGCCAAGCAGCGTGAACTGGAGGACATGCGCGACAGCATGGTGCACATGATCGTCCACGACCTGCGCGCGCCACTCACGGCGGTCTTCAACTACCTTGATCTGGTTCGCGAACAGGAGGCGGGCTTCATCTCGCCCGATTCCATGCAGAACCTCGATCTGGCCATGAAGGCCTCGCGCTGGATGGTGCAGATGGTGAATGTCTTGCTCGATGCCAGCAAGATCGAGTCGGGGCAGATGCTCCTGCGCATCACCGAGTGCGACGTGGGCGACGTGGTTGCCGACGCCATCGATGCCATACGCTCGCTCGCAGACGAGAAGAACGTGCTGTACCAGACCACCCACCTGCGCGCCGCTGTCGACCGCGATGCCATCGCGCGCGTGGTCCAGAATCTGGTCACCAATGCCGTCAAGTTGACCCCGCCGGGCGGTGACGTCCGCGTTTCGGTTCACAGCAAGGACGAAACCTTGCGCGTGCAGGTCACCGATAACGGTCCCGGCATCGCCGCCGAACACCATCCTAAGATCTTCGAGAAGTTCGGCCAACTCGACAACAACGTCCGGCAAAGTATCCCCTCGTCGGGTCTCGGCCTCTACTTCTGCAAGCTGGCCGTCGAGGCCCATGGCGGTCACATCGGAGTGGACAGCGAGGTCGGTCAAGGCAGTACCTTCTGGTTCGAGCTGCCCCTGCACGGTCCGGCCACGTAGATACAGCGTAGCGACCTACGGCTGGCCCAGCCCAACCCGCCGGCTGAAGGGACCCGAGAAGGTTCCCCTGGCATTCAGAACGTCGTGAACCTCCCGCCACTGCGGGTAGCTCGTGCCGTACATGGCAAGAAGGCGTTCATGCGTGACGTGGTTGAGCTTCGCCCAGTGGGGCCGCGCACCGAACGGTTGCAACTCTCGCTCCATGCGCTCCATGATGCGTTCGTATCCTTTCACACCGGCAAGCGTGACTATCTCGATCATGCACGTGTCCCGCTTGTGCATCGGGGATAGCAACGCTTGGGTGGCGCGCACGAAGCGCACACCCAGGGGCACCGTCATGTACAGGTGCTCCTCTCGGGCCAGCTCTTCCGCCACAACAAGCACCCGATCAATGGCGTCGAGGTACCGATCGCCCTCGACCGGCACGCCAAGCTCCATGGAGAGAACGGGAATGAGGTTGGCGTCGCCGAGGTTGAGCACCTTGAAGCTCTTGTCCGTGTAGTCGTCGTCGGTCAGAAAATCGATGGCCGTATTCAAAAGAAGCCTGATCTTGCGCGGCCAGAAGCGGGCCAGGAAGCGCAGCCACCAGGCAGAGATCTCCAGCAGGGCCCGGTACCTGACAAAGATGGCGCGCTCCCGATCGCCAGGCGTTTGCGTCTCGCTCCGGCTGGTAACCAGACAGCGATTGTGGCCGAAAAGGCTGTAGGGGCTAATCACCAATTCGTAGTGTTCGGCCGTGCGCCGGATGCCTCCATCTTGCAGCGACGCCTTGAGCTCGCTCCAGTTCGTAGCGGTGCGGGTTTCCTTGAGTAGGAACGCGGAGCGTACCTCCAAGACGACGGAGTGGATGAGACCGAGACAGCCCATGCTCACAATCGCGGCATTGAACCATTGATCGTCCTGGACCAACACGTGGCGGTTCGCATCCGGATAGGCCTTCGCGTAGGCTGCGGCGTCGGTTAGGGCTCGTCCGGAAGCAACCGAAGGTTCGATGCGGAACACCTTGCCCTCATTCCCCACAAGCTCCATGGAGCGGATGAAATCGCACATGGGGCTGAAGGAGATCCCCGAGCCGTGGGTCGAAGTCGAGGTCGCTCCGCAGATGGCCTGGCCGTCGAACCCGCCCATGTTGAAAAGCGCCAGGCCACGCTCGTCAAGGATGTCGTTGAGCTCACGCACCGTGAGCCCGCACTCCACCTGCACCAAGTGCGCGCGCGGAAACGGCAACTCGGCGCGCAGCTGGTAGTCGTCGACTTGGCCCACGCGCTTCATTTGATCCGTGTGGACAAGAAAGTCATCGGTCTTGGCGACGTCCGACCACGAGTGGGCGGACCCCACGGCACGCACGGTCGTTCCATCGCCCTCTGCGCGCTTCACGATCTCCTGTAGGTCGTCGATGGACTCGGGCCAAAAGCTCAGCTTCGGCGTCGCGGACTGGTTTCGCCCGACGTTCCACCAGGGCACCCGTTCTTCGATTCGCATGGTGCTTGGGATGCTCGTGGCCTCGGCGAGGTGTCCGGGTATTCGACTGTGCGT
>Ga0302323_100002325_pt1 | contig 15429 bp, 14 predicted proteins | sample Fen_T0_3_FD_201950 | JGI IMG/M metagenome (GOLD analysis project Ga0302323, IMG submission 201950) | Peat permafrost microbial communities from Stordalen Mire near Abisko, Sweden - Fen_T0_3 | ecosystem: Environmental > Terrestrial > Soil > Wetlands > Permafrost | place: Sweden: Abisko... | reverse complement strand
GACCGCTACCACCTGGTCGCGACCGTGCCGGCCGACCAACGTCCGGTGGTCTTCGTCGGGCCGTTCGAGCACCACAGCAACGAGCTCCCCTGGCGGGAGTCGATGGTCGACGTCGTGCGGATCCCCGAGGACGCCGACGGTCACATCGACCAGACCCGACTGGCCGAGGAGCTCGTTCGTCACGCCGACCGACCGCTCCGGATCGGCGCGTTCTCGGCCGCGAGCAACGTGACCGGAATCGTCAGCGACACGTACGGCATCTCCTCCCTGCTCCACCGCCATGGAGCGCTCGCCGTGTGGGACTTCGCTGCTGCTGCTCCCTACATCGAGATCCAGATGACCGCACCGGACGACGACGCGCTGGCGTACAAGGACGCCCTTGTCCTGTCACCCCACAAGTTCGTCGGTGGTCCGGGCACCCCGGGAGTTCTCGCCGTCCGCCGTCAGTTGTTGACCAACCGCGTCCCCGACGTCGTGGGCGGCGGCACGGTGGCCTACGTGAACCCCGAGGAGCACGTGTACCTGTCCGATCCCGTGGCGCGTGAGGAAGGGGGGACGCCGGCGATCGTCGAGTCGATCCGGGCCGGACTGGTGTTCCAGCTCAAGGATGCCGTGGGGACGCCGACGATCCGGGAACACGAGCACGACTACCTGCGCCGGGCGATCGCGGCCTGGAGCCAGGTGCCGTCGCTGCAGGTGCTCGGCAACCTGGAGGCGGACCGACTGTCGATCCTGTCGTTCGTCGTGCGTCGACCCGGTGGTCGCTACCTGCACCACAACGCGGTGGTGACCCTGCTCGACGACCTGTTCGGCATCCAGGCCCGCGGCGGCTGCTCCTGCGCCGGCCCCTACGGACACCGCCTCCTCGGGATCGACATCGAGCGGTCGCACGAGTACGAACGCGAGATCACCCGGGGTTGTGAGGGGATCAAGCCGGGCTGGGTGCGGGTGAACTTCAACTACTTCATCTCCGAAGCCGTCTTCGAGTACATCGTGCAGGCCGTCGCCTTCGTCGCCGAGCACGGCGCCGAGTTCCTCCCCGACTACCGGTTCGACCCGCTCACCGGACTCTGGCACCACCGCAACGCGCCCGACGACGCTCAGCTGATGCGTCTGACCGACGTCGACTACGCCGCCGACGGCAGCATGCGTCACCCGCTTCGTCCCCAACGGGCCACCGAGTCGGCCCTCGCCGACTACCTCGTGCAGGCGCAGGACATGCTGACGAGCAGACGGAGGACGACCCCGGTCGAGCCGGTCCAGGTGGGTGCCGTGAGCAGCGAGTTCGAGTCGTTGCGCTGGTTCGACCTTCCGGCGGTCTGTCTGCGCTGAGCCGGTCACGGCAAGTGACGGCCCGACCAGGTCCACGGATAGGCGTCGTCCTCGGCCTCCAACGCGGCCGGACCCAGATCCAGCGGGCGAAAGGTGTCGACCATCACGGCCAGTTCGTCCGTGGCCGCCTTGCCGATGCTGGCCTCCACGCTGCCCGGCTGCGGACCGTGCGTGAAGCCGCTCGGATGCAGCGTCAGTGAACCCTGCTCGATCCCAGCGCCCTTGCGGGACATGAAGTTGCCGCCGACGTAGAACAGCACTTCGTCCGAGTCGACGTTGGCGTGGTTGTACGGAGCGGGGATCGCCTGCGGGTGGTAGTCAAACAGGCGCGGCACGAACGAGCAGATGACGAAGTTCGGTCCGGCGAACGTCTGATGTACCGGCGGCGGCTGGTGCACGCGCCCGGTGATCGGCTCGAAGTCGTGGATCGAGAACGTGTACGGGTACTGGCAGCCGTCCCAGCCGACGACGTCGAACGGGTGGTGGGCGTAGGTGTACCTGGTGACGCCCTGACGCTGGCGCACCAGGACGTCGACGTCGTCGCCGTCCACGACCAGCGGCTCGGTTGGGCCCAGCAGATCGCGTTCGCAGTAGGGAGCGTGCTCGAGGAACTGACCGCGCTCGGACAGGTAGCGACGAGGCGGCCCCACGTGACCGGACGCCTCGGTCACCAGGAGTCGCAAGGGCGCGCCCGCGTCGGGCACCACGCGATACGTCGTGGAGGTCGGGACCACCAGGTAGTCGCCTCCGGTCAGCCGCAGCGACCCGAAGATGGTCTCGGCCCTTCCCTGGCCACTCTCGACGTACAGCACCTCGTCGCCGGTCGCGTTCCGGTACAGCGGTGACGACGCGGTCGCGGCGACGTAGGACAACCGGACGTCGGCGTTGCCGAACAGCAGGTGGCGACCCGTGACGGCGTCCGCGTCGGGGCCGGCGTCGACTTTGTGGGCGCGCACGTGCCGCGGAAGCAACGGATGGTTCGGCCGCAACGGCTGGTCGGCCTCCGGCCAGGCCCGGGCATCGACGATCGCGGTGGGAAGGTGCCGGTGGTAGAGCAGGGCGGACTCGCTCCCGAATCCCTCCTGCCCCATGAGCTCCTCGGCGTAGAGACCGCCGTCGGGCCGGCGGAACTGGGTGTGACGCTTGTCGGGGACGTCGCCGACGCGGCGGTAGTAGGTCATGCTCAGCCTCGCTGACTGTCCTGATAACGGATGGTGCTGTCCGCTGATACCACCATCGGTTAGCGTCGGGCCCATGTCAACACCGGCTGCGTTGACCCACGAGCTGTTCGACGACGCCGCCTTGTTCCCGCCGGCCGCCGTCCCCCTGGCCGACGCACTGGCCGCCCACCGCACACGGGCCCTGGGCGAGCGGGCGTTCCTGGTGGGACCGCTGGTGCTCCTCGCCTCGCAGGTGCCGCAGGTGCGCGCCGACTTCGAACCGACCGACCACTTCGGGCTGGCGGTGGTGGCTGACGCCGGACTGGCCGAGCTGGCCGCTGCCGTCGACGTGCTCGCCGACGATCCCTGGGCCGACGTCGACCAGGTGGAGATCGCGGTGCCGGCCGAATTCGACCTGGCGGAGGTCACAGCCGCGCTCCTCGACGAGCTGCCGTTCACCGTGCCGACCTACCTCGAGCTGCCCTGGCGGGCACCGCCCGCGGCGTTGACCGACGCCCTCGACGTGGTGGCGGCCGACGGCGCCGAACGGGTGAAGCTCCGCACCGGAGGGACGAAGCCCGGTTCCGTCCCCTCGTCATCGGTCCTCGGCGAGTTCCTCCACGGCGTCGCGTCGCGGCGGGTGGGCTTCAAGCTGACCGCCGGGCTGCACCGGGCGCTCCCCCACGTCGATCCGGCGACCGGCGACCGGCAACACGGATTCTTGAACACTCTCGCAGCCACGGCCGCAGCGATCGACGGCGGTTCGACGGTCGACGTGGTCGACCTGCTCGACGTGTCCGACGCGCAACCGTTGATCGCCGTGCTGCGCAGCAGCGACCTCGTGGCCCTGCGTCGGATCTTCCGCTCGATCGGGTCGTGCAGCATCGCCGAGCCGTACGACGACCTGCTGGCCTTGAAGCTGGTGGAGGGTGACTGACGTGGCGACGAGCTGGGTCGAGGGGGCCGAGGGATCCGCGTTCCCCCTGGCGAACCTGCCGTACGGCGTGGTGTCGGGCGCCGAGCTGCCCGACGGTGGGGTGGTGGTGCGGATCGGGAACCATGGTCTGCGCCTGGCATCGCTGGCCGGCGCGGGTCTGCTCGACGACGCCGTCCCGTCGGCCTCGACGCTGTTCGCCAAACCCTCGCTGGACGCACTGCTGGCGGCGGGCCCGCAGGTCTGGCAGGCCCTCCGCACACGCGTGAGCGAGCTATTGACCCGTGGCGGTGACGAGCAAGCGCTGACCGCGCCGTCGGTGGTCCCGCTCGTCGGCACCACCGTGCACCTACCCTTCACGGTGGCCGACTATGTGGACTTCTACTCGTCGCAACAGCATGCCGAGAACGTCGGCACCATCTTCCGGCCGGACGCTCCGTCCCTGCCCGAGAACTGGAAGCACCTGCCGATCGGCTACCACGGACGGGCGGGCACGGTGGTCGTGTCGGGAACCCCGGTGGTCCGACCGCTTGGCCAGCGCAAACCTCGCGGAGCTCCGTCTCCCTCGTTCGGTCCGTCCCAGCGTCTCGACATCGAGTGCGAGGTGGCCTTCGTCGTGGGCGTCGGCAGTCAGGCGGGCGAGCCGGTGCCGACGTCGGCGTTCACCGAGCACGTGTTCGGCGTCATGCTGCTCAACGACTGGTCGGCCCGCGACATCCAGGCGTGGGAGTACCAGCCGCTCGGGCCGTTCCTGGGCAAGTCGTTCGCCACGTCGGTGTCACCGTGGGTGGTTCCGCTCGCGGGGTTGGCCGGCGCGCGCGTGGACCCGCCGACGCAAGACCCTCCCGTCTTCGACTACCTGGTGGATCCCGACCCCTGGGCGCTCGACCTGGAGCTGGAGATCCGGTTGAACGGAACCGTCGTCAGCCGACCACCGTTTCGCACGCAGTACTGGACACCGGGCCAGCAGTTGGCGCACCTGACGGTGAACGGGGCTTCGTTGCGCACCGGCGACGTGTTCGCGTCGGGCACCGTCACCGGCCCACTACGGGAGCAACGAGGGTCGTTCCTCGAGCTGTCATGGGGCGGCCAGGAGCCGTTCGCACTCGACGACGGCACGACGCGCACCTTCCTCGAGGACGGCGACACGGTGAGCATCAGCGGCTGGGCGATGGGTACCGACGGCTCGCGAATCGGCTTCGGCGAGGTGGTCGGCACCGTCCTCCCCGCCCGGTTCGACCCCCACCACCCCCACCACCCCGCCCACCCCAGCCGTTGATCTTGGACTTGATGTGCATGTTGATCACTCCGGGCCAGCATCTTCTCCGAGATCAACAAGGGGGTTGGCGCCGACGCCGGCGACGGCCGCGGCGGCGGCGTCTTCAGGTCAGCCAGTCAGCGCACGCTGCGGATCGGGAGCACGAGCACCGCACCGAGCAGCGTCACGACGGCCGTCACGGTGTACAGACCGGGGTAACCCATCGCGCTCGACACCAACGGCGCGGCCAGCGCAGGTGCCAGCACCTGAGGGGCCGAGGTCGCGAAGCAGTGCCACGTCCTCCGGCCAGCGGTGGAAGGAGTCACAGGCGACGTCACCGGTCTCACCGGTGAGGATCTTGCCGTAAGTGTGGCTGAACGTGTCCCACACACTGCGCCCGCGTCCGCCCTCGTCGACGCCGCCTTCGATCTGGTACGCCGCCGTCGCGACGCCCCAGGTGAACGCGGTCGGGAACGCGGGCAAGCTGTCGCACGCCTCGGCCATTCGGGCAACCTAGTGGCCAGCCCGCCCGAACCTGGTGGGGGGTCAGAGGTTGCCGCGGAGATCTTGTTCGCGTTCGATCGCCTCGAACAGGGCCTTGAAGTTCCCCTTGCCGAACCCGAGCGAGCCGTGCCGCTCGATCAGCTCGAAGAACACCGTCGGACGGTCTTGCACCGGCTTGGTGAAGATCTGCAACAGGTAGCCGTCCTCGTCCCGGTCGACGAGGATCCGCCGCGACCTGAGCTCGTCGATCGGCGCGCGCACCTCACCGATTCGTTCGCGCAGCTCGGGGTCGTCGTAGTAGGAGTCGGGAGTCGAGAGGAACTGCACTCCCTGCGCACGCATGGCATCGACGGTGGCCAGGATGTCGTTGGTGTTCAGGGCGATGTGCTGCACACCCGGACCGTCATAGAACTGCAGGTACTCGTCGATCTGCGACCGCTTCTTGCTGATCGCGGGCTCGTTGATCGGGAACTTGACCTTGCGCGTCCCGTCGGCCACCACCTTGCTCATCAGGGCCGAGTACTCGGTGGCGATGTCGTCGCCCACGAACTCCTTCATGTTCGTGAAGCCCATGACGCGGTGGTAGAAGCCCACCCACGTGTCCATCTCGCCGAGCTGCACATTGCCGACGCAGTGGTCGATCGCTGTGAACAGCCGTCGTTTCGGCGGCTCGACGATCGGTTCGGCAACGACGAAACCGGGCAGGAACGCGCCGTCGTAGGCCGACCGGTCGATCAGGGTATGGCGGGTGTCGCCATAGGACCCGATCGCCGCCATCACCACCGATCCGTGATCGTCCTGCTCCACGTGGGGCTCGACCAGCCCGTCGGCGCCATGAGCGAGCGCGTAGGAGTACGCGACCCGGACGTCCGGAACCTCCAGAGCCAGGTCGGTCACCCCGTCCCCGTGCCGGGTCACGTGATCCGCGAGGGGCGTCCCGCCACGCACCGGCGCAGCGAAGACGAACCGAGCCGAACCGGAAACCAGCACGTACTCGGCCTCGTCGCGACTTCCGGTCTCGGGCCCGCGATAGGCGACGACCCGCATCCCGAACGCCGTGGAGTAGTAGTGCGCCGCCTGCTTCGCGTTGCCCACGGCGAAGCGCACATGGTCCATGCCCTTGAGCGGGAACACGTCGGCGGTCGGGGTCGGGGTCTCGAGCTGGGCGGTCATGACGTCCCCTCGGCTGGCGGCGCAGTTCGGCGTGGTCGGATGCGCCGAGCGTGGACACCGTGGACACCGTGCGCAAGGCTGCCCCACCGCAGTGGTCAATCTGTACAGTCGAACTCCGGCGCGGCCGGCTCGACCGGCAGCACCCTGACCATCGGAGGCGTCATGGCCGCTGTCGACCCGTTGGACGCGCGGATCCTGTCGTTGTTCGCCGCCGAGCCGCGGATCGGGGTGCTCGAGGCATCGCGTCGGCTGGGGGTAGCCCGGGGCACCGTGCAGGCCCGGCTCGACCGGCTGGCCGACCGCGGGGTGGTCCGCGGATGGGGGCCCGAGGTCGACCCAGCCGCGCTCGGCTACCCGGTCACCGCGTTCGTCACCCTCGAGATCCGGCAGGGCGCCCACCGACAGATCGAGGCCCGGCTCGCGAGGGTGCCCGAGGTCCTCGAAGGGCACACGATCACCGGCGCGGGAGACATGCTGGTGCGGGTCGTGGCCCGGACCAACGCCGACCTGCAGAACGTGGTGGATTCGGTGCTGTCGATCGACGGCGTCCAACGGTCCAACACGGTGATCGTCTTGGCCACCGGGGTTCCCCATCGAGTCCTGCCGTTGGTCGCGACCGCTGCGGCCGGCGAAACTCCTTAGGCGAGCGCCTCGGCCACCATCGCCGCAGCGCGGGCCACCCGGGCTCCCACCGCCATCACGTCGAGCGGAGCGAGCGCGACGACCCCCACGCTGGCCTCGAGTCCTGGGACCCCCACGACCGGCGCGGCGATTCCGTACGCACCGGGCTGGAGCTCCCCACTGGACGTCACGAGGCCAGGATCACCTGCGCGCCCCCGCAAGATGGCCCGACCTGCGGCTGCCCGATCGAGGGGATGGCGGGAACCGGTCCGGTAGGCCACGTGGAAGTCGGTCCAGCTCGGCTCGACCACCGCGATCGCCAACGCCTCGGGCCCGTCGGCCACGGTGAGATGCGCGGTGGCGCCCACGGTGTCGGCCAGCTCACGAAGAGCGGGCAACGATGCGCTGCGCAGCAACGGCTGGACCGCTCGGGCCAGACCGAGCGCGGCCACCCCGAGCCTCGCCCGACCGTCGTGGTCACGCCGGACCAGCCGATGGTCCTCGAGCGTGGCGAGCAGCCGGTAGACGACCGTTCGCCCGACGCCCAACGCAGCAGCCAGCTCGTTGACGGTGAGCCCGGACGGTTCGGCAGCCAACCGCTCGAGCACCGACAGGCCGCGGTCGAGCGTCTGTGAGATCTCCCGGGGCACGGGGTCCAGGGTCGCAGACCACGCCCCCCGCGACCAGGGCGGTCAGAGCCGACGTGCCTCGGTGACCCGTCGGAGGAACTGCTGGGTCCGGGGTTCGCGCGGGGCCGAGAAGACCTGGTCGGGCGGACCGATCTCCGCGACCACGCCTCCGTCGAGGAAGACGACCCGGGTGGAGATCTCGCGGGCGAACCCCATCTCGTGCGTGGCCATGACCATGGTCAGTCCGGCATCCTTCAGCTCACGCACCACGTCGAGCACCTCCCCCACGAGCTCGGGGTCGAGCGCGGAAGTGATCTCGTCGAACAACATGATGTCGGGGTCCATCGCCAGGGCGCGGATGATTGCCACCCGTTGCTGCTGCCCCCCCGACAACCGGTCGGGGAAGTCGTCACCGCGATCGCCCAACCCGAACCGGCTCAACAGCTCGTGGGCCTTCGCCGACGCCTCGTCGGCACTGAGCTTCAGCACCTTGCGGGGCGCCAATGTGATGTTGTCGATCACCGACATGTGCGGGAACAGGTTGAACGACTGGAAGACGATGCCCACGCGGCGGCGCACCTCGTTGGCGTCGTACCCTGGCCAAGACACGTCGGTGCCGTCGAGCCGGATCGCACCCGAGTCGATGGGTTCCAGCAAGTTGACGCACCGCAGCACGGTGGACTTCCCGCAGCCGCTGGGGCCGATCAACGTGACCACCTCGTGCTCGTCGACCTCGAGCGACAATCCGCGAAGCACATGGTTGTGCCCGAACGACTTGTGGACCCGGTCGATCTGCAGCGTCACGGCGTCTCCGGCCACCGCGCCCACCGACCGCGTGGTCACAGCTCCGCCCCGAGACCCTGTTGACGGCCGCGCTGTCGGGCTGCGATCCAGTCGGTGAATCGGGCGAGTGGCACGGTGAGCACGATGAAGAACAGGGCCGCCATCACGTACGGCGTGTAGTTGAAGTTGAACCCGGCGTCGATTCCGGCAGCCCGCATGATCTCGACCGCTCCGATGATGCTGACCAGCGCTGTGTCCTTCTGCAGCGAGATGAAGTCGTTCAGCAACGGCGGGATCACGCGACGCACGGCCTGCGGGAGGACGACGAAGCGGAGGCTCTGGGCGTGGCTGAGCCCCAGCGAGCGAGCCGCAGCCCGCTGACTCGGATGAACCGACTCGATGCCCGCGCGGAACACCTCGGCCACGTAGGCGGAGTACGACACGACCAACGCCATCCACGCCCAGAACAGCGCCGAGTCGGGCAGCCCCTGCAGGTTCAAGGCCGGGATCCCGAACCCGAACAAGAGGATCAACAGGATCGTCGGGATGCCACGAACGATGTCGGTGTAGGCGATCGCCACGATCCGCAGCGGAGCGAACACCGGTCCGCGCAGACCCCGGAGCACGGCCAACAGCAACGCGACCACCAGGATCACCGGCTCGGCCGTCATGAACAACCAAATGGTGAGTCTGAACGCCTCGACCAACGACGGCAGCACGCGCTTGGCGTCGACGGGGTTGAAGAAGAACTCTTTGACCGTGTCCCAGCCCGGCGACGACACGACCGCAGCCGTCACGACGCCGAAGAAGACGATCGTGCTCGCCGTCGCGATGGTGAGCTCACGCCGGCGGCGGCGCTTGATCGCCGCGACGCGGCTTGGGTCGGCGACCGGTGTCGAGACGGTCGTGATGGGTTCGGTCATTCGGCCCGCTGACCTGCTCGGCCCGGCGTCAGCTGAGGATCGGCGACGTGTCGGTGTACGGAGCCATCCACTTCTGCGTGATCTGGTCGAGCGTCCCGTCGGACTTCAGGGCGGTCAGCGCCTGGTTCACGCACGCGGCCAGCGGGCTGCCCTTCTGCATCACCAGACCCCACGAACTGGCTGCCTGGTCCATCGGCAACCGTCCGACCACCTTGCCGGGCACCACGAAGTCGGAGAGGTAGACCGCGGTCGGGGCGTCGGTGACGAACGCGTCGATGTCACCGTTCTTCAAGGCCTGGGTAGCGGTCGTGGTGTCGTCGTACACCGAGATGCTCTGGGTGGGCGCAATCTGCGCCTCCACCTCGGTCTCTCCGGTTGTGTTGACCTGCACGCCGAACTTCGCATCCTTGAGGTCGGCGAGGCTGGTGGCCGAGGCGAAGGGGCTGTCCTTCAGGACGAGGACGGCGTTGGCGGCGTCGTAGTACGGGTCGCTGAACGTGACGGCACGTTCGCGGCTGGGCAGGATCGAGATCTGGTTCAGGGCGAAGTCGAAGTCCTTCTGGCCAGGGGCGAAGAGCTTGAGGAACGGCGCGAAGGTCCACTTCACCTGGTCCCCCGGGAACCCCATCTGATCGGCGACGGCATAGGCGACCGCCGACTCGAACCCCTTGCCGTTGGACGGATCGTTCTTGATCACGTAGGGCGGGTACGCCGGATTCGAGGTGGCCACGGTGAGCGTGCCGTCGGTGACCGTCGTGATGTTGTCGCAGGCGTTCGCGCTGGTGTTGGTGGCGGTGGCCGACGGCGAGCTGCTGGGTGCGCAGGCGGAGACGGCAGCGAGGACGGCGACGGACGATGCGGCCGCGAAGGCGGCGCGAGTGAGGCGGCGCATGTGAGCAGACCCTCCGGGTGGACAGACCCCTGTGTGACCGGGTGCGGCCAGAGCCCGCAGCCTACCGGCCGCGCGTCGCCCACCGCCGCAGGGTCTCGATCCGTTGCTGAACCTGAACCGTGGACGCCACCGAGGCCGACGGCCCCCCGCACTCGCGACGCAGCTCGGCGTGGATCACCCCGTGCGCCAGGCCGGTGCGGTGGTGCCAGGCCGCGACCAGGGAGTTGAGCTCCTTGCGCTGCGCCGCGAGGGCCCGCTGCGTGGTTCCCGGAACCTGGTCGGCCTCCCGGTCGGTGGCAGGTGCGCGTCGACGCCGTTGGGCTCGCAGCTGCTCGGCCTGACGGTGGTGCAGCAGGGTTGCCACCTGCTCGGGTTCGAGCAGGCCGGGAAGGCCCAGGAAGTCCTGCTCCTCGGCCGACCCGACCGCGGCCTGCAGCCCGAACTCGCCGCCGTCGAACAGGACCCGGTCGAAGTGGGCCGCGGACTCCAGGGCCTCGAAGACGTCGGCGTCGTCCCCCGGTTCGTCGGCGCCTCGCTGCGCAGCAGCCAACAAGGCGGCTTCGGCCGCGAAGACGTCGGCGTCGTCGTCGATCCTCCGGCCGAGCACGTGGTCGCGCTGCTCCTCCAGCTCGGCGGCATAGGCCAGCAAGGTCGGCGTCGAGGGCAGGAACACCGATGCGGTCTCCCCGCGGCGGCGAGCGCGGACGAACCGGCCCACCGCCTGGGCGAAGAACAACGGCGTCGCCGTGTTCGTGGCGTAGACGCCCACCGCGAGCCGGGGGATGTCCACGCCCTCACTGACCATCCGCACGGCCACCAGCCACCGGTCCCTGGAGCCGGCGAACTCCTCGATACGACGGCTGGCGCGGGGGTCGTCGCTCACCACGACAGTCGGCGGTTGGCCGGCAATCCGTCCGAGTAGCCGGGCATAGGAGCGGGCCTGCTCCTGATCGCCGGCGATCACCAGACCGGCGGCGTCCGGCATCCCGCGGCGGACCTCGGACAGCCGCGTGTCGGCTGCTGCCAACACGGACGGGATCCACTCGCCCCTGGGGTCGAGCGCGGTGCGCAGGGCCTGCGCGGTCTGGTCGGAGGTGAGGGGTTCACCGAGCGTGGCGGCGATCTCGTCGCCGGCCCGGGTGCGCCAGCGCAGCTGCCCCGAGTACGCCATGAACAGGACGGGCCGGACGACACCGTCGCGCAGGGCGTCGGCGTAGCCATAGGAGTGGTCGGCCCGGCTACGCGGAACACCGTCAGCGTCCGGCTCGTACCGCACGAACGGGATGGGGTTGATGTCGGAACGGAACGGGGTGCCCGTCAGCCCCAGTCGGAAGGCCGCAGGGTCGAATGCCTCGCGGATCGCGTCTCCCCACGACTTCGCGTCACCGGCGTGGTGGATCTCGTCGAGGATGACCAGCGTGTTGCGGTTCTCGGTCCGCGCGCGGTGCAGCATCGGGTGGGCCGACACCTGCGCGTAGGTCACGGCCACACCGGTGAAGTCGGCTGACGTCTTGCCCTTGGTGTTGCGGAATCCAGGGTCGAGCCGGATCCCGGCCCGCTCCGCGGCGGCGGCCCACTGCTGCTTCAGATGTTCGGTAGGCGTGACGACCGTCACGGCGCGAACGAGTTTTCGGGCCAGCAGCTCCTGGGCCACCCGCAATGCGTAGGTCGTCTTGCCGGCCCCTGGTGTCGCGACGGCGAGGAAGTCTCGCGGACGGTCGGCCAACCACTCGTCCAGAGCTCGCCGCTGCCACGCCCGCAACGCCTCAGAAGTCCCCCACGCCGCTCGTGCGGGGTATGCCGGGGGCAACGGGGCGGCGGAGTGGGGAGCGATGGTCACGGTCCGCGAAGCCTATGGGAGCGCGGACGGCGCCGACGTCCGCGTGCTTCAGGCGGCGTGTCCGGGCGCGGCCCCACCCAGATCGAGACGGGGCGCGATGATCGCGCCGAACACCGCCACCACCGTGGTGACGACGAAGATGACGATGAACGTGCGATCGGTGGCACCTCCCGACGACTGCGCGATCGCGTAGACGGCACCGACCAGGCCGGTCATCGCGATCACGCCGAGTGAGTCGGCCACCTGCAACGACGAGGAGTTGACGCCTTGCTCTTGCGGGCTGGAGTACTCCAGCATCAGCACCCCGAGCGAGGCGTAGATGATCCCCATGCCGAAGCCGCCGAGCCCCCACGTCAGCAGGCTGACGGCCGCCGGAACGCCGGGCAGCACGACCAGGGTCGTCAACGCGATGCCCAACGCCACCAACCAGGCCGCGGCCTGCACCAGCCGGAGCCGGTTGCCGTCGTACCGGGGTCGCCCTTGCACGTAGGACCCACCGAACCAGCCGAGGGCCGCGCCGGAGATCGCGGCTCCGGCCTGCCCGGCGGCCAGATGGCGTTGGCTCACCAGCATGAGGGGCACGAATGCCTCCGCCGCGAAGAACGCACCTGCCATGACGCCGCGCTCGGCGACCACGGTGGGCAGCCCGCGGCGCAGACGCAAGGTGCCAGCGGGGAGCAGGTGCGGCACGCTCACCGCGAGCAGGACCACGGCCACCACGAGCACCAGCAGTCCCCAACGGTCGTGCCGCTGGGCGGCATACTGCAGCATTCCTGTCCCCGCGGCGGCGAGCAGAGCACGTCGCTTGCGCCCGGCGATCACCTGGTGGTCAGGGTCGCCCGGCAGCCGGAACCGCATGAGGCGCGGTACCAGGACCGCCGAGATCGGCACCATGAGCAGGAGGACCGCGAGGAACACCCAACGCCAGCCCACGTTGTCGGTGATCCAGCCGGCGACGGCCGGGCCCAGGATCCCCGGAATCACCCAGGCACCTGACAGCGCGGTGAACATGCGGGGTCGGATCGACTCCGGGTAGCAGCGCCCGATGACCACGTAGATCGCGACGATGGTCGCGCCGAACCCGAGCCCTTGGATCGCCCGGCCCGCCAGGAACTGCGGCATGGTCTTGGCCAGGCCGGCCACGAACAGGCCGAGGGCGAACAGGCTGGCACCCGCCACGAGCGGCCGCATGGGCCCCAGCCGGTCGGCCCACTCGCCGGCCACCACCATCGCGTAGAGCGAGGTGACCGAGAACGCAGTGAACGCCCACGCGTACCAGACCAGTCCGTCCAGCTCACGAACCGCGATCGGCATCGCCGTGACGACACCCATGGCTTCGAAGGCCATGACGGTGATGATCGCGACGATGCCGAGAGTGAGCGTGCGGTAGGTCCGCTCGAAGACGCTCTGGTTGGCCGTGGCGCGCGTGTCCCGACTCACGAATCCCCGTTGCCGCCGCCGTCACCTCCGCCGCGGGGCAGCGACTGCCAGATCTCCTTGCACTCCGGGCAGACCGGGTACTTCTGCGGGTCGCGACCGGGGATCCACACCTTGCCGCACAACGCGATGACCGGGGTTCCGGTGACCGCGCTCTCGACGATCTTGTCCTTCTGGACGTAGTGCGAGAAGCGCTCGTGGTCGCCGTCGTCGGTCGGGACCGGCCGTACCCGCTCCTCGGTCAAGATGTCGGTGCCGCCGGGGCGGTCCTCGTCCGGCCAAGGTCCCTGGACGTCGCTCATGGACCAGGAGTCTAAGCCGTCGGCCCCACGACCACCGAGCCGGCGAACTCCTCCCCTGAGCACCGGGGCGGTCAGTTCAGGGACGGGTCCTCGGGGAACGTGGCCACCAGAGCAAGCTCACCGATCTGCCGGCGCAGCACGGCCCGCCACAGCTGCTCCGGCTCGTCGCTGAAGGCATCGCCCGGAACGGACTCCACCACGAACCACGATCCCTCGGCCACCTCGTCCTCGAGCTGGCCCGGTGACCACCCGGCGTAGCCCGCGAAGACCCGCATGGCCGCCAGCTCCGCGCTGAGGAGCTCAGGCGGCGCGTCGAGGTCGACCAGGCCGAGGCTCCCCGAGACGCGACGAAAGCCCACGGGCTCGTCGTCCCCGTCGTCCGACGGCACCGACAGACGGGCCAGCGCCAATGCACTGTCCTGACCGACGGGACCGCCGCGGAAGACGACCCCGGGCTGGCTGGTGCGGCCCTCCCACGGAGGCAGGATGGCACCCACGTCGACCGACGTGGGCCGGTTCAGCACCACGCCCAGGGCGCCCTCTTCGTCGTGGTCGACGAGGAAGACCACGGACCGCTCGAAGTTCGGGTCGTCCAGCGAGGGCGCCGCCACGAGCAGCCGACCGGTCATCGAGTCCGTCACGGTGCACATGATTCCCCCTCTGGGGCGGGAACACCGCACCCCCCGGCAAGGTTGTGCCGGGCGAACCGTCGTGTCCTCGCACGACGGCCGAACCTGACCTGAGGAGTACGCATGGCCACCGTCACCTTGACCGTCGACAACCTCGAGGACGTCATCACCTCGAGCGACACGGTCTTCGTGGACTTCTGGGCAGCCTGGTGTGGCCCCTGCCGTGCGTTCGCCCCCGTGTTCGAGGCCGCCTCGAACGACAACGAGGACATCGTGTTCGGCAAGGTGGACACCGAGGACCAGCAAGCCCTGGCCGCGATGTTCGGCATCACGTCGATCCCGACGCTCGTGGCCTTCCGGGAGAAGGTCATGGTCTTCGGCGAGGCCGGCGCTCTCCCGGCCCGCGAGTTCGACAAGCTGATCCAGGCGGTTCGCGATCTCGACATGGACGAGGTGCACCGCAAGGTCGCGGAGGCGAAGGCGGAGCAGGACGCCTGACGATTCGGGGCATCCGGCGCCGCAGGTCCGGTCCTCACCGGTGCGTCCGGCTGACTCACAGCGCCCGGTGGGGTAGGACGGGGACATGAGTTTCGACGTCGCCTCGGAAGTCGGGCAACTCCGCCGAGTGATCCTGCACCGACCGGGTCTGGAACTGTCCAGGCTGACGCCGTCGAACTGCGAGGCGTTGCTCTTCGACGACGTGCTCTGGGCGTCGCGCGCCCGCGAGGAGCACGACGCGTTCGCGTCCGACCTGCGCGAGCGCGGCGTCGAGGTCCTGTACTACGCCCAGATGCTCGGGGAAGCCCTCGAGGACCCCGAAGCCCGCGAGTGGGCCATCGAGCGAGTCCTGAACGAGCGCACCGTGGGACCTTCGCTGGTCGAACCTCTCCAACGCATGTCACGCGAGGCCGACGGCGCCACCTTGGCCCGATACTGGATCGGCGGAGTCGTCCGGGAAGACATCAGCAACCACCCCGGTGGCCTGTTGTGGTCCGTGCTCGGCGACGACGAC
>Ga0302323_100002323_pt1 | contig 15434 bp, 12 predicted proteins | sample Fen_T0_3_FD_201950 | JGI IMG/M metagenome (GOLD analysis project Ga0302323, IMG submission 201950) | Peat permafrost microbial communities from Stordalen Mire near Abisko, Sweden - Fen_T0_3 | ecosystem: Environmental > Terrestrial > Soil > Wetlands > Permafrost | place: Sweden: Abisko... | reverse complement strand
GCAAACCCGTGTGCGGGGATCGCCTCGGGTGGCCCCTTCGGAGGCTGGCGATGGACTAGGCGAAGCTCGCTCATCATCCCGTTAGTCGTCGGTTGGTTGTAAAACGGCTCACGTGGAAAATATATGAGCCGTGGACTTAAGCTTCCGTCGACCTTCGTCCGAACCCCTTGGGAGGACTTAGAACATGCTGCGGCTTACGACCGGCTCATTGGTCATGGTACTCGCCCTTGCAACGACTGGGTGCAATACCAGCTCAGGTGGTGGCGTTGCGCCCAGCACCGGGGGCCAGGGTGGAAGCGGGACAGCTCCGAGTTCGGGCGAAACGGGGGCATCCGGCGGCAGCCGCACCGGGGGAACCAGCGGCGGAGCTGTGGGCGGCAGCAGCAAGGAAGGCGGAGGCGGTGCGGCCGGCCACGGTGGTGCCGCTGGTCGTACGGGTGGCGGCCCAGGCAGCGGAGGTGGCGCGCCCGGCGTTGGTGGAAACAGCGGCTATGGCGGCGGTGTGGGGGGCGGTGCGTTTGGGTCGGGCGGAACCGTTGTCACGGGGGGCAAGGTTGGTACGGGCGGCACAGGCAGCGGGGGCACCAGCTTGCCTGCGGGAAGCTGCGACCCTGGCAGCGCGTCGACCGCCTGGGCCAACAGTTGTCCGCTGGCGCCGCCCACCACGTGCACGGATGGAATATGGACGGCGGGCGGGCCGCAGAACGACAGTTGCTGCTCGGCCATGACCTTGCGTTCGGAGTCCGATCACTTCGCGGTCTACGCCGATGAAAGCAGCGTCACCGCCAGCACCGCCCAAGCCGCGGTCAATCATCTCGAGACGGTTTGGAAGACGTATTTCGGCAGCCCCATGTACATGCGCGAGCCGTTCTGTGCCTCGTCGAAGAAGACCAAGGCCAACGTTCACGTGCATTCGGACTGGGGCCTTACCGGCGGCTCCTTTGACGGCCGCATGGGCATGTGGATTGGAAGCGGAGGGCTGCTAGACCACTGGGGCCTCGCCCACGAGTTCATGCACGGTGTTCAGTCGGTGCACGGCGGCCAGGCTTGCAATCAGTCGAACACGTGCGGCTGGATTTACGAAAGCCACGCCAACTGGGCGCCTCAGCAGTTGACCGAGTTTCATACCACCAACCTCCACTGCTCGGAGCTGTCCGTGAATGCGCCCCACCTCTACTTGGGCAATACGCGCGACCGATACTGCAATTGGCAGTTCATGGAGTACTTGAAGGATAAATACTGCTTCCCTGCTGTCAATGCGATCTGGACTGGCAAGGCCGTAGCCGATCCCTTTACCGCCATCATGAACGCGCTTGGCTGGAACGTCGGCCAGCTAAACGACTTCATGGGCGAATGGGCTATGCACAACATCACGTGGGACTATCAAGACCCCGACCCGCAGAGCACCGCAGGTAAGAATCAAGGCGCGTTCTACCGAAAGACTTACGGTCAGATCACCGACACATCGAAGAACGATCGCAGATTGCGTGTGGCCAAGGTCGAGCCGCTGGACGGCGACTACGCCACCAACCGTCGGTTTGTCTCGCCCTTCTACTGGGCGCCACAGCGTTATGGCTACAACATCATTCGCCTGTATCCGGAATCGGGCGCAGCCAGCGTGACAGTCACATTCCGCGGAATCACGTCGGCGACGTCGAGCCCCGATTGGCGTTGGGGACTGGTCGCCACCGACGCGGGGCTGACCACCGCACGCTACAGTGGCCTGCAAAAAGGAGCGGATGCCCAGCTGAGCTTCTGCGTGACTTCAGGCGAGTCGCTGTTCCTGGTGGTCTCGGGAACGCCGTCGGCCTGGTACGACATCGTCTGGGACCAGGCCTACAGCACGGTGCCCCGTTACCCGTACATGTTCCAGCTTGAGGGCGCGTGGCCCGAGGGCTTCCAAGGCGGCAGGCAAGACGCTTGCCCTGCGGGAACCAGCCGTGTCGCCAACGGTGGTGGCTGCGGTCCCTCTGGCCTTGCCTCGACGGTCTACGTCGGCCCCTACGCCTTGGTCACCGGCAACGGCGTCGGTGGCAATGCGCGCATCGAGGATCACGCGCAAGTGCTCGGCGGCAAGGTGAGCGATGCCACCGTTGGTGCACTAACCGTCCTCGGCAGCAGTTTCTCGGTAACCGGTTCGTCGACCAAAGCCGCCACCACGTTCATGCCGCTCGACTTCTTCGACGGGCGCATCCTGTCCGGCGGCGCCCTCATCGGCGATGTCGAGTTGCGCTCTGACCGCTCGAGTGGAACCTGCTCAGGCTTCGTGGACGGCTCCACCTGCACCGCCCCGGGCACGGACAAGACGCCCGCGCCGCCGTACGCTTGGCGGTAACTCAGAAAACGATACCCGGCGGAATCTTGCACTCGATGGTGCAGTAGATTTGCGCCGTGTCGTCCGCCGAGGGGGTGCGGTTGCGGTCCACCTTCATACCGTTCTTGTCGGCCAGGTCGCATTCCTCGCCACGGTCCGTGTCCAGGCGGCCGTCGCCGCAGAAGTGGGGACGTGTGCATCCGAGAGTGCAGCCCGCGGGACCGTACTGCGTGCCGTTGTTCTTGCCGCTGTCGCATTCTTCCGTGCCGCTTACCAGCCCATCGCCGCAGAAGCCGCCCCATTTGCAGCCGGTCGTGCAGCCGCCGTAGGCGTTGTCGCTGTTGGCTTTGCCGTTGTCGCATTCCTCGTCGGCGACCGCCACCCCGTCGCCGCAGGTGGGCGAGCAACTGGTCGCTGACGCATTGAAGCCGTTCAACGTCAGTTTGTAGGAAGAAGCGGTGGTGTGACGTTCGGCCTGGAACACGACGACCTCGTAGACGTTGCCCGACTGTAAATTGCCGAGCTTGGCGGCCGTGTCAGCGTCGAGGATGACGGAGCCAGAGGCGGGCGAATGCAGCCCACCCAGGTCCACCGCCAGCTTCTTGTTGACGAAGACCCACACGTCGTCGTCGCCCACGAAGTCGAGCTGGTACGTTTTGCCCGATTCGTACTTGAACCAGGAGCGGACTTCACTTGTGAAGCTGAAGTTGTGCAACCGTTGCTTGCCGTTCTGGTCGACGTCGTAGGGCAGGGCTGGGTCGTAAAAAGCGGGCACCTGCGCCGCGGCAAATTCCGAGGTGGGCGTGAAGGTGTCGCCGTCGACAGGAAAGAAGAGCGGGTTTCCGTCGACCCCCGACTTCCACTGTTCGCCGCTCGCACCGTATCGATTCACGTAGCTGCCCTTGCTATTCTTCCACAGGGTCAGCTTGGAGGAGGTGGCATGGTTCAGTGCGGGCGTGGTGCGGTACCAGGTGGCGAAGGTGTCCTTGCTTTCGATGGTCACCCCGGCGGTGGCGATTCCCGTGTAGACGGGCTTGCCGTCCTTGTCGAGGTCGTTTGCCACCACTCCGGGACAGGCGCCGTCGCAGCCGTTGCCGGGCGCCTCGAAATCGCTCGGACTATGGAATCGAAAGTCCCGGTAGATGACCGGGACCAGCATCTTGTCGCCCAGCTCCGGCTGTTTGCACGTCCAGCCTTGCTCGACCTTGCACTCGCTCGAACAACCATCGCCACTCGCTGCATTGCCGTCGTCACAGTCTTCGCCGAGCACGATGCCATCGCCGCAGGTCGACGTGCACGAGGCTCCGCTGCAGTCGGGCTCCCTCTGGCAATCTTGCGAACAGCCGTCGAACGGAAACGTGTTGCCGTCGTCGCAGCCTTCCGAACCTTCCTTCTTGCCATCGCCGCATGAGGTCGGCGAGCACTGGCTTGGGCTGCCCTGGCACTTGAATCCCGGTTCGAGGCGGCAAGTGGCCGAGCATCCATCGCCGCTCTTCGTGTTGCCATCATCGCAGCCCTCAGTACCCGTCAGAACGCCATCGCCACACTTGGGTGCGCAGGGCCGGCCGGGCACACGGCATTGCCAGCCGGGCTCCACGGTCGTGCAGTCGGCCGAACAGCCATCGCCGCTGATGGTGTTGTTGTCGTCGCACGTCTCGTTGGAGGTCAGGACCCCGTTTCCACACTTGGCCATGTTCACGCAGGGCACGCCTGGTTTGGAACAGTCGTAGTTGTTCTCGGTTTGACAGATGCGGCTGCAACCGTCGTCGCTTTCGCGGTTGCCGTCGTCACACTGTTCACTTTGATCGACCATGCCATTGCCGCAGTTGTTGCCTGCGGGCGGTGGCACTGCCGCGTCAGGCGTGGTGATGACGATAATGGTACCGACGGTGCCGCCCAAGCCGGCCAGCGTGCCGCTGGCGGTGCCGCCCATCCCCGGTTCCGAGCCCCCTGTCGTGCCACCGGTGCCCTGGCCAACCTCGGGTGGTTGCTTTCCGCAGGCGGCAATGGCCAACGCCAAGGCCGCGGCAAGAACCATGACGTGCTCCAAGCTCGGTCGTCGTCCGGACAGGCCTCGGCCTAGGGAGTCGCGTCGTCGGCGTTCGATCATTCCTGCACCTCTCGCTTCGGTGGACGTTCCGCGGAAACTTAACCGAGCCACGATACTAGGGCGTTTCGAGAAAGTCACCTTGCTGGATGAGTGGCCGAAATCTATGCAATTGCACACGGAGAGCCTTGGACTGGCACCCAGTTTCACCGTGTCTTTCGCGCCGCTATTCGCCCCCGGCGACCGGGGTGATTTTCGAGATGCGTGTGCGTCGCCCCTACAATGGCTCAGCGATTTTCGTGCTGAGCAGGGTAACGGGGCGCTATTTTCGCCCATTTAGACTGTCCGTCCGTGAGCCATTCTTGACGATTTCTGTGACATCTACGGGCGGGTACTCCCACTGCACCTTTCGAAACCCCGTTCGACGCGTTCAACACATTTTGGATCTGACTGACAACTATGGAAAAGAAACTGCAAGCTTTGGACAAACACGTGGCCCCTTCTCCCTTGCCCTCGGCAGTCGAGCGGCGGCGGAGGAGCGAGTTCATGGTGGCCTGTGCTTCGGGAGACGTGCACAAGGTCGAGCAGATGCTGGAGGAAGGGGCTGATCCGAACTACATCAGCGATCTTGGTGGGACGCCGCTGACCTGGGCGGTTGCGTGGGATCGCGAGGCGGTGGTCGAATGCCTGCTGAACAGTGGCGCTGAGGTCGAGTTGCCTGCCAACCCGGCTTGGAGTCCGCTCATGCATGCGGCATCGCGAGGAAATGGCGCCATCGTTTCCATCCTAATGGCCCACGGGGCAAACCCCTTCAGAAGGGACGGGAACGGACAGTTGCCAATCGACGTTGCCAAAGAGACCGGCCGCTTCGACTGCGCCTTTCTTATCGAGCAATTGGCCATGGTCACCGCCGAGCCGATTCGATGTACCTCGCAGTCGGCGCCGAACCGGCACGGAAGGCGCCACGGCAGATTTCGGCACGCGTCGTAGTGCTTCTCCCACGCGGTCGGGCTACGGAGTCGTGGTCGCCGATACTCGGTCTTCTCGCTTGCCCAAGACCTGAGACCAACGGATGCGGCCTGTGAGCATCATCAGCACGAACAGGGTCAACGTGGCGAGCACGCTGATGGTAAGACCGGTGTAGCCGGCTGCGAAGTGCGCCAAGGAGAAGCCGACCTGGTATATGAGCTGGGCCAGGGCGATCTGGCGGAAGGCGAACCTCGGTGAGACGACGAGGCGCATGTAGCTCGTGACCATCACGATACTGGTCGCACTGGCGATGGCGAATGCCACGCCGAGGTGTAGGTGGTCGACGCCATAGGCGAACAGTAGGTGGAACGAGAAGAATGCACCTGCGATGGCGAGGTAGTTGGCGGGGTGTATGTCGAGCTTCTGGAGCACGCTCAAGGCGAGAAGCAGAATGAAGAAGAGCAGCAGCGAAATGGGTGCGGTGGCCGTCAGCTGGTTGGCCAGCACGCCGGGCTGGAGCCGCTCGGGCATGACCAGGCCCATGTCCTTCCCGGTCAGCGCCTCGCGGAATTCCCAAGCGAGCGACCAGCCTTTGTCGTTCGTGTTCCGTGACGACGGCGACAGCGCGTCCGCCGGGTAGTCGATGGCCTCAAAGTCGCAACGGATAGCCAGCTTGAAGTCGCGCAGGCTGGCCACTCCGTCGCCAGGCACGTACGTCCATGCATCTCGCCCGCGGCTTCGGTAGTGAATTGCCAAGTCCACCTTCTGTCCGGGTGCGACAGGCAACGAGACCTGGAGGGCGCCCCTTTCCGGTCGAAGCTCGTGGGCCATGTCGTGCCCATCGACCACGAAGCGGAAATCGTCGTACATGGCGTCTGGCACGGGAAACGCGAATCTCAGGTCCAGCGTGCCCGTCTCGGGCTCCGCGTGCACGTAGGTCCACTGCCCGTCGAAGACCACGTCGTAAAGCGAGTACCACAAAAGTCCCTTGAGCCGTTGGTCGAGGTGGACGTCGGCGCTGACGTTGGTGCTGACCGGTTGCATGGCCTTGCTGTGGTCGTCCCAGACCGTCTCGCGCAGCACCCGCTTGCGTTTGTTCTCGGATTCCTCCGTTCGTTCGACGAGGCGCGAGGTCTTCCAACGAAAGCCCAGCGAAGGAGCTACCTGCTTCTGTTCTTGTCCCCACAGGCTTTGTACCTCGGGCCCCAGTCGAGCGTTCTGACTCGCGGTCCGGGTCGAGGTGGTGGCGCCGAGGATTGCCCAGGCCGCGCAGGCGGCGGCAAAGACTGCGATGATGGCGACGATGCGTCCGATGGTGATCATGCGGCCAGGTTGCGCTCGTCATCTTGCAATGCGATGGTGGCTGCGTGAAAAGCTCGCAGAGAACTTGTGCAGACCTCGTGCAAAGGAGGACCTTCGATGGGGCAGCCGCTCGTCCTGATCGTCGATGACGACACCCACATCCGAGACGTCATCCGCTTTGCCTTGCAGAAGGAAGGCTTTGTCACCGCCGAGGCGGCCGACGGAAAGCAAGCACTGACATGCATCGAGAAGCAACCGCCCGCGTTGGTGGTCCTCGACATCATGATGCCTGAGATGGATGGCATCGAGCTCTGCCGACTCATTCGCGTTCGCTCGCGGCTGCCCATCATTTTTCTATCATCGCGCGACGACGAGATCGACCGCGTCCTCGGCCTCGAGCTGGGTGGGGACGACTACATGAGCAAGCCCTTCAGTCCGCGTGAGCTGGTGGCGCGCGTGCGTGCGGTCCTTCGGCGTGCGGCCCCGCCGCCTCCCCAGGCCGACGGGCCGGGCAAGCATGAACCGCGTGTGCTGGTGCGCGGCTCGCTCGAGCTCGACCTGGATGCCTTTGCGGTTCGCTGGAACGCACAAACCATCGTGCTGACCGTGACCGAGTTTGGCATCCTGCGGACGTTGCTCGGATATCCCGGCAAGGTCTTCACCCGCGACGAGCTCATGACGGGGGCGTACGACGACAGTACCGTGGTCTCGGATCGAACCATCGACAGTCACGTGCGCCGCGTGCGGCAGAAGTTCGGGCAGGTGGGGGCGGATCCAATTCGGACGGTCTTCGGCGTGGGCTACCAGTTGGTGATTGAATGACCCGACGGTTGGGCAGGACGATTCCCCGTCTCGGCCTGCGCTCGCTGTTCGTCCTGCTCGGCCTGCTGGTGCTTCTTCTTGCAGGCACCGGCCTCGTGCTTTTCCGTGTCTACGACAATCAACTCATCAGACAAACCGAAGCCGAGCTGGTGGCACAAGGCATCTCGCTGGCGAGCTCGTTCAAGCGCGCCCTGCTGGACCGAATGCCCAAGACTGATGGGGATGCGCCGTCGGCGCAAGCCTATGGGCGCGCGGTGGCCGAGCCGTTTCGCAGCCAGTACGACCCGTCGAAAAGGTTCAGGCCGCGCCCGGCGACGCTTGCCCTCGGTAGCGACGCCGTTAGAGGTCGGGCCGAACCGGCGAGACCACCGGTTTTTTCGGCCGATGCGGTTGCGCTTGCGGCAGGGGCTACCCTGGGCCCCATTCTCGAAGAGACCAAGCAAACCACGTTGGCGGGTCTACGCATCGTGGATTTTCACGGAACGGTGGTGGCCAGCAGTGGCCAGGAAATCGGGCAAAGTCTGGCCGACCGCGAAGAAGTGCGGCGCGCTCTGCAGGGAGAAATGACGAGCCTTTTGCGCAGGCGTGTTTCCGACGAGCCGGCGCCGCCCTACAGCTCGCTCAGCCGCGAAACCGGCGTACGTGTCTTCGTGGCGTTGCCGGTGGTCGCTGGGGAACGAGTGCTGGGCGCGGTCGTGCTGTCGCGCACGCCGATGACGCTCGGCAAGGCCTTCTACCAAGACCGCATGAGTCTGCTGGCCATGGCTGCCATTCTGGTCGTCGCGGTGTTGGCGGTTTCGCTGTTGGCGGCTGCTTTGATCGTGCGGCCGGTGCGTGCGCTGATCCGGCAGACCGAAGCCATCGCCGCAGGAGACGCGCAAAAGGCCGAGGTGCTTGCCCATCCGGGCACCCGCGAGATTGGCCAGCTGTCGCAGTCCTTCGCGCAAATGTCGACCCGCTTGAGCGAACGCGCCGCCTACCTCAAGGGCTTTGCCGCCAGCGTCTCTCACGAGTTCAAGACACCGCTGGCTGCGATCCACGGAACCGTCGAGCTGCTTCGCGATCATGGCGCCGACATGGGCACCACGGATCGAGAGCGATTCTTGGCCAACCTCAATCAAGACACCGAGCGACTTGGGCAACTGGTTCATCGTCTGCTCGAGCTGGCTCGCGCGGACATGCTATCCACCTCGACGGATGCCTGCCGACTGTCCGACGTGATGGGGTCTTTGGTCGAACGCTATGCCGCGGTCGGGACGACCATCGCCCTTCAAGGTTTCGACGCCACGGCGGTGCAGATGGGCCGCGATGCGCTGGAGGCTGTTCTCTGTCACCTGTTCGACAATGCTCGGGTGCACGGTGGAAAGGATGTGGCCATTTCTGTCAACTTGGCCGCGCCGGAGACCTCCCCTTCCGTCGTGACGTTCGACGTGGCTGACAAGGGTCCGGGGATTTCGGAGGCGAATCGCGTCCGCATCTTCGAACCGTTCTTCACCACCAACCGCGACTGCGGGGGCACCGGGATGGGGCTCACCATCGCCAGGGCCTTGCTTCATTCCCACGGAGGGTCGATCGCCCTGATTCCGTCGGAGAAAGGCGCGTGCTTTCGATTGGTCATTCGGCGAGCGTAACCAAGGTGGTGGCTACCGCCGGAAGTGGCCGCCGAGGTTTGCGCCGCGGACGGGCCTGCGACCGCGTCCAGGGTACCGTGAATCAAGAGCGCAGGTAGACCGGCATTGTTTCCGTCCGCCAGCGCACCTGAGATGAGGACCCGGTCGTGCGCGAAGGCGTTGTTGTCGAAGATGCCGATGAGGGCTATTTTCCCGGCCGAGCGCTTTTAACGCCCCTTTAATCGGTGAGACGAGTCTTATCTGTAGCCTCGAAAGAGGTTGAAACTAGGAGGTTTCAAATGACCAATAGAGTACGAACGATGATTGGGTTCTTTGGCGTTGCTGCGACATGCACTATCGGCGGCGCAGCCTACGGCGAGACCGCGGCCGCACCGGAGAATGGAAGGCAGGTCTCTGCCAGCGCCGCAGAGGTCTGTACCAACGTGCCGACCAAGGAGCGCGAGATGGGCTTGCTCGCCTTTCGCGCCAATATTGTCAGTGTGGCGCCGCTCAACGAATTCCGGTCTCTGGGTAAGGCCAGGTATAGCCGGACAGAAGGGGTGCTTATCATGCTTAGAGCGACGCCGGAGATTTCCGTGCCGTGGCTTGAACGTGTAAACAGCTGCCACGCCGCTCTGGCGAGCTCGGGACGTCTACCTGGAATTGATGCCAAAATGGATCCATTCGCCCTTCCGGGAACGACCGTGACGGCTTCGGAGATTTACGCGGGATACCAGCTAGCTGTCAGGGGGGCCAGCGTCGAGGCAGTCCAGGAGATCTTGCAACGATCCTATGCGCTCGTCTCCACGCCAGCAGGACAAAGGACAGCACTAGCGCGGGCCTCGATGCCTCAATGAGGCCTAGCGAATGCAATCGGGCTCGGGGGCGCAAGTAGGCTGCGCCCCCGGCACTGTCTCTTCGGAATCATAGGGCAGGAAAATTGGAAGGTGGGTGAAGCAGATGCCGAGCAGAGGCTGGGCCGGAATGGCGAAGCGAGTCCGGGCCCGTGGCGGCCCTGCGACCCGCTGCCTCCTTGGAATAGCGACCGCCGCTGCTGCCACTCTTTTAGCCTTATGGCTCGGAGGTCGGCACGATCTTACCAATACGGTAATAGGATATCTCTTCGCGATCGCGCTGGTTTCGATGGGGCTCGGCTATCGTTCGGCAGTCCTCGCAGCAGTGACCAGTGCCCTTTGCTTTGATTACTTCTTCCTTCCCCCATACGGAAGTCTCAACATCAATACCGGTCGTGATTGGGCCACCGAGCTCTCGATGTTTGGGGTTGCGGTTGTGGTCAGCTCGCTCAACGAGCGGCTTCGTCGGCAAGCCTGCGCCGCACGACTCAGCGAGCGCCGGATGGAGTCGCTCTACGGGCTGGTGAAGGACCTGGCAGATGCTCACTCGATGTCGGATCTGCTCACTGCGGGTCTGCGTCAAATGGAATCCGCGGCCGCGGTGGCAGCGCGCATTCTTCCCTTGGACGGAAAGAATGGGTTCAGGTCTGTGATCTTCGCGGACGGCCAAGGGGATCCTACGGGCGACGATCTGATCTCTGCAACTTGGGTTGCAGACCACTTGCAGCCTGCCGGACGAGGGATGCGGGACCTTTCTGAAGCCGAAGACTGCTTTCTGCCATTGCTCGCCGAGCGCGGCTGCGTTGGCGTGTTGGCGATTCGGCCGCTCGAGACCACCTCGGACGCAGACCTCCGGCCATCCTCCCTCCTGCAAACCATGGCCCGTCAGATGGCCATGGCCATCGAGCGAATCTTGCTTTCCGAGGAGAAGCGCGCCGCCCAGATCGAAGCGGAAACCGAACAAATTCGCAATGCGGTTCTATGTTCGGTGTCTCACGACCTGCGTACGCCGCTCACCGTGATTACCTCGGCGTCGAGCACGTTGGTCGAGCACGGCAATCGGTTGAAATCCCCCGTGCGCGCTGAGATGTCGCGACTCATTTATGAGGAAGCCCAACGCCTAGGAGCGCTGCTCAAGAGCTTGCTGGATGTCACTCGTCTGCAAGCGGGAAGGCTTCGTGTAAACCGCGACTGGGAGAGCTTGGAAGAGGTGGTGGCCAGCGTGCTTCGACATGTTGACGCTCGAACCGGACAAGCAAAATGGCGGCTGCGTTCCTATCTGGCGAGCGACCTTCCGCCGGTAGAGATCGACGCGGTCCTCATCGAGCAGGTCCTGCTGAACTTGGTCGACAATGCGCTGAGCCACGCAAAGACCGACTTGCCCATCGAGATCAGCATCTCTGCGCAGGATGGAAACGATGTCTTGATCGCCGTCACCGATCACGGCCAGGGCATTCGTGATGACGAGCTTACACTCATCTTCGACAAGTTCTATCGCACCCACGGCGACTCCGGCTCGGGCCTGGGACTCGGGCTGACCCTCGCACAGGGCATCGTAGCGTCCCATGGGGGAAAGATATGGGCGACGCCCACACCCGGTGGCGGCCTTACGGTGCAGTTCACGCTCCCCATCACGGGCGCAGGGCCAACCAACTTGGAGGAAGAAGCACTCGAAGGAGAGCGGGCACGGGCACGATGACTGGCGCCACGTCTGTCCTAATCGTCGAGGACGATTACAAGATTCTGCGCGTGTTCTCAGCCAGCCTGGAGGTTGAAGGTTATCGTGTCGTTGACGCCAGCAATGGCCAACAGGCCATCGAACAGGTCCGCACGCAAAACCCTGATGTCATTCTCCTCGACCTGGGCTTGCCCGATATCGACGGCCTGGCATTGGTGCCGACCCTGCGCTCGCATACAGCGACGCCGATCATCGTGGTTTCTGCGCGCGAGCAGGATGCGGACAAAGTAAAGGCCCTCGATGCGGGCGCGAACGACTACCTGACCAAGCCCTTCTCCGTTCCCGAGCTGCTGGCACGTATTCGGGTGGCGCTCCGCAGCCGGGCCCAGGTCGGGTCATTGCCCCGAACCACCATTTCATTCGGCGACTACCGCCTGGACCTGGTGGGGCGGCGACTCTGGAGGCACGACCGGCCCATTCTTCTGACGGCCACCGAATTCAAGCTTCTGGCAACCTTGGCACGACGCCCGGACGAAGTCGTCACGACGAGCACTCTTCTCAGGGAAGCATGGGGCTCGGCGCATCAGAGCAAGAAGGGCTACGTTCGTGTGTATATGCACTCCTTGCGGCAAAAACTCGAGACCGACCCAGCCCGACCTCGCCATCTGGTCAACGAGTCCGGGCTGGGGTATCGGCTCTGCACCTCGCAATAGGCGTCGTGAACCGGCAACGGCAACCTGCCGAAAGGCTCGACCTTGCGAAATGCAAGCCTGGCCGATCTCGGTCGCTCTCTTTCGGAGCGATAGAAGGATCAACTCGGCTGGGAACCGTCGGTCCGCGTCTTGCAGAAGAGAGGATCAAATGAGCAACGGTGAAACGTGCAATGGGCCGGTCGTATTGGTTGTCGAGGACGATCGCAACCTGAACCGCAACCTTTCCATGGTCTTGAAAGCCGACGGATACCACACCATCGACGCCAGCACAGGCCAGCGCGCCATCGAGGAGGTCAGGACCAGGAACCCGGACCTCATCCTGCTCGACTTGGGTCTGCCCGACTTCGACGGTTTGGCCGTGGTTCCCATGATTCGAGCTAACAGCTCGGCGCCCATCATCGTGGTTTCGGGACGCAGCGATGATAGCGACAAAGTCAGGGCACTCGACGCAGGTGCGGATGACTACCTCACCAAACCCTTTTCGGTGCCCGAGCTGCAGGCGCGCATACGTGCAACGCTCCGAAATCACGCGCGGGTTCTCGATGGGACAGCAACGACGGTCGAGTTTGGGCCCTACACCTTCAATCTCGCAGCCCGCTCTCTCATGCGGGGCGACGACCGCGTTCATCTCTCGCCTACGGAATTCAGGTTGCTTGGAACCCTGGCACGGCACCTAGACTGTCTGGTCGCGACCGACGTTTTGCTGAAAGAGACCTGGGGCGCGGCCTACCGAAACAGGGATGACTACGTTCGGGTCTACATGCACGCGCTTCGCCGAAAACTGGAGTCCGATCCAACCCAGCCCAAGCACATCCTCAACGAGGCCGGTCTCGGATACCGGCTGAGCCCGTCGGCAACTTGAGCCTGCTTCGCTGGACCACGCCCTTTTAACCTGATCTTAACCACCCTCTTGCTACGTTGAACACTCAGAAAGACTGTGCGGCAAGAAACTCGCTCTCCTTGTGAACATGATGGGAAAGGTGACGGCCAATGAGAACGCCATTGCCAGGGTGCATGGGCCTTGATTCAGAGTCGGCGGTCAGAGCCGCGCGTGCCCTCGAATATCGGCGGGCTCTTGGAGCGGCTGGCGAGATCCCTGGACATTGGTTGCTCGATTCCCCAGGTCTCACCGATGTCACCGATCTGGCTCGCAGGCTCTCTCTTTCTCCTGGTGTTCCCGTGCTCATCCAAGGCGAGCGTGGAACTGGCGTGCCAGAGTTGGCTCGCTTCATCCATGATTCGGATCCCATCGCGCGCACAGGACACTGGCGGACGATGGGCGGTCCCATCGTCAATCCACCGGACATGCGTGTGTGGACATCGGATGGAACGCTGTTTATCGAGGATCTCGAGAGTCTCCGGCCTGCCGCACAAGCATGGGTCGATGACCTGTTGGCAAGTCAAACGCAGTTGGGGCGACGTCAACGAATCATCGCCGGTTCACGGCTGAGTGCCGCTGAGTTGTTTCGCCATCCCAATCTCCGGGAGGAGTTGGTTCACGCACTCGACGTGGGCAGGCTTGTCCTGCCGCCGCTGCGGGAGCGGCCCTCGGATATCATGCAGCTCGCCCACCGATTCCTCGGGCACTATGCCGCTTGGCAAGGCAGGCCGCTGCTACGTTTTACGGAATCAGCGGAGCGAAAGCTTCTGACCTACAGCTACCCGGCCAACGTCCGCGAGCTTCGCAATCTGGTGGAGCGCGCAGCAGCCCTGGCCACGTCCGATGAAGTGGGCGAGGATGTCATCATTGCCTTCGAGCAAACCGATCCGACCTCCGTGCGAACGGCGCCTCTTCGAGCAATCTCCGCCCCGGACAAGGACAGATTCGCCAAGATGCCGACTCTCGCCGAACTGGAACGCGACTACCTCGTCCGTCTCATTGGAGAGTTCAGAGGCCGCCGGGCCGCGATCTCGCGCGCCCTTGGCGTTTCCTATCCCACAGTACGGCGTATGATCGCAGACCACCGACTCGACGTGAAAGCCATCGTAGACGCAGCGACGTTCTTGACTGAAGCCGTCGGCTGATTCTACTGGCCCCACTTCCCGCTTGCGTCCGACTCAGGACGAACTGTGCTCTAGCCCTGCTCTTAGCCCGGGACCAGCATTCGCAGGGACATTGCTCCGAACGGGACAACCTCAGGACTTACACCTGCATTTTCGATATGTATCGAGTGTATTGCGGTGTTGTAAATCCTGACCTGTCGAAGTCGCGCGAGTGCCATCTTAACGCTGTTTTAACTTACGAATGAATACAGTTCGTCATCAATACGACAGAGTTGATTAACGTAACAAGTGACACTTACTGGATGGAGGATATTTTGAGCTCCAAGAACGTCAGGATCTTCATGATGGTATTTGCCGCGCCATGCGCGACAGTTGGAATGGCAAAGGCCTATGCACAGAACACAACAGCGGAAACTGTGCCTTCGACTGCGCCAGCGGAGGGTATCCCGCAGGCCGGCCCCGTTCCTCCGCCCTCAACGCCCGCGGCGACCCAGTCCAATCCAACCGTAGCCTCGGACTCGCCCAGCGCAACCAAGGCGCCCGAGCCTTTTGCGTTTGCCGATTTCGGGTGGATGAACGGCCAGAGCCGACAAACGGAGTATCCACTGGCCGGCAAGATCTTCAATCCGATGTTCACCATCGACGTCGGCTACAACTACGACTTCTCCAATCCTGTCGACCACACCATCGTTGGCTCTACCTCCGCGGGGCGGTCCAACGAGCTCCAGATCATGCACCTTGGCCTCGGCACCGACCTTAACTACAATGGTGCCCGAGGGCGTTTGATGACTCAGCTCGGCCTCTACGCGACCATGACGCCGCGCAATGATGGCAGCCCCGACCGCGGCCAGTGGAACCTCCGCGACGCCTACAAGTACATCACCGAAGGTTACGGCGGCTATCACTGGGACGTGGACAGCGGCATCAATGCAGATGCTGGCGTCTTCCTGTCCTACGTGGGGCTATGCAGCTACTACAACTACGAGAACTGGACGGACCAAGCGTCCTACGTATCGTCGAATACGCCGTGCTTCTTCAACGGCATCCGTCTTCAGTGGTTCCAAACCGAGCATCAAAAGTTCGAGCCCTGGATCATTTACGGCTGGCAGTCTTTCGGCTAA
>Ga0302323_100002322_pt1 | contig 15439 bp, 9 predicted proteins | sample Fen_T0_3_FD_201950 | JGI IMG/M metagenome (GOLD analysis project Ga0302323, IMG submission 201950) | Peat permafrost microbial communities from Stordalen Mire near Abisko, Sweden - Fen_T0_3 | ecosystem: Environmental > Terrestrial > Soil > Wetlands > Permafrost | place: Sweden: Abisko... | reverse complement strand
CATGGCCAAGGCACAGAGCCCATCGCCCGTGTTGAGAGCGAGTGGCAGCCCGTGTGAGCGATGCAGGGCGGGTTGGCCGCGTCGCAGCTTGGAGTCGTCCTCGATATCGTCGTGCACGAGAAACGCACTGTGCAACAGCTCGAGCGCTACTGCCGCGTCGACTGCGTCCTCTGCTCGGCCGCCGAAGGCGCGGCAAGCCGCGAGACACAAGGAGGCTCGAAAGCCTTTACCTGCCCGCGCTTGATACGCCTCCACCAGATCGTAAAGGTAGCGGCGGGGTTCCGCGTCTGGGATCGCCCGCCGCATCGCACCACGCACGAGTGCCTGGTCCTCTGTGAGAACGCGCGCCACGAGCTCGCCGGGAGTCGTCATTTTGCCTTGGCTCGACCGTTCACGGTGTCGGCGGTTCGGGTGGCGGGAGGACTTTGATCAAGACCTTCTTGGTGGCGGGTGGTGTTGGACTCGAGGTCGGCGGGCAAACCGAGCTCTCGGAACTATAGAGACTGAGCATGAGATTGTATTCACCGGCGGCGAGCGGCTGCAGCTTAATCGTCACCCGGCGGCGCTCGGACGCAGCAATCAGGTCAGGCAACGCTGGTGCCTCCACGTTCTGGGAGGACGGCTCGGACGGGGAAGAGAACTTCAGGAGCTTGGCCTCGAGCTTCAGTTGCCAGCGGTCCTTCCTGCCGTCGTTCTCGATGAACAGGTGGTATTCATGGCCTTGCGTATTGCTGCGGAAGGTAATGCTGCTCAGGGCATTCGCCGAGCTCATGGTGAGCTTCTCTTTGTCGCTCCGCACCAGATCGTATTTCGCGAGCTCCGTCGCGAGCTCTCCCAAGCGACTCACAGCTTGCAATACCTTGAACGCCAGGGTGCCGACGTTGGCACTCTGACCCTCGTCGCGAGACCCACCCACCGGCCCCTTGATCTCACTGAGCACATCGTCGAGTTGGTTGGTCGCCATCTCAGCCAGCTTGGAGCCGAGCTGAGTCATGTCTTTCAAGATTTCATCCGCCATTGGTTTCTTCTCCGAGCCACGCGGGCTCACTCTCCGACGATGCGCAATTCACGATCCGGTCGTAGGGCACGAGCCGCCATCATCCCAGAAATCACTGCGGCCTCGATGCAGCCAGCGTTGATGATGTTACGCGTCCAGTCTCCCGCCGGGCGTAGGTTGCGAATGCTCGCGTCGTCCGGCGAGAGGCGTGCCGCCAGCGTTCCCGGCAGTGATAGCGTGTAGCGCGAAGTCGCGTCGCAATTGAAGCGTACGTATTTGTCGATGACGAAACCGGTGTCATAGGTGGGCCATAGTCCGCCGAGTCCCTTGTCGAGGAAGCGACCGACCCAGGCGTCCAAGCTCGCCTTCTCGGCTGGCTTGCTAGAATCGAAACCAGAAGGGGCGACGTTGGTGAAGTAAGCAACGCTCTCGGGCGGCACGTGTGACGCGCCGGCCAAGGTCTCGCCGCTCAGGACCGCCATGTCTGCCCAAGTGTCGAACGGCTCCGTGTACGCACCGACCGTGATGTCGGGACTCGCCCACGGCGCGTAGCGAATCACCGGAACGTTGAGCCACAGCTGCACGGCGGCGGTCGACGTCGTCTTCAGCTCGCGCGCGCAGCGTTGCCAGCTTTCCGGCGGATGCTGGACAATGCCTGCGATGGTGCCGACCGGAAGACCATAAACGATCATGTCGTGCCCGCCGATGCGTAGCCGGTCGAGCTTGCCCTCGGCCGCCTTCCACTCCGCCGGCGGCTCCGAGCCCCAATGCGGAAGTTCGCCAGCGAGCGGGCCGTCTTCGACCGTCACCGTCGGCAGTGGCTGCTTTCCTTCGCGTCCTTGAACCGGTCTCTTGGCGAAAGTGATCTCTTTGACGCGCGGTCGCTCGCCGGAGGCTTCCAGTTGGATGCTTTTCACTTCCTGCCCGAAGTGGAAATGCACCCCGCGCCGAAGCAGCGCTTCGTAAATGGGCGCAAATACGATTTCGCCCATACCGGCATTCATCTTCCACATCACCGCGCCGCGGTAGGTGAGCAGCAAGCGGAAAAGACCATAGACTCCGCTCGCGGCCGAGCAGCTGGGTTTGTCGGGATCTCCGTCTTGGTACGCAAAAGCGAGGTCGTATACGAGCGCCTTCAGCAGTCCGCAACTCACAGATTCTTCGCTCGCGCCGTGCAGGACGAGCCAGCCGCGCAGATCGATGCCGTCGATCAACGCTATCTTTCCGGTCGACACGACACCATCGTCAATCAACCCTCGTACCGCTGCGAGCAGCAAGTCGACGAGCTGCCAGCCGCGACGAAGACCCGCGTGCTCGCGCACCGGTTCATCGAAGCGCGCGCGAACTTGGGTCGAGGCGAAGGCGAGGACGCGCAGTAGCTGACTCATCAGAGTGACCGATCCAACGGAACTCGTGGATGCGGCGAGCGCACGTCCTAGCACGGCGGAAAGCGGCGCTGTGTTGGGAACCCGCATCGGAATGGGCAGGATCGCCGGGTCGAGCAACGTCGCGTGTGCCAGGTCGGAGGCGCTGGCACGACCGGTGATCGAGTAGAGGAACGACTCGGCAAGCCGCAGGGCGCGTGCGACCAGCATGGCCGGCGAAGCGAAATCCTCATTTTCGCGGCGCGGGTCCCAGGGACGCTCGCTCGAGTCTTCGGGAAAATCCGCGACCCAGGGCAACCAAGCACCGCCTTCGAAATCCATCGCCGCCACACGGCTGCACGGACGAAACCCCTGGGAGATGTCGCGCATTGCCGTCCCCCAACGTTTGTAACCCTTTCTTTGCTCCCGATTGAGGTAGTCCTGACAACCCGCGAGCAGTGCAAACGCGTTGTCGTAGGAGCCGAACCACACGTGCAGACCGTGTTCCTCGATGCGGTTCTGCACCGCGTGATCGGGAGAGCCTCGCCGACTCGCTCCCTTGCCTCCGAGCACGTCCGTCATTTCGTAGACGTGAATGCCACCGGGAAACACCTGCTCGTGGTCGGGCTCACTGGCGTAGAAAGCCGTCGTCAGCGCCGCAATGCCGCCGCCGAGAATGATCAACTGTCCGCCGTGGGTGTGGGTGTGGGTGTGGGCAGAGGTCATGGCCAAACCGGTTCTGCAACGTCGTTCTTCAGGTAAGGGACCGGGCTCATCGGCGAGGTGGTCATCGTTAGATTGTCGAGTCGGATACCGGATACCTCTTGATAGCCCGGCTCGAGATCGAGCAAATAGCCTAGTGGTGCCGACGAATCCAAGCTGAGTCGCCGATAAAGCGTCGAGCTGGGAGGCCTCGCGCTCAACGTGCTGTGCGAGGAGACGACGCTCTGTACACACGCGCGAGAAGTGTCGGAGACGTGACGCGCCTGCAGGAGTCCGACCACTTTGCGCTCGCCGAGCAGGGCCTTGAGGCGCTCAGTTTTATCTTCCGTTGCCGACGAGGACTTGGCGAGCGTCACGGCTGGCACTCGCTGCCAAAGCACCGGCCCGAACCCATCACGTACGGGACTGCCTGCAAACACAACGCGATCCTTCTCGGCGTTCTGATCGTCGAATTGAATGAAGGCCTCCTGGCACGGATGCCCGAACCATTCCCGCGCGTGCACGACCGCAACGCCCGGTGAGCGGAAGATGTAAGGGACGTACCAGGCCGGCTCGTCCTTGTGCAGCACGGGTATCCAGAGGCTGAACTCATAGAGATGAACCCTCGACTCGACGGCGCCGCGCAGAAAAAACAGCACGGCAAAATCACGCTTGGGGTCCGCCCTGATTTGAGCGTTCAAGTGCTGGGGGAAGTGCCGGCTGAGGAGCGCCGCGATGGCCTTTGGGCGCGTGGTGGCGAAGTACGCCTCGCCGACTCCCTGCGTGATGTTCACGGTCCCAAAACCGGCAGCGTTCGGCGGCGGTTCAGCAGCTGTCGCTCTCCGGGAATTCTCCTTGGGATCGTAGACATCATAAGAGCCGGCCTCGCGCAGGAGCGCATTGCCGGGTGCCGACAACTGATGAATGAACGGCGCGCTACCCTCCGCGACCCAAATCTCGCGCCCGTGTTGGGCGTCCACCCTGCACCCCCGCACGGCCACTCCGAACTCAGGCTGCGCATCTTTTCCGAGCCCGAGTGAGTCGAGCACCTCGCTGGGCACGTTCGTGAGTGCGTTTTCGCCCAACTCCAGACGTTGGAGTGAGCTCAGCCGCGTGATGGGTACTCTGGCCTCGATGATGGCGGTGTACCCCGAATTAAGCTCGGGCCCGCCACCATCCTCCGGTTGTTCCCTGAGCAAACCAATCTGTTTGCGAAAGATCAACGGCGCATTGCCAAAGTAGCGTTTCACGACGGGCGGCAAGAGCTCATGGCTTTCGAACTCGATGTCCCAGCCCGAAGCGGGGGGCAGGGCGCCGCTCTTCAGACGAAATTGGACGGTGCTAGCGCCCGGGAAGGCGACCCGCGTTTGGACGCCAACCGGCGGCCCCCCATCCTTCGACGGCGTGAGGTAACCAGGAAGCTTTTGGTATCCATAGACTTCACGGCCAAGAACGACCGATGCGGTGGGTGCCGTGTAAACGAGTGGCAGAAACCAAGCAGGTTCGGAAGAGTGCGCGCCGCCGACGCTCTGCGACTTCACGATCGGTACCCAGGTGCTGAGCTCGAACGCGGTGACGGAGCCCCGGCTCTTGTCGGTTGCATCGGTCGACGCTAACGATCGAAAGAACGCGTAGATGAAGACGATCCACTCGTCGACGCACTCGAAGTGGAGTTCCTTTTGGCTACCCGGGCGCGCAGGCCGCCCTGCGACACACCGGTTCAGTTCTTTGTCGATGACGGCCTGAAGCGTTTCCCGATCCGCGCGCAGCACGATCACGTTGAGATCGGCGTCGGTGGCTCGGTACGGTGCCTTGTACACGACGTCGCCGCCGCGTTCGACGTAGGCTGGCATCGACTGCCGGATATCAGTACGAAGCAAGCTCGACATTCACTTCTCCCTCTCAGTGCGATGCGAGTATCGATATCCGCGGGCTATTGCGCAATGAGCATTTTCTCTGGGCTAACCGAGCAGCTCACTGCGAGTGCGCTGGAGGCGCCGCTCGAAGGCGGTAGCGCCTTGCGCTTCGGCGATGCTCGCGGCCGCCTCGAGCTCGCGCTCGATCGCGTCGCGGCCGGCACCTGCTGCGGCCAGCGCCTCCGCGTGAAGCCGACGCAGCTCTACGTCGTAGAACGCTTCACCGGTTGTCTGTGCGCCCTCGATCGCTCGACGCAGCACTTCCAGCCCGTCTTCGACCTTGCCGGAGCGGACGAGCGCGCGTCCGTAGCGACCCCAAAAATACGGCAGCATCAGTTCGGCACCCGCCTTTTTCCAGCCAGCAAGTGCCTGCTCCATCAGTGGCAAGCCGTTCGTGAAGTCGCCGAGTTCGGTGAGAGCGATGCCGAGATGTAGCGCCCCCGCACCTAGCCAGGTTTCGAAGTTGTAACGCTGTGCGATGGCGATCGCCTGTTGCGCCCAGGCCAAGGCTTGGGCGGACTCGTCATTCAGCTGTGCAAACCAGGCTGCGTAGCAAAACACGTAAGCACGCGTGAAGTCCGCTTGGCGACCGCGGAGAGTCGCCGCCGCCGTCACGGTTGCCTCACAGTCCGCGCGCGCTTGCGCGTCGTCGCCACGTACCGCGCGGACGATGGCGAGTAGCGCGCGGCTCGCCAAGCCCGGATCGTGCGGGAATTGCTCTGCCACGGGGCCGGCCGCACCAGCCCCGTGCGCGAGGTCGCGTTCCGCCTCCTGCCAGCGCCCGACGAAGCCGTATTGCGCACCGCTGATCGCCGCCGCTACGGCGCGCACCGCGACCCCGGAAGCGTCGGCAAGCGCCGCGCAGCGCTCCACGATCTCGCAAGCTCGGCTGTGATCGCCACGAACCAGGTAGTACGCCCAAATTCCCCAAAGGGCCGGCAAGAGCGTGAAGACCTCCGGGGCAGCAGCGCCAAGCTCGGAAGCGCGCGTGTAGGCGTGCATCGTGCGTTGATCTGCATAACCGTTGACGGCGGCGCAGCTCGCGCCATACGAAAGTTGCAAGACGAGCTCTAGCTGTGCGCGCTCCGGCGTCTCCTGTGAAGTTCCGAGCACGGCGAGGCCCTGCCCGTAATGGACGAGGGCTTCAGTGTGCGCCGATGACGCCGCCGCCCGATCGCCTGCTCGTTGCCACCACGGGAGTGATTCGAAGGCCTTTCCGGCCTCGAGCAGGTGATGCGCGATGAGCTCCGGTAGTGCCGAACGCTCCTGCCGTGCATGCTGCTCCATCCGCGCGCTTGCGCAGCGTTCGTGTCGCTTGCGGCGCGAGGTGAGCAGTTGGCGATCGTAGGCAATCTCCAGGTAGAGCGGGTGCCGAAATTGGAACGTGCTCGTCTGTCCGTCGGCGCAGGCAACGAACAACTCTTCGTGCAGAACGCGCGCCAAGGCGCGCTCGAGGCGATCGGGAGGCAACTCCGAGACCGCTGCCAGGACCGGGTACGGCGCCGTGGTCCCGAGCACGGATAGGTCCGCGACCAGCGAGCGGCTATCCATGTCGAGGCGGTCGAGACGCTCCGTGAGCAGCGCGGTCGTCGCCGATGGCACCGCGACGAGCGATGGGCCAACGGTGGCGGCGCGCGCGAGATCAATTAGGAACAAGGGCAAGCCGACAGAGCTGCCCAGTACCTGCTCCACCTTCGCCGCGTCGATGCCAGGCGCCGAGCGCATGACTAGCTCGCGCGCAAACTCCGCTGGCAACGGGCCGAGCTCGAGGGTACGCGGCCAGTTCGCGACGCCATGTCCGGCGCGAGTGGTCGCGACCAACAGCAATGGCAATGTATCCCGCGCTTGAATCAGCCGCACGAGCTCAGCCGTCGATGCGTCCGCAAGGTGCAGATCTTCGACGACGACGAGGAGCGGGTTCTTTCCCGCAATCGCCGTGAGCAGCTCGAGCAAGACTTCGAAAATGGCCGCGCGCAGCTGCTGAGGCAGAACATCCACCAGGCGCCGAACTTCGAGCAGACTGGCCAACGAAGTGAACGTACGCGTCACGACTTCTTCGGGGATTCCGATGTCACGCAGCGTGGTACGTAGCTCTTCGTCGCTCAGCCCATCGCGCATCGTTCCGATCAAAAGGCGCCGGAGTGCCGCGGCGGTGGGGTGGAACGGACTGTTGCGAAATGCACTGGAGCAGTGAATCGCGAGGACCCTGCCTCCGGTCGCGACCGCCAAGTTCGAAAGGTGTTCGATCAGCCTGCTTTTCCCGACCCCCGCCTCGCCCACGACGAGCAGCTCCTCGTGGCTCCCAGCTCGTGCAGAGCTCCACAGCCGCTCGAGCTGGGAAACCTCTGTTTCGCGGTCACACATCGTGGGGCGATGGGCGGCAGGCAGCGGGCCGTCGCTCGCACGAACGACACGATGCACCGGGGTGGCACGCGGGTATCCGGCGAGCTGCGCCTCGCCGAGTGATTCCAAAATGAAGTCGCGCTCGACGAGGACGCGCGTTGCGTCGGAAATCACGATCGAATTCGCCGAGGCGAGAGCCTGCAGCCGCGCAGCGACGTGCGTCGGATCGCCAAAAACCGAATCGGCGGTAGTCCATTGACCGGCTCCTGCCGTTCCGATCACCACTTGCCCGGTGTCGACCCCGACTCGGAGAATCGGGCTTGCACCAAAGCGAGTGGCAAATACACCAGCCGAACGTCGCAGCTGGTCGAGCAAGTCCAGCGCAGCGAAGACGGCACGTGCCGCATCATCTTCGTGAGCCTCCGGATATGAGAAGTACGCGAGAATTCCGTCGCCCAAGTATTGGCCGATCCTGCCTCCGAAATTGCTGACGGCCTTTGCCGCGGCCTCGTGCAACTCCAGGATCAAGTCGCGATATGCCTCGCCCCCGAGTTCTCTCAGAAGCCCAGTCGATCCCGCGAGATCGGCGAAGAGAATGGTCATCTGCCGCCGCTCGGCACCCCCTTCTTGCGGTGATTCGAGAGCTCGCCGCGCTGCAGAAATCGCCTCGAAGGCGCCGCCGTGAAGTGGATCGCGCGCGAGCAAGCTGCCCGCCAGGCGTAAGGCATCCGCCCAAGCGCCCGCTCGCAGGGCGACGAGTGTGGCATCCATGACCTGGTGTGGCGGAAGTTCGGTACCGGCCAGCATTGACGGGCGACTGTAACGCGCTAACTGCCCGTTCGAGTAGTGCAAGGCCGCCAAGTAAGTCTCGATACTCGAACCGACCCGGGCCGGCCAGCGGCCCGGCAGCCCCCAACCCTGCTGGCGGGGCTGAAGGTGGGAACCGATCCTCACGCGTCCGCCGCGTGATCGAAACCGCTTCGACGTACAGCCGGACACACCCACGAAATAAAGCGTTCGATTCCATCTTGCGAATGATTGTCGGCGGTACGGCGGAGCGACGCGCCAGCTGCCCGACTGAATTCACTCTGACTCGGACCACAGGCCCGCAGCCATGGTCATTTCCTGTTGGGGAGTTTATCGCGTGCGCCTCCCGATTGCCGCACTGCGCGAGGTTCGCGCTCGAGTTGATCATCGAGGACCAAGAGTCGCAACGCCGCGAGGTCGTTCAGCACGAGATAGCCGTCTTCGACGCACAGGATGCGAGCGATCTGCCAAGCACCGATTTGCTTGTTCACGCTCTCACGAGTCGCGCCCGCCAGCGCCCCGAGATCTTGTTGAGAAATCCGCACGGGGATCTTCACGAGCTGACCCTCCGAATGACCGTGAAGCTCTGCGAGACGCAAAATGGCCTGAGCCAACCGCCCCGGCACTGCCATTGAGCCGAGCTCTCCACAGCGACGGGTAAGGTCACGCACGCGCAAACAGAGGCCCTTCAGCAGCTGAATCGCCAGAACGGGTGACGAATGAAGAAGATCCAATAACTGACGCTGCTCGATGATGACCAACGCCCCAACCTGAAGCGCCGTTACGGTCGCTGAGCGAGTTTGGCCATCGAGAATCGACAGTTCACCGAAGACCTCTCCCGGCCCCATGATGGAAAGCAGCGTTTCCTTGCCGCCTTCGCTGATCGTCACCGCTTTGAAATAGCCCGCCGCGATCAGGAACAGAGCGCCAGCCTGATCGCCTTCCTCGACGATGCGGTCGCGCGCCTGACAAGGCAGCCTTTTCGCGTTTCGCGCAATCGACTCCAGAAAATCCCTTTCGACAGCAGAGAAAAGCGGGATCCGAGCGATATCGTCGGCGGAAATCGGGTGCATGACAAAAATGCCTCTCGGTGTGATCCACTTCATACCTGGGCGAGGCAGAATTGAGCAAACGTTGGCGACATGGACATTGAGTCTCTTCACAACGGAATTACACTCTCTCCATACCCCTCCCAGCCCGTGCCCGAGGCGGCCCGTCCAGAGACGAAGGCCGAACCCCCCGAGCAGATTGCGTTGTCCGAAGTCTGGGTTGGCTTGGTTTCCGGAACCATGCATCTCGTGGACGGCTGGCACACCGCGGTCGAGGCCGGCCTCATTCTCGAATGCTGCGAGACACCGCGGGCCGTCAGCCCCAAGCACGTCGAAATCCTCAGGCGCGTGCTCGTCGGCGAGAGCCAGAAATGCGTGGCTGATTGGGCGAATATCCAGAATTCGACCGTGGCCGGGCGATGTACCGCGGCCCTGCGCGCCATGGGAAGGCAGTATCAATCCTCGCGCGTCCCGCTGCTCCTGATGTTGGCGGCGCACGCCGCGTCAGGCAAGCCGCTAGGTCCGGCCCAAGTCGCACGGAGCCAGAGCGCAGGCCGCGAGCGACTTACCCTTTCAGTGAGACGCACGGAGCTGGCACGCGAGAACCAGCTCACGAACGCCGAGCGCATCGTGTTCGCGATGTTCGTGGGAGGCTGCTCGTACTCGGAGATCGCGCAGGAATGTCAGAAGTCGATCCGCACGGTGGCGAACCAGTTGCAGTCGGCTCGTCGGAAATGCGCCGAGGGGGGGCGTGCAGCGGCGTTGGGGCGTTTGCTCGTTTAACCCCTGTCAATCCGCAGAGGCAGCGCCGTTCCGCGAACGACGCAGCTCGACTTCTGTAGTGTCATCGCACGCTCCGCTTGTACAGCTCATGCGCAAACTGAAGGCTTCCGCGCAGATGCTACCCAGGTGCGCCGCTCGTGTCACGCGCGCATACTCCCGGGGCGGTTCCGCTGACAAAGTAACCGTGCAGCTCGTCAAGTGAGCTGATGACGCAAGCCTGCCAACTCGCAATCGCTCGGAAGTTACTTCGTGTGGGAGTACGCCGCGCTCACTTCGGAGTGATGCGACACTTGGAGTTGCAGATGTTGCCGTCCATGTTGTTGGCGCCGGCGTCGCATTGCTCGCCGAACGCCGAGTCCACGATGGCGTCACCGCAGAAGTGCGCGTTCATGCAGCCTGCCGTGCAGCCGCCCGTGCCGTAGGTGGCCGTGTTGCCCTTGGAGCCGAGATCGCACTGCTCAGGGCCATTGACGATCATGTCGCCGCAGAAGGGACCGAATTTACAGCTCGTGGTGCAACCGCCGTAAGCCGTGTCGCTGTTGCAGGCGCCTGCGAGACCGACGCACGGACCACCCGTGGGCGGAGTGCCGCCATTGCCGTCATCGCACTCTTCACCCGTCGCAACCTTGCCGTCGCCGCAGGTCGGGACGCACGCTGACGTCGTTGTGGCGTAGCCGGATACGGTGAGCTGATAGTTCGACTCGCGCGGATGCTGGTCGGCGTGGAAGATCGCAAGCTCGTACGTGCTACCAACGGTCAAGCCGAAGCCGCTACTGACGATAGCAGTGTACCCCGGGATCGGGACCGCGACGTTGGTCTGGTTGTTCCAAACCGACAGCGCCGAAGTCGCCGTATTCCCACCCGCTTGGATCGTAACGGTGCCTTGCAAGCGCTCATGCGGCGCGCCGAGGTCGAGAGCGAGATGACCGTTGATGTACACCCACACGTCGTCGTCACCGAAGAACGTGAGCGTTTCCCCGCCCGCATAGCGGAATAGGTAGCGAATCTCCGACGTGAAATAGAAGTTGCGCGCAACGCCGGTGACCGGCGTCACCGGACCACCGTTGGGCGAATTGGCGATGAAGCGAGGATCCCATTGCTGGTGGACGGGATTGGCGTCGTTGGCGACGCACTTTGCGGCGGTCAGCCCGGTGGCCCAGTAGGGCCACAAGTTACACATCTTGACGCCCGCGGACGCTTCCAAGGGGAAGAACCCGCTCGAAAGGGTACCGGTGCCGTTCACACGAATACCGTAGAGGTCGTCGTACACCGTGGTTCCGCTGCTGAACTGATACTGATTCGTGGTGCCAGGCAGGAGCGGGAGCTCCAGCGTGCTCACGGACTTGATGCTGAAGGCGGAATCCGAGTACCACTGCTTGAAGCTCGCGTTGTCCTTGATTACAGCGACTTGGAGCGGAGCGGCCACGCCGTTGGCCCAGCCGACGACTTGCGGATTGGCTGCCCCGGAGCTGCAAGTGCTGACGCCGGCCGCCCCGGCCAAAATGCCGGTCCCATCCCAGTCCGTAAAGATGCAGGCGCACTTGTTACTCGCTCCGAGCTTTGGCTTGCCGTCCGTGTCCAAGCTTGCGGCTGCCAGCCCGGAGCAAGGGCTAGTCGCATCAACCGGGGGACAGGTCCCGTTGGCCAGCTGGGTAAGGAGGTTGGAGCCGCTCGCGTTCGGAATGCAGATCGCCTTGCTGCCGTCCGGGCCATTCGCCCCGTAGAAGAAGAAGTCCGGGTGGCCCTTCGGCGTAGCAGTGGTTTGGTTCGAGCCGTTGAAGTCGCGATACGTGATCGGCAACTCGAGGCACTGCCCGGTGCCCGTCTTGCAAGGTTGGGTATCCGGTTTGCTTACGGTCGCGCAGGTGAAGCCCGCCGAGGCTTCGATCTTACACATCGCCGAGCAACCGTCGCTGTCGACCTGGTTGCCGTCGTCGCATTCTTCGCCGGGGTCGACGTTCGCGTCACCGCAGCGTGGCGTGCATGCTTGCGATACGCCCAGCGCGCTGCGACAGGTTGGCTCTTGCGTGCAGGTCTTGGAGCAGCCGGAGCCGTCACCCAGGAAAAGGCCGTTGAAGAGACCATTCGGGCCGGTTGCAGGGCTGGCGACGAGGTCGCCAAAGTCACACGACTCCCCGGTTTCTTTCTTACCATTGCCGCATTTGGACTTAACACATGGAGCATCGACTGTGTCGCACGCATAGCCCGGCTCGATCAAGCACGTACTGGAGCAGCCGTCACCGCTATTGGGGTTGCCGTCGTCGCACTTTTCCAGGCCAGTGAGGATGCCGTCACCGCAGAGGGGAACGCACGCTCGGCCCGGCACTCGACACACCCACCCTGGGTCGACCGTCTTGCAATCCGCGGAGCAGCCGTCACCGCCGTTGGTGTTGTGATCGTCGCAGGTCTCGGAGCTGGCGAGCAAGCCGTCCCCGCAAACGACCATGCAAGCGCAGCTCGTCTTCGTGTCGTCGCACGTGCAGTCGGCCTCGATCTGACAGGCAGCGGAGCAGCCGTCGCCCAATGCCGTGTTGCCGTCATCACACGCCTCGCCCATCTGGAGCAAGTGGTCGCCGCAAGCCGCCGTGTTGAGCGTGATGCCACCCGCCAAGCCCACCATGCCGGAGCTGCCGCCGCTATTCCCCGCGCCGCTGCCCGCGCCGCCACTGCCGGTCACCCTGCCTTTGCTCGGCGCCGACCCCGCGCTACAAGCCGCGATCGCGAGCGCTCCCAGCAACATGAATACCGCGCTCGAGCGAAGACCGGTTGACATACTCTATCTTCAACCTCGCATGCTGCACATGCAAGTCCCGCCGCACGTAGATTTGGTTTCTCTCGAAATCGATGCCCCGTACCCGTAGCGCGCACAGCTCGCGGGAGCGGAGCTCCCAAAAGGCGAGCACGAAATTTCGCAGCGGTGTTTTGCCGAAGTCATCGTCAATTCGAGAATTTCCCAGCGAGCCTTCAGATTTGCACTATCGTAAAGCTGGGCTGCTCGGGATTGCGCGGTCGCGCTCGAATCTACCCTGGCCTGCAGGAGCGGGGGCCTGGCAACGAATCAATCGGTCGTGTTTGGGTGCGGCGTTCTTCTTTCGTCACTTGGCTGTTCGGCTCTGGAGGCTTGGCGACGGAGTGGCCTGGGCCCGCTGAGTCCGCAGGCACGGCGGGCCTAGGTTCCGGTGGCACGATGGCGGACGGCGGCTCTGGCGACGCTGGTGTCGCGGCTTGAGTTCTCCAAGTACACATCGGCGGGAGCTGGCGTGATGACTTCGACCGGCGCAGCAACCAGTGCCACCGAGCGCGACGGTAGTGATGTCAGCACGCGCGCTGCTGCCTATTGTCGTGGCTGTCGGCGTGTGAATGATGGTGAGTCGCTTCACGGCGTTCGAGTGCGCTTCAGCCGCCTTCGTACCAGCCGAGCTCGCGACCAAAGCGCCGAACGCCAACTCGGACCACCCATTTCCACGTCTCAGTCCAGTCTGTCCAAGTCGCCGACATCGGAGCCGGTAGAGCACGAACACGGCAGCACGAACGGTAAGATCATTCACCTTGCCAATCTCGTCCTAGCCCTTTCTCGACTCCTTTAGGTGACGGAAATCCCTGCCGCGCACCACTGCCCAACAACACGTCCCAAACATCGCATGAAATACAGCCGCTGGAAAATTGCGCTCTCACTTGGTATCGCGCTGACGTTGGCCGGCGGCCGAGCCTCCGCGCAGAGCGCCACCATCACCCTGAGCAGTGAGAAGCAATACATCCGCGGCTTCGGTGGGATGACACACGCTGCTTGGGCCGGAGACCTGACGGCCGCTGAACGCAGCCTCGCCTTTGGAAATGCCGATGGTCAGCTTGGCCTTTCCGCGCTGCGGATCCCGGTGTCCGATGGTTCGCCCGACTCGGTCAACGTGGCGACCGCAAAGGCCGCCATCGCAGCGAACGCCATCGTTTTCGCGACCCCTTGGAACGCCGCTGGGGCGATGAGCTCTTCCCAGTTCCCATCGTACGCCACGCATCTAACGAACTTCGTCTCGTACATGAAGAATCAGGGCGTCGCCCTGTACGCGATCGGCGTGCAAAACGAGCCTGATTATGGCGCGCAATCCGGCTGGGGTTCATGGACTGCCGCCCTGTGCCACGACTTTCTTTCGACCTACGCCGGCAGCGTCGGCACCAAGCTCATCAGCTGCGAGTCGTTCAACTACAACAAGAGCTTTTATGATCCAGTCCTGAACGACTCCGCGGCGCTGGCGAAGGCCACGATCTTTGGCACGCACCTGTACGGTACCTCTGTCAGCAGCTACGCCTACCCGCTCTTCGATTCGAAAGGGACTGGCAAAGAGCGCTGGATGACCGAGCACTACACCGACAGCACGACGGACGCGAATTCGTGGCCCAATGCTCTGGGTGTTGCATCGGAGCTGCACAACTCGATGGTGACGGGCCAATTCAGCCTGTACACTTGGTGGTATATCAAACGCAGCTACGGCTTCATCAATAGCGGGGCGGTGACCAAACGCGGCTGGTGCATGGCGCACTGGTCCAAGTTCGTGCGCCCCGGTTTTTACCGAGTCGATGCGACGGCCGCGCCAACCGCTGGCGTCAGCGTGTCCGCCTACAAGAGCGACACGGATGTCGTAATCATCATCGTCAACACCAATACATCGTCGAAGTCGCTCGCGCTCACAGTCAGCGGCTCGAGCATCGCTTCGTATGCAAAGTACACCACGTCCTCGGCCAAGAGCCTGGCCAACGACGGCATGGTTGCGGCCGCGAACGGCGCGCTTTCCGTCACCCTCGACGCTTCCAGCGTGACGACCTTGCGCGCGACGGGGCCTTCGACCGGCACCGGTGGTTCGGGCGGCGCTGGCGGGAGCAGTATGGGCGGCGCCAGCAACATGGGCGGCGCCAGCAACATGGGCGGCGCCAGCAACACGGGCGGCGCCAGCAGCAAGGGCGGCGCCAGCAGCGCGGGCGGCGCGAACCACGTTGGCGGCGCGAACAGCGTCGGAGGCTCTGACGCCGCAAGCGGATCCAGTTTCGGTGGCTCGAGCAGTGTTGGTGGTTCAGCCGGTGGCGTGGGGGGTGAACACAGCGGCCAGGGCGGGACAGCAATCGGAGTCGTCGCCGGCAGTGGTGCTAGCAGCACCACGGCGGGGGCCGGCCGACGCGACACCGGAGGCGACGCGCCCATCGCTAGTCCCTCCGACTCCCAATCAGGATGCAGCTGTCAAACGGTCGGCATTGCACGGGCCGATTGGACCTGGTTCGGGCCCCTACTTCTGGGCTTCGTGGGCCTATACGCGCGTCGGCGTCGCTGGCCTTGAGCCGGGCTACTGCGCCGCTTCCAAACGAATTCGACCCCTACCGACCCGCGATCCTGTCCCAGAGCAGGACATCGGTATACCCATCGACCAGAAGTTTGCCTCATTTGAGGCGATACCCCGGTTCGGCACTGCACGACCGGTAACAGCCACTCTT
>Ga0302323_100002319_pt1 | contig 15448 bp, 11 predicted proteins | sample Fen_T0_3_FD_201950 | JGI IMG/M metagenome (GOLD analysis project Ga0302323, IMG submission 201950) | Peat permafrost microbial communities from Stordalen Mire near Abisko, Sweden - Fen_T0_3 | ecosystem: Environmental > Terrestrial > Soil > Wetlands > Permafrost | place: Sweden: Abisko... | reverse complement strand
GGACCTTGCGCATGGCGCGACTATCTTCCCGGATTTCCGATTTTGCAAGCCGTGGTCGTGGTCGGCGCGATGTCCCTCCTCGGCACCGGCGGCACGAGACCTCAGCGCCGGAACGGATCGTCCTTGATTTCCGGCGAGGCTTCGACTTGGTCTGGCTCCGGCTCTGATGACTCGCCCACCGATTCGGCCTCGGCTCCCGCGGGCAAGATGCTGCCGTCGAGATAGCGCAGGAACATGTCGAGGAACGACTGTTCGGTCTTGCTGAGCTTCTCGAACATGGCGCCTACCTGGAAGGCTTGCGAAATGGGTGTGCACCACACCACGCGGGCCCGCAGCGGCAGCGGCTCGGAGACCGAGGACGGGCCGAAGAGCAGGATGAGATCGATCAGCAACTCGTCGCGCTGGGCGAGCGAACTTGTGGTGATGAGGCACATGCCGGAGCGGGACAGGTCGCGCGTCCGTGCGGGCAGCTTGCGGCCGTCGGTGGTCCGCACGTTGGCCTGGATGTCGACACCGAACCGTGGATGGCGGCGCAAGTCCTCCGTCATGGGCCTCCTTGTGAGGACGCCCGCCCGGCGGTGCACAGCGAGAAGGCACCGCCCGATAGGGCGTCCAGTTCGGATTCGATCTCGCGCAGGCGCAACTCCCGCCGCAACGCCGGGGTCCGCTCCCCTGGGCCGGAATGCAGCCGCTCCAGTCCGAGTCGCCGCCGCTCGAAGTAGAGCCGGGTCAGCGTGACCTCGATGTCGCGTCTGATTTCAGCCATGTGTATCGTTTGTGCTTGGGCAGCGAGCTCGTCACCACTAAAGATCAACCGGGCCAGGTCCCACGTGACTCGCGCCTCGTATCGTACGTCATCCACGGTGTCCACCCCAAGGGGGGAAGTGATGGCCGTGGAGGTAGAAGGCAGATCCAAGGACTCACTGCGTCCAAAACGCCGATCCATGCGAAAGCGGAGTTCCGGCAGCCAAGCCGCACGGCGCGCCCGGTCCACATATGACCGGCCCCGTTCCGGCTCCACCATGGCCAACGCAACCGCCTTGGCGCGCGCCACGACAAGGCAATCCGCCTCGGGGTCCGCGGGAATGGCCACATCGGCGGGCCGGGTCGCAGGTGGCGAAGGGGTTTCGTCGTTGTCAGCCACCAGCAAGGCCCGTGGCTGGTGCGCATCGAGCGGGAAGCTGGCAAGGGCAACGGTCTGATATTCACGCCGGCCAGCAGCAACAGTGGCCCCAGCCCGCACGGTCAGACGGGGCAGCCACGCCGCCCACCAGGATGCTTCGCGCGGTCCGCCCAGACGTGGGGCAAGTGGAGCCTCGTCGTCAGCAGCAACCTCGCCAGCCACTGGTTCATTCGGCGAAGAGCAGTAGAGCCCCTTGTCGGTCGCCAGCCATAGGCAGTGATCCCCCATGGCCGCGTCCAAGGCACGCACGCCGCGAGGGAGGGGCAGCGATGACCATGTGCGACCCTGGTCGTGCGAAAGCAGCAGGTCCGGCCCGGCTGCTAGCCAGGGACCGACGCCGTCGCCAGGACAAGTCAGGTGTCGCGCGCCAAGGCGGGCCGAGCGCAGTTCGGGCACGCCCTCGGGGGACAGGACTGCCAGGCCGCCCCGCGACAGGAGCACCAGGGTTTCGCCGCAGAACCTCAAGTCGGTCACGGGCTCAGGCAAGGGCAGGGCCTGGCCAGGCACCTGGTCGATGCTGTCGCTCCACAGCACCTGTTTGCGGCTGGCCCATGCCGTGCGCTGGCCCGAAGCAGAGAGCGCCACATGCTGGACCGAGGCGACGATAGCGAGGACGCGCCGGGCGCCTTCCGACTCGGACACCAGCCAGACCTGGTTGCCGGAACCCAGGAGGAGCCGGTGGCCTGACCCAGCCGCCAGCGACGAGGCGGTCCATTCGCGGCTGGCCACATGCACGAGATCGCCTTCGACAGGCAGATGCCACAGGCCACTCCCGCTCGCAATCCAGATCTCCTGCCCGGCCGCCGCGATCGCGGGTGAGAAACTCGCGCGGCGCGAGGCTTGAGGGGAGCGTCCGCCTCGCATCGCGCGGCGTTCAGACAGTGTGCTCTCATCGTCCAGTTGATCCTCGACCCAGGCGCTGTCCTGCTCGCTCTCATCGATGCCGAGAAGATCGAGGACATCCTCCTCGTCGCGGGCGCTGATGCGCGCCTTGCGATGCGAGGGCGGCGTCTCGACGTCCTCAACTCGCCCCAAACGCGTGCCATCCTCACGCAGCAGGATGACTGTTCCGCCGCGCACAGCAGCCGCCCGATCCCCGGCGGCCGCCACGCGGTCGACTCGACCGGCGAGCGTCAGCGACCAGGCCACGGCCGACGGCGATCCAGTCACACACGCGAGAAACACCACGAGATGGAAGATGAGGACCTGACCCGAAAGATGCATGCGCACGCCCAAAGCAACGGCCATGCCGTACGAAAACCGCACGGGAGAGCGGCGCATGCCACGCCGGCCCGTCCGGGGAGCGTGCCGGTCGGGCAAACCGCGGACAGCGGCGTCCGACTATCGGCACCACCGGGTTGCGCGTCCCTGACCAAACGTGCTAGGCGCAGAAGCGAAAGGACCACCATGGCAGCCAAGATCATCGACGGAAAAGCGCTGGCGGCTCGCATTCGCGGTGAGCTCGCGGCCGAGGCCAAGCAACTCCACGAACGGGGCTGTCAGCCCGGACTGGCGGTGGTACTGGTGGGAGAAGATCCGGCATCGCAGATCTACGTGCGCAACAAGACCAAGGCGCTGGCCGAGGCCGGGTATCGCTGCTTCGACCACCACCTGCCTGCCGCCACTTCGGAGGCCCAGCTTCTCGATCTGGTGCGGACGCTGTGTGCCGATCGCGCGGTGGACGGGGTTCTCGTGCAAGTGCCGCTGCCGGGCCACATCGACAGCAAGCGCATCCTGCTGTCCATCGATCCGGCCAAGGACGTGGACGGGTTTCACCCCGAGAACCTCGGCCGTCTGCTCATCGGCGAGCCACGCTTCATCGCCTGCACGCCCTACGGGATCATGAAGCTGATCGAAGAGGCGGGAACCCCCGTGCGTGGTGCCAACGCCGTGGTGGTGGGTCGTTCGAACATCGTGGGCAAGCCGGTCGCGGTGCTGCTGACCGCGGCTGACGCCACGGTGACCATCTGCCATTCCAAGACCAAAGACCTGCCCGGCGTGATCGGCACGGCGGACATCCTGGTGGCGGCCATCGGAAAGGCCGAGATGATCCGCGGCGCCTGGATCAAGCCCGGTGCCACCGTGATCGATGTGGGAATGAATCGCTTGCCTAGTGGCAAGCTGGTGGGCGACGTGGAATTTGCCGCCGCGGTCGAGCGCGCGAGCGCCATCACGCCGGTGCCGGGTGGCGTGGGGCCCATGACCATCGCCATGCTGCTGGCCAACACGCTGGAATCGGCCCGTCGGCGTGCGGCCGGCAGCTGACTGACCGGCCCCTACCTCAGCGGAGGCTCCCAGGTGTCCGTGACAAACGTCCAAGCCCTGCGTGCGTAGGCGCCGGTCGAAGGGACGGCCCGATATCCGGCTACCAGCCCGGCGGCAAGAACGCAGACCAGCGCGGTCTGCCGCACAGAGCGCCGAGGTCCGCGCGACAGCAGCCAGATCGTCGCACCCAGGGTAACCGCGTAGAGCGGCGCAAAGGCCCAGAAGCCGCGTAAACCGATCAGCGTTCCCAGCGAGTGCACGGCGTATCCGTGGGTGAGGAGTGGAAACGTGAGTTCGTAGAGCGGATTGTGCAGTTCATCTGGCCAGTGGGGATAGGTGGTCGCGGCAGCGACGAAGAGCAACACCGCTCCTAGCACCAAGGCCTGCGCCAAGACGCGCGCCGCTGCAGAACGCTCCACCGCGCGAAACCCGGCTGCGGCCAGCCAGGCCACGAAGGGCAGCGCCGCAGTCATGTAGCGCGGCCCAACCGACCAGCCCGCATGTGCCTGGTAGGTGTCGGTGCAGCCCAGCAAGACCACATACACGACCGGCACGGCCACGCAGACCATGGTTTCCGCCCCGCAGCGTAGCCACGCATCGCGATCGCGAGCCACCGCGACCGCACCGACCACCGCGAATAGCACCCAGGGCGCGAGCGTGACCAAGCCGTTGGAGGGCAAGAACAGGGTGATCCAGAAAGAGGTCGCGCTGGGGCCCACCAAGCCCATGAACCCCTTGTGCATGGTTTCTTGGACCACGAAGCTGTAGCCGGTCTTGAACGGCGAGCCGAAGGCCAGTTTGTGATAGGTGGCAAGAACGGCGGCCGGAGGCAAGGCCCCGAGCAGGGCCGTGCCCACGGCTCGAAGCCGGTTTGGCACCCGCACCACGAAGTAGATCCCGATGACCAGCACGGCCAGAATCGACTGGTACTCTGCCAGCACCGAAGCGCCAGCCAGGAACCCTGCGAGCAGGGCCACCAGAAATGGCCGGGTGGTTTCCCTGCGCGCCAGCGCCACTGCTGCCAGAAACGCGCCCGCCACGCACCCGCCCGCGAGCTGGTGCGAAATGAAAAGGATGCTGTAGACCATCGCGGGCGAACCGAGCGCGTACGCCACCAGCGCAGTACGACAGGCTCGCTCGTCGGGTGCGAAGCGTCTGGCCATCCCGAGAAAGAGAGGGAGAAACACCAGAGCAGGCACGGTGACGATGAACACCCGGAACAGCCACGTGCAGGTGCGCATGGACGGATGCCCGAACAGGCGGGCCACGGAGTAGACCGGCACCGCCAGGAACGACAGGCCGGGAGCCTTGTCCGGGTAGAAGTGGTGGTTGGGCGCGATGGCAACGTCCAGGGCGTGCAGCCTTCCCTCACCGGACATCGGCGCGTCGATCCACAGACGATGGCGGTCGACGATCTCCTGGGTCAGGAAGACACGCGGAACCTCGTTCGCATTCCACAACTTCTCGAAGTACGGAAACGAATAGAGGTAGATGAAGGCGAAGACTGCCAACCAGCGCAGCGACCGTCGCTTCGGCGCCTCGGCCGCGCTCACCGGGGCTGCAGGGTCGGGGGGCAGCCCATCAGGATTGGGCAAGATCGGGGGTGGCGTGTTCATGGGTGCTGGAATTCTTCCTTTTACCTCGAAGTCGGGATGACCGGCCCCCCCGAGTGTGCGGTTTTCCGCACAGGCGCACGGTGGCTCCAGGCGGCGGTACAATCACCTTGCCTTGCCATCTCCCCCCGCCGCCGAAACCGCCGAGCGCGAACTGGGGCGCCAGCTTGCGACCCTATCACGGGCCGGTGTGAGGCCAGCGGAAACGGGCGCCGAAGTGCAGGCCGTCCTCTGGTGGAATGGGCTGGCGCGACTCGGCCTGGCGCTGCCGCTGGTTGTGGTGCACGACATCGGCTTTCTGCTTGCCCGTCCCATGGAACGCGCGAAGCTGGCTGCCGAGCCTGCGCTGCCGGACGGTCCAGCCACAGCCTATCGCGGATTGCTGCAGCAGGTGGCGCGCTCTGACTCGCTGCCACTGCTGGAACGAACTCTGCTGCGCGACGAAATCGTCGCGACACTGCTGGCGCGCATCCTGGCCGATGTGTCCCGCCTGTGGGCCGCCGAGGCTCGGCCTCGCGCGCCGACCCTCCTACCCTTGGTCTCCTCGTACTACGGACGTTCGGCGGCCGATCTGGCTGGCGAGTGGAACGTCGACTGGATCGCAGGGTTTCTCGACCGCCTGGTCGAGCAGAGGTCCAGCATCCTCGCGCGCATCGACCAGCTCGACCTGGGCCCGCTTCGCCTGTTGGGCTATTTCGCATCTGGCGCGGGCGCACCTGACCTGGCCGGCCTGTACCAGCTCTTCTCCGCACCGCGCGGGGCTGGCGCTTTGGACTTCTGTCTGGACCTGGTACCGTCTCTCTTGGAAACCAGACGGCAGGGATCGCCCCAGGCCTTCGCTGTGGATGGTTACGCCTCGGTGGAACGGCGCGGTCCCCTGGAGGCGCTCCTGTCCAGCGAGCTGGCGCATGATCCCGACGTGTTCGCGGTCAAGGCCTTGTCCGACGAACTGCTGTTCTACGGGCACGAACGGCCCCGCGACGAGCGGCGGCGGGTTCACGGCATCTTGATCGACGGCAGCGCCTCCATGCGCGGCGCCCGGGAAGTGTTCGCGCGCGGCTTTGCCATCGCGCTGGCCAAGAAGCTGTCGCTCGTGGGCAGCTGGCCGTGGCTGCGCTTCTTCGACAGCCGCATGCATCGGCGCGTGCCCGCGGCTGCCCTGGGCGGGCCGGATCTGCCGTATCTCCTGTGTTTTCGTTCGGAGCACGGCCGGCACTACGCGCGCGCCTTCGACGACCTGCTGGGGGAATTGCAGGCCGAGGAGGCACAGGATCTCTCATTGACCATCATCACCCACGGGCAGTGCCACATTCCACGCTCGACGGTCGCGCGCCTGGCCCGCTTGGCTTCACTCTACGGCGTATTCGTTCTACCGCCGGCCGAGCTGGCACTCGACTACTTGCCGCTTTTGCGTGGCCACCGGCTGGTGACGGCCGAGGCCCTGGCCCGCCCCGCAGACTCGCGGCGCATGGCCCTGGCGCTGGTCGATGCCGTGGCCGGCGACGCATCTTCAGTTGAGCCCCGTGGCTAGTGCCATGCCGACCCGAGAGGAAACCATCTTGCAGGAACAGGCGGAGCGGGCTCTGCGCGAAGGCCGGCCGGCTGAGGCGCTTTCCTGCTATCGCCGCCTGCTGAACAACGTCCGCACGCTGGGCGGTGTTTACGAGACCTGGCTGGCCGGGACGCTGGCTGCATATCGCGAGTTGGGCCAGCCACGCATGGGCGGGTATTTGCTGCTGGCCCTGCGGCGCTTTGAAGAGGCCCGGTCCTGTTTCGATCCAGCCAGCAGTCCCTATGAATGGGCTCTTTGCGCCGAGGCCCTGGGAGACCACCAAGACGCGGCCACTGTTTTGCGCACGGCCGGGCTGCCCGCATCAGCGGCCATGGCCCTGGAAAGGGCCGGCGACGGGCAGGCCGCGGTGGTGCAGTGGCGGGCCAGCCTGGGACACGAACGGCTGCGCGGCCATCCCTACCAGACGGCGCTGGTGCATTTCAACCTGGCCCGCGTGTTGCGGCAGGTGGGCGAAGACGCTCAAGCGCGTGCCGAAACCACCACCACGCAGCGTCTGCTGGAAGCGTGCGCCGACGACTTCGAGACAAGGGGCGAGCGGGAGCGCGCGCTTGACTGCTACGGGGTCTTGCTCAGCCTGGGCAAGGACGCGGGCGTTTTTGAAAACGTGGCCGAGGGCACTCTCAACTCGATCCGTCTTATGGCCGGCAGCGAGCAGCGCCTGTTGATCCTGCAGTACTACGACGATTTTCTCGAGTTCGCGTCGGGAGCGGGAGAATGGCATGCAGCCGCGCTGCTGGCGTGCGAGGCGGCGGACTTCAGTGTGAGCCTGGGACCAAAGTACGATCGACACTATCGGCAGCGGGCGGTTTCCCTCTGGCAGGAAGCCGCGCACCAGAATCTGCTGGCCAACGGTCCAGCCGAGGTGTCGGAGAATGCGCTGATAGCAGGCATCGACGTGGCGGCGTCACTGGGCGACCTGCACACCATCGGGCGTCTGTACGGCGCGCTGGCCGAACTGGATCTTCCCCCGGCCAGGAAAACCCGCTACGCCGAGCTGGCCGCCCGTCGGCGGGAGTTGAGCCCCAGCCCGCCGGTGGAGCCGCCTCCCTCTGAACACTGGCGCCGCGAGGACGCCTATCCGGATGTGTGGCTGCAAGATCTGGTGGAATGGGAACTGGCCGGGCATCCGGCCTGGGTGCTGGCGCGTCTGGTGGTGCAGCCTCAGGCCCTGGTCGCAGCCAACCGCGCGGCGCTGCGGGCCTTGCTGGTGGCCGCTGATGAGGATTTCAAGCCGGATGACGCCAGCCACTGCGCCCAGTTGGCGCTCGCCTTCGGCGAGGTCATGGTCTACGAGGTCCTTCAACCGCTCGAAAGGCTCTCTATCCATCCGACAGCCTTGGTTCGGGCGGCAGCCGCGTCCGCTGCTGGTCGCACCCCGCACCGGCGTAGCTTCGGAATCGTGAGGCGCGCGCTTGCTGATTCCGATCCGACGGTGCGCAGAGAAGCCGTGCAGGCCCTCCGCGCTCTGCATTTCCGCGACGCCTTCGCTTCGCTGGCGCAGGTCTTTCGCGAATCCGCCGACCCTGAGGCTCGTCAGGCCGCCCTGGATGCCATCGGCCGGATCGACACGCTCGAGGCTGGCCTGTTTCTGCTCGACGTCGTCCGACAGGACCCGGGTGCGGCGGGCGAAACAGCTCTGCGCTACCTGCGGGGCCGCCAAACCTCAGGTCTGGCCAGCATGCTCTACCACGCGGCGGCGGTGGAAAGCGGGCCTGTGCAAGAAGCGCTCGAGGCGTTGCTAAAGGCCTGAATCTGGTTCGTCAGAGGCCCGGTAGATCGTGTCGTGGCGCTGTGCGCTGGGGTGGCTTGTCATTTTCAGGCGTCGGGTTGACAATCCTGTCCCTATCGCGACTAGGGACTTGAAGATGCAATCCCGCTGCTGGAGACGGAAGAACATCGTCGTGTCGCTGTTCGTTCTTGTGGCTCTGGCGTTTTCCTCGCAGACGGCTCTCGCCCAAGACTCTTTGAGGCGCTTCGAGGTAGGACTGGCATTGCGATTTATGCCGACAGGATGGTTTGACTGGGCTGGCAGCGACCCTCGCGCCGGTCGCGACTTGCGCGCCTATCCGGCCCTGGGCGCCGCGCCCTTCGTCGACTACCGCCTGAATCGCTTCGCCTCGATCGGATTCATGCCCGAGTTCACCCTTAACATCATACCCAAGGTCGAAGACTACCCAATCTCAGCGATGATCGCCCCCTGCTTGCGTGTGAAGCTGGAATATCCAGGACTCGACTTCGTGGTGCCCTACGTCCTGCTTGCCCCGGGCTATTCGTGGGTCTTCAGCTACGGAAACCTCGGCGTCGGCGGCGGGGATGCGCATGGGTTCGTGCTGGGCGCCCATGGGGGCGCGCGAGTCCCGCTCGGCTCGCGCCACTCCGTCTTTGTTGAGTTTGGCTACTTGCGCGGATTCCAGAGCGAAGGCGGGAAGGCCTATGCTCCAAGCTATCTGGTGATCGCGGCGGGTTGGCAGGCGTCACTCTGACCCGGTCGTTCCCTGGTCCCCGCGCAAATGGTTACCTACCGTACTCGAGAGCCCACTGCGCGGCCTCGCTGACGGCTGGGCTGGCGTCACCCGCCAGCCGCTTGAGCGCGGCGCGGGCACCGGGCCGCCCGTCGGAACTCAGCGTCAGGGCGGCGTTGCGGCGCAGACCATCGAAGCCTGCACGCGCCATGGGGGTGCCGGCAGCCAGACAGACAAATTCATCGCGACCGAGGCTCGCAATTTCCACCGCCGACATGAGCCCGAGTGGTCGCGCCGCCTGCCGGGGATCGCCAGGAGGCAGCTCGCTGTGATTGTAGGGGCAGGCTTCCTGGCAGGCGTCGCAGCCGAACACCCGCCCGGCCAGCGCCGCACGAAGCGCGACTGGGATCGCTTTGTGGTTCTCCACCGTCTGATAGGAAAGGCACAGCCGCGCGTCGACCACGCCAGGCGAAGGGAACGCGCTGGTAGGACATGCGCGCAGGCACAGATCGCAATCGCCGCACAGCCGGGGGTGAGGCTCATCGTAGCGATCGAGGCTCCGGTTCATCACCATCACGCTCAGGGTGAACCACGAGCCGTGCTGCCGGCTGACCAGGATGCCGTGCTTCCCGATCCACCCGAGGCCCGCGCGCTCGGCCCACGCCTTTTCCATGGCCACGCCCGCGTCAACGCAAGCATAGGTATTCATGGTCGGGTCCAGGTCCAGCAAGAGGCGGCGCAGGGCGCGCATGCGGTCGCGATGGGCCAGATGGTAGTCACGACCGCGGGCGTAGCGGGCGATGACCGGACGTTCGGGCTGTCGCGCCATCTCCTCACCGGCCCCGTAAGGGATTCCCAGCGCGATCACAGTACGTGCACCGGGCACCACAGCCCCAGGGTCAAGCCGCTGGGGCACCCGCCTGTGCATGGCCGACAGCCCCTCGCCCCAGCCCGCGGCCAGCCAGCGCAGAAAGGGCGATGGGTCCAGGGGAGCTGCAGGCGCCACCCCGACCAGCGTGAACCGGCAGGCCCGCGCGGCGGCGACCACGGCGTCGGCAGAAAGCACGGGCGGTGCCATGGGCCACAAGTATGCCGCCCGCGAAGTCCCGAGCCAACCGCGTGGGGAGCCCGCTGCTCCCCCTGCGGGGACTTCGGGACGGACAGCCCGCCCCGCCCGCCCCGCGCTTCGCGCGCCCTCGTCGCCGGCCGCGGACCATTACCGGAGGGTCTGGCGAAACCGAGCGCAAGGGCGCGAGCGTAGCGAGCGGGTGTGGTGGGGAAGGTGCAGGTCCCGAAGTCCCCGAAGGGGGAAGCGAGCGGGGAGGAGGTGGCGGGTGGGGGGCCGAAGGGCGGAGCGAACCCTCTCAGGGTTCCCATGTCAGAGCCATTGATTCTGCTAAACTTGTGCTACATTCCGCGCGAGCGGAGGCGGGCAGGGAGGGGACCACATGGCGCCAAAAGCGCCGCATAGAGGAGCAAGAAAAGATGGCCACTCGAATCGCGATCAACGGTTTTGGACGCATCGGTCGACTGATTTTCCGGGCGCTGTACAGCCAGAAGCTGTTCGGTAGGGAATTCGAAGTTGTCGCAGTGGGCGATATCGTCCCGGCGGACAACCTTGCCTACCTGCTCAAGTACGACTCGACCCAGGGCAAGTTCGAGGGTCAGGTCGGCTCGAAGAAGTCGGTACCTGACAAGGACGCCGACATCCTCCTGGTCGATGGCAAGGAGATCAAAGTCGTCAGCGCCAAATCCCCGGCCGAGTTACCGTGGAAGGCGTTGGGAGTTGACGTGGTCATCGAATCGACCGGGCTCTTCACCGAGAAGGCCAAGGCCGAGGGCCACATCCAGGCGGGCGCCAAGAAGGTCATCATCTCGGCTCCTGGCAAGAATGAAGACATCACGCTGGTGATGGGCGTGAACAACGAAAAGTACGACCCGGCCAAGCACCACGTGATCTCCAACGCAAGCTGCACCACCAACTGTCTGGCGCCTGTGGTCCACGTCGTGCTCAAGGAGGGCTTCGGCTTGACCGAGGGCCTGATGACGACCATCCACTCCTACACCGCCACACAGAAGACAGTGGACGGTCCGTCGAAGAAGGACTGGAAGGGTGGACGTTCCGCCGCCATCAACCTGATTCCCTCCACCACCGGCGCCGCCAAGGCGGTTGGCCTGGTGCTGCCCGAGGTGAAGGGCAAGTTGACCGGCATGTCGATCCGTGTGCCCACGCCGACCGTGTCGGTGGTCGACCTGACCTTCAAGACCGCCAAGGCGACCAGCATCAAGGAAATCAACGCGGCCATGAAGAAGGCCAGCGAAACCTACTTGAAGGACATCCTGGGCTACACCGAGGACGAAGTGGTCTCCAGCGACTTCATTCACGACGCGCGCTCCAGCATTTACGATGCGGGAAGCTCCATGGAGCTGAACCCGAACTTCTTCAAGCTGGTGAGCTGGTACGACAACGAGTGGGGCTATAGCTGCCGCACGGTCGAGCTTCTTTCGTACATCGTGAAGAAGGGCCTGTAGGCCCGCCTGGAAGGGGCGACCAGCCGGTCGCCCCTTCGCCCATCACCGGTGGGGCGACCTGCGTCGCCCCCGTTGCTACTTCTTCTTGAGCTCGTCGAGCTTCGCCGCCACGCGATCGATCCCCCAGTTGGCAACCACGAGGATGTCGGGCTGGTTGTTGACCATGACGTAGTGATTGCTCTTGTCGGTGGTTTCGCCTCCGACCTTCAGGGTGCAGCCGTGGCCCTTGACGTTCGACTTCACATCGATGGTCATGGTGGGCTTGGCCAGGCCGGTCGTCTTGGGCGAGTTGTCTTCGGCATACCCCTGCGCCTTCCAGTCGACGAACGAGCCCGCGATCGCGTTGGCCTTTGAGATATCCGGTGCCATGCCCGCCGGCTTGATCACCTTCCAGGCGTCGTCCCCTGTCTTGCCCGGCGGCCTGGTAATGATGAAGGGATCCTTTTCCCGCGCCACCGCGACATCGGTGACCTCGGCCGCGGTCAGGTTGCAGATTGTCTTGTCGCGGAAGTCGATCGGGCGCTTGTTGAGTCGATCGAAGGTGTACTTCTTGATTATGAACACCTGAGGCTTGTCAGCCATCTTGACGTAGCCGTCGTCTTCGCCCTTCTTCTTGCCCACCAGTATCCGATACTGCTTGCCGTTGCGGAGTGTGACGGTGATGGTGTTCTCCGGCGAGTCCAGACCGGTTTCCTCGGGCTTGGCGTTGTCCACAAACTCATTTGCTAGCAAGGTACAGAACGCCGTAACCAGATCAGGGGGCGCCATCTTGTCAAAGGGCTCGACCTTGGTACCGGACTCGACCACGCGCCATTCTGGCGTCGCGCCCCCGTCGGTGGGAGGGGGTCTCGATACCACGATCCGGCCGCGCGTCTTGTGGACGACCTCGATCTTTTCGGCCTCATTGTCCTGGAATCTGGCTATGTGCTTGTCGCGCCAGCCGAGGGTGTCCTTGTCGAACTGGTACTTGAAGAATCCGGTCGAGGCCCACACATCGTTCTTGCCCTCGATGCGCACCAGGGTCTCGTCGTTTGCGGTCTTACCCACGTGCAGATCGGCCAGGAGCTTGTCGCCCTTTTTCACCGCCACACGCAGGCTACCGTCGCCTAGCTCGAACTCATTGTGTCGGCTCTTCTGGTCCGAGACGACGTCGTGGAATTCGAGTTTCGCGATGGCTTCAAAGGCCGACTTGGCGCCGTCTTTGTCGGCGGCGTAGTCGATCGGTTTCACGATCTGGTAGTCGTCGCCCTGTTTCTTGATGACGGTGGTGGCGCCGCCCTTGGTGACTTCCAGGGTGTCGAAGGCGTCAGCCTTGAGCTTGGGGATGGGCCGCGGCCGTTCCCCGGCGGGCCGGGTGCCCTTCTCCGGCGAGCGGAGAAGGCCGATGGTGACGAGAACGAGGCCGGCGAAGATGGCACCGGCAATCAGGGTTTTCCGATTCATGGGCTACCTCGACTGGCTAGATGGTCTGAGAGTTGCGGGCCATGCGGCGCAGGCGCCAGCGGACCACCCCGTAGGCGCAGAACAGCACTGGCAAGCCCAGGATGTTGACCCATTTGAGCGTGCTGGCTTTGGCTTCTGAAACCACCCCCAGAGGGCGGTTTCCCAAGGACTTGGAACGGAGCGGGATGAGAGCCTCGTCCTCCACCGTCCAGCCGATGGCGTGGTGGAGCATGAGCGCGCCCGCCTCGTAGAAGGGGAAGGCGCGCGAAAGCTGGACGTACTCGTCGTTGGCAAAGTCGGAATCGCCGATGACCACGAGGCGCACCGGCTTCTGCGACTCGGACAAAGGCCGCTTCTCGGCCGTGGACACGCCGGCCTCGGGCCCCTTCACAAAGGCGCTCTTGAGTGGTCCCAGATAGGCATAGCCGAAGGCAAACGGGCCACGCTCCTTGGATTCCTCGAGCTTGGTGGTCTGGCCGAGGATGAAGAAGCTTGCGTGCTTCCAGCTGCTCGGGCTCGAGGAAGCCAGCTTCCACAGCTTGCCTCCCGCGGGCAGGTTGCCGCCAGCAAGGGGGCCCACCAGGTCAACCGTGCTGGCCAGCGGGAAGACCAGACCGCGGATGCCATCCAGCACCGAAATCCCCGGGTTCTTGGCGATCTGCACGCCCACCCATATCGGGAGCTGGGTCAGGCCGCGGCGTCCGCCGCCCATATCGATCAGGCCGGGCATGGCCGCCTCATTGTCCGCAATCACGTTCTGACCAACCTTGAAGCCATAGGCCTCCAGAAGCTTGTCCAGGCCGGTCTGGTTGGTCTGCACCATCTTGATCTGGCCCATGCCAGCCTGGGCAAACTGCTGGTTGGGTGCGCTGACCGTCATGCCGTCGGCCAGAATCACCGCACCCCGGCCGGTCATCAGGAACCGGTCGATCTCGGTCTGGCCCTTGTCGTCGAAAGCCTGCTTGGGACCGCCGACCACCAGGCCGTCCACGTCAGCGGGGATCTCGGCGGTCGACGGATTCACCGTGGTCAGGTCGTACTCTTGTTCCAACACCTGCTTCAAGGCACGGAAGCCCTGGTTGGTGTCGGACTCGCCGTGGCCCGTGGTGAAAAGGATCTTCTTCTTCTTCACCGTCATTTTCTTGATGAGGGACGAAATATCGAACTCGAGACCCTCGGCGCGGCTGATTTGCGGGATGGATTCCATCTTGTCGCCGTACAGAAAGCACAGGCCCAGGTAGTAGGCGCCCATCTCGAACTTGGTGCCGCGCAAGACTTGGATCTGTATCTTGTCGACCTTACAGCGATTGGCCTCCTGCTCGATGTCCTTGTCCGCACCCGGGTCGAGCGCCTCCCAGCGGAATTTCCCGTTGGAGCTGGTGCGGTACTCGTCCACCATGTCGCGCACGTAGCGTGACAACGTCTTGATCTCCGGGGGCAGGTCCGCCGAGATCAAGGCCTTGACCGTGAGAAAGTCCTGTAGATTCTTCGCCAGGTCGCGTGACTCCTGCGACAGGGTGTAGACCTTGTTCTCGGTCAGATCGATGCGGCCGAAGAACCGCGTGCTCATCAGGTTGACCAGGACGATCGCGCCGATGACAAACAGGGCGTAGAGCAGGGCGCTGGAGGCGTAGGCGCGCTTCTTGCTAGATGTGGTCGACATGGTTCACTTCCACTTCCGAGATTCGAGGGAAACCGTGGCGATGACCAGAGAGACCACCATCACGGACAGGTAGTAGATGATGTCGCGCGAATCGATGACGCCGCGGCTGATGGACTCGAAATGGGACTCGACGCTCAGGTAGGAGAGCAGGGGCCGCAAGGACTCAGGCGTAAACGGTATGAGGCGGTAGAACAGGTAAAGCGCGAACGAGATGGCGAAGGCGATGATGAACGCGACGATCTGGTTGCGCGTGAAGGTCGAAGCCATCACACCGATGGCCATGTAGGCGCCGCCCATGAGCAGGAGGCCCAGGTACCCGCCGATGGCCGGCCCTTTGTCGAGCGGCCCCACGTACATCACCGTGATGCCGTAGCATAGGGTTAGACCCACCAGGACGGCCAGCAGGGCCATGCCCGCCAAAAACTTGCCCACGATGACCTGCCAGTCGGGCACCGGCATCGTGATCAGCATCTCCAGCGAGCCGCTACCCTTCTCCTCGGCAATGAGGCGCATGGCAATGGCCGGTACGATGAACGCGAGCAAGAGCGGCATGAGGTTGAAGTAGGACCGCAACTCGGCTTGGCGCTCGATGAAGAGCGAGCCGAAGTAGAGGTAGCCCGCCAGCAGCAGAAACACGGTCAGGACGATGTACGCGATGGGCGAGTTGAAGTAGGTGCGGATTTCCCGCTTGGCAATGGTGAGGGCGGCGTTCAT
>Ga0302323_100002318_pt1 | contig 15454 bp, 15 predicted proteins | sample Fen_T0_3_FD_201950 | JGI IMG/M metagenome (GOLD analysis project Ga0302323, IMG submission 201950) | Peat permafrost microbial communities from Stordalen Mire near Abisko, Sweden - Fen_T0_3 | ecosystem: Environmental > Terrestrial > Soil > Wetlands > Permafrost | place: Sweden: Abisko... | reverse complement strand
GATCACCCGGATTGGAACGCCGATCTGGCTTGCCTTGACGTGAACCTCCGTGAAGTCCATGCGAACTTTGCAGTCCGCGCTTCCGTCGGTAGTCACATAGACAGGGATCACGCATCGTTCACTGTACCCGGTGCACTCGATGACCTGCGCGCCCTCAGCATGCACGTTGCCTGCACACGCGATCAACGAAAAGGCTCCGACAAGCAACCGAAAATGCTTCTTCATGATTTCCCCTTCGCTGGTGAATGATCTCCTCGACCCAGGCGAACGTTACCTTGCCCCCCGGGCTCCCCAAGCAGGACCATGGTGCCAAATTCTCATCAATCTTGCGACAGTCGCCCGCGCTTGCACGGGCCCCTTCGGGCGCGCGTACGTGCGCGCGGTTGCTGGTCGTGTCTTGGCTCGAACGCTGGGGCAAACCGCGCCTCCGCATAGCACGTCGTTACACTACCGGGTGCAGACTGCGTAGGCCGTGGGCTCTTGGCCGATCTTGGCTAGCCCCAAGCTCAACGCGACGGGAGCGGAGTGCTAAGAGCTTAGTGCTAGGGGGATGACTGGTATCGACCCGAAGCGGACAAGGGCGCGGACGCACGTATATCCCTTACGGAGTGACTCACGGGCAGACGGTGCATTAATCGACGATGGCGTGCAACGGCACCAACAACAGCCCCGCCGTAGCGGGGCCCGTACGGGCGCGGAAACGGTTACCGCTTGCGGCGCGAGAATCCGAGTCCAGCAACGCTAAGGCCGAGCAGCGCGAGGGTGCCGGGCTCCGGAACAGTGGCGCTGGCAATGGGGCCCGACAGGAAGACTTCCTCACAATTCTCGCTGCTGCCTTCTCCTCTGCAGTAGCGGGTGCGGGCCACCATGTTCGCGTCTAAAGCCGGCGGCGAGTCGGGAATGCCGGGACCGGTGACGATGTCGCTAAAGCTGTAGAAGAAGACGCTGAACTTCTCGAGTGCGGCTCCCCCATTGAGGTTGCGCCCCTGAAACAAATACCCGTCGATAGGACCGGTGCCGACACCTGGATCTGCATTGTTGAACACCTGGATCGACCCGCCTTCGAAGTTAAGGGTCAGACCGACGATTGGCCCGGAACTAAACCCGGACCAGGACATGCTCGGATCGTTGTATCTGCAAATAGTGCCAGGGCCGCCGCAACCGGGGTTGGTGAGGGCCGCGGCGTTATCGAAATTAAGCACCAAGCTAAAGGGGGCCGGCGGCTGGATAGGGAACGCCGCCGCTTGCGAACCGCTCAGAAACCCAAAATCGCCCTGAATCGACCACGAAACGGGCGTAGCGTTTGCCCCCACCGATCCTGCCAACAGTCCGACCGCAAGCAAACCCCAAATCTTGATTTTCATGCATTCCCCTTGGATGGAAGAAAAACGAAGCAAACCGCTCTGCGGCGAAGGTCAAGGCGCCCTGACCAACCCGAAAATTCGCGAATCTTCGGAATTTGCTGCAAACAAATGGGGGAGCACGTTCCACACCACAGGGAAAATCCTGAACGAAAACAACGGACGCAGATTTTTTAATAATCGTGGTTGTAATATTTCACGTTTTTGCCAAACACGATGTAACGCACAGTCACCAGGTGCGCAAGCGCGATAGCCCGTGCGGCAGGTCAAACATCGGTACGACGTTCGTTGTCGGTGAAAACCGCAGTAGGTTTCTGGAACCTCCGCTTCATGGAATTTGACGAGCGCGACACACTGGCCCGTCTTGGCTGGAAAAAGTCAGTCGATCCGGCTGGCCGAACTGGCGCTATCGACCCACTGCAGCCACACGCGCCGCTTCGAAGTGGTCGTTGAATCCTATGGAAGCCGCCGTTCAGATCGCAGCAAATGGGGCTCCTTGCTGTCGCGGCAGGATGATGTCCTCCCGCTAGGAGTCCCGATGCGCACCGAGGCGCTGGCGGGCGCCTCCGGGGCGCCCGCCTGACCGCGGAAAGTCAGCGAGGCTTGTAGTTGAACTTCTGGCCGGCGAGGGCCGCTTCATACATCAGGCCGCCCTTGATAATCGTGAAAGTCGCCATGCCCTTGTGGTACTCGCCCGCGGTAGTCGCGTCATGCTTGGTGGCGCTGGCCCCGGCGGATGCGCCCGTCGAGCTCGCCTTGGCCTCCGCGGCGAGCGTAATCGCCACAGCTGATGCATCCGCCCCGAACTCGAAGTTGCCGCTCGTGAATTCCTTGTAGGAACGCTCGTCCTGGAAGAAGATGATCTCGCTGTAGCCCTGCCCGCCGAGCTGGAAGCCGATCGACAATTGCGTCATCGACGTGTCGCCGACGTTTTTACCCTTGGCGTAGACGCATCCCTTGCCATACGCGCCACCGATACCGACACCTCCCTTGCCGATGGTGGGAAAGACGGCGTATCCGTACGCGGTCTTGAAGAACTGGCCGCTCTGCCCGGCCTTCCTGAAGAGGTTGGCCGTGTCGCTGCACGCGTCGGCCCAGGCCGATGACACGGGTAACGCGAACAGCGCGAATGCAAAAATCCCTATCAGGCGTTTAAACACGTTTTTCTCCTCGATCAATTGATGCTTGATCCAAAAAAATCCTACGAGAGTGGTTCCCGCGGGCTTTGAGCCAGACCAGGACGGTCCCCGCGCCCGTCGGCGCCCACAGCGTCTGAGCCTATTTAATTATGCGCCCAGTGGCAAGCTTGGCACATTGACCGCCGCCGACGACATTTGGAGAAGAACGCACCGTCTTGACCGCGAGATTACGCGGCAGACCGACGAGAGCAGCGCCACCGCCGCGGACGTAATCTTGGCGTGGATGTCCGGTCTCGGCAGACTCCTGCGTGGCGCCTAAGAGACTGATATTGGCCGGAAGCGGTCGAATGCGTATAAGAACCATGTGCCGGAGAACTGCGATCGGCACTTCCGCTAGCTAGACGCGCGACTTCTTCTCGACGATCTGGATGGCGGCCCAGCTCCACTCCGCGCGCTGTTCGACCAGGTGCCGAAGCGCGACCGTGTAGACCGAGCGGCCGGTGGTGAGGATGACGTTGCGTCCTTCGGTGTATTCCTGCGTCGGGATGATCAGCGTCTTGACCGACAACGGCTTGTCCGGCCGCGACGGCGGCGGCAGGTAGAGGCCGTGGAAGCGCGCGCCCATCGTCGAGATGTCGATGCCGTCGACGATGAATCCCATGTCGTCCTTGGGCTGGCGCACCGCGTGCAGCGTCACCGAAACCATGCGGTCGGCGATGATCGACATGCCGGCTTCGACTTCGTCGGTGCTGACCTTGCTCATGCGGCGCACGACGCCCAGCACCCAGTCGCTCACGTCCGATTGCCGCACGGCAACAAGCGCGCCGAGCGCCAGGCTTTGCCCGATACCGCCGGACGCGGCGATGCGCAGCCCCGCGACGCTGCGATCCCGGACCTGCCACATCGGGTCGGAAAACGAGGAAAGGCTCATCGCCAGCGAATCGTGCTCGTCCGGGGCGCGCCGCTGCTGGCGCGTGCCGTCGGCGACCGCGAACACCTCGATCTGCTCGTGCACGCTGCCTGCTTCGGCCAGCACGATGCCGTTGTCCTTCTGATTGAGTTCCTGGCAGATCCGCGACAAGCCGATGCGCACCGTCGCGGTGATCGCGCATTCGGTGCGGCGGTCGCGGCGCATCTCCGCATTGAGGTTGGGTGCCAGCGCCGGCGCGACCTTCTCGAGGATTCCGATGCGCTGCTGGTTGATCTGGGCAGCGGGGCCCTGGTCAGTGGCTTCGACCTGGCGCAGCGCGGCGATGGCGCGGTCGAGTTGCTCGGTGAGCGGCGTCGTGTCGAGATAGCGGAGCATCGAACCGGAATCGTTGCCGGTACGGCGGCCCAGGCCCGATCGCCCGGCGACGTCGACGAAGAAGCCCTCGAGCGAGCGCGGCACGGCGTCGATCTGCAGGCGCCGGCTCCATGCGCGCAGCTGCGCGGTGGCCCAGTCGATCTGCGGCGGCGACATGTTGCCGGTGTTGAGCTGGTGAATCAGCAACACGTAGATGTATTCCTGCTCGATCGTCCAGGGCGTCGTATTCTGGCCGCCGCTGCCGAGCGTGGCTGCCACGCGGTCCAGGCCCAATTCGGCCGCGCGCAGGTACGTGCGGTGCAGTTCCACCCACTTTCCCGGGATCCAGCGCTCGAAGCGGAATACGCGTAGCTTGGCGTCCGTGCCGTAGTAGTGCGTAAGGCGCGCGAACAACAACGGCGCCAGCGGCTTCCACCGCGCGTTGCCGGACTGCCGCAACGTTTCCTCCAGTGCGGTCTGGTAGGCGTAGATAAAGCCCTGGGAAAGATCGTAGATCGATTGCCAGATGCGCTCCGCGAGCTTGGGCGCGCTGTCGTAGTTCTCGACATATTGCTTGGTGAGCTGCCGGCGATCCGCGCCGAGCGCGGCATCCAGGTATTCGATGGCCTGGACGCGCGCGATATCGCAGGGCTTGCGCGACGCCTTCATCGCCTCGAACGCGCGCATCACCTGCTGCTGGCGGCCGATGACGTCGAGCGCCGGCAATTGCCGAAGCCAGGCTGCGACCGACTTGGGCGAGGCCAGCGGATCGAGCGCTTCCTTGGTTCCGGTTGTCAAAAAGCCGAACATGGTGAGTTGCGGAGCATCCTTGCGATTTTGCTGCAACCGGTCAGCGTGCCGCGGACGGAATGAATCACCGCAATTTGCGTATGATCCGGCAGCTGAACCGCCATTTATAGACCAAAACTCCCGGCGGCGCAAAACACAGACAGCCGTCGGCTACAATTCGTTGCATAGGCCGGGCTTCCAGAGGTTTCCGCCCCGATTATTCAGCCACTTATTCGTCCAAGGACTCCAACATGTCGCGTCAGGTTACCGTATCAGTCGTTTATCGGCTCGCCACATTCTCGCGCAGTGCCGGCGTAGTTGCTGCATTGGCCACGATTGCCTTGGGCGCGTCGATCGCGCCACCGGCCGTTGCCCAAACCGGAGTACCACCCGCCTCTACCCAAGGAGCAAGCAAGTTGGATGCCATACCTACGGAATTGCAGAAAATCGATGTTAAACAAGGCTCTGGCGCCGATGCCGTGGCCGGAAAAGTGGTCGTTGTCAACTACACAGGGTGGCTTTATGACCCCGCAAAACCCGACGGCAAGGGCAAGAAGTTCGACAGCTCGCTCGACGCCGGAAAGCCGTTTGACTTTCCGTTGGGTGGCGGCCGCGTGATCAAGGGCTGGGACCAGGGCGTGGCGGGCATGAAGGTCGGCGGCAAGCGGACGTTGGTGATACCTCCCGACCTGGGCTACGGCGCACGCGGCTTCCCGGGCGCCATTCCGCCCAATTCGGTGCTCATTTTCGACGTCGAGCTGCTCGAAGTTAAATAGGCCGTCGGGACGAGTCCAAAAGAGGGATCGGCCATGTTGCCACGCGACAGCGGCGCCTCGATAAAGCGTCGCGTCGACTATCGCGCGCCGGCGTTCCTGGTGGACACGCTGGAACTGGCGTTCGACCTGGATGCCTCGGCAACGCGCGTGACGGCGAAGCTCGCATTCAGGCGCAATCCCGACGCGTCAGACGAAGACGCTGTCGCGCCGCTGGTGCTGGACGGCGAGCAGCAGCGCGACGTCCGCGTCGAACTGGACGGCAAGCCGCTTGCGCCGGCCAGGATGGCGTTGGGCGAGCGCACGTTGACGGTGCACGACGCGCCGGCCTCGGGAACGCTGACCGTGCGCTCGACACTCGCGCCGGAAGGCAACGTCGCGCTGGAAGGCCTGTACATGTCGTCCGGCGTGTTCTGCACGCAATGCGAACCCGAGGGCTTCCGCCGGATCGCCTATTTCCCGGACCGTCCGGACGTGCTGTCGCGCTATACGGTGACGATCCGCGCGGATCGCGCCAAGTATCCGGTGCTGCTCTCGAATGGCAACCTGGTGGCCGAAGGCGCGCTCGACGACGGCCGCCATTTCGCGACCTGGCACGACCCGTTCCCGAAGCCTTCCTACCTCTTTGCGCTCGTCGCCGGCAAGCTGGATGCGCTCGAGGACACGTTCACGACGAAATCGGGCAAGCAGGTCGCGCTCAGGATCTTCTCGACGACGCGCAACCTGCCGCGCTGCCGACACGCGATGGCGTCGCTCAAGCGCGCGTTCCGTTGGGATGAGGAGCGTTTCGGACTCGAATACGACCTCGACCGTTTCATGATCTTCTGCGCCGACGATCTGAACATGGGGGCGATGGAGAACAAGGGCCTCAACATCTTCAACAGCCGGCTGGTACTCGCCGACCCGGCCACGGCGACCGACGACGACTATGCCGCAATCGAAGGCGTCATCGGCCATGAATATTTCCACAACTGGACCGGCAACCGCGTCACCTGCCGCGACTGGTTCCAGTTGTCGCTGAAGGAGGGGCTCACCGTCTTTCGCGACCAGGAATTCTCGAGCGATCTCAACTCGCGCGCCGTCGAGCGCATCGGCGCCATCGACTACCTGCGCCGCGAACAGTTTCCCGAGGACGCGGGTCCGATGGCCCACAACGTGCGTCCCGACGAATACCTGGAGATCAACAATTTCTACTCGGCGACCGTCTACGAAAAAGGCGCCGAGGTGATTCGCATGCAGCACGCGCTGCTGGGACCGGAGCGGTTCCGGCACGGCATCGACTTGTACTTCCATCGCCACGACGGACGCGCGGTGACATGCGACGACTTCGTGGAGGCCATGCAGGACGCGTCGGGTGTCGACATGACGCAGTTCAAGCGCTGGTACAGCCAGTCCGGGACGCCCGTGGTCAACGTCGCCGGACATTACGACGCCGCGCGTTCCACCTACTCGCTGGAGGTGACGCAGCGCACGCCGGCGACGCCCGGACAGCCGACCAAACTGCCGCTGCACATCCCGCTCGCCGTGGGACTCGTGGGGCCCGATGGCCGCGACCTCCCGCTCAGGCTGGAAGGCGAGGCGGCGCCCGCCGGCGGAACCCGGATCCTGCATCTGCAGGAGCCGTCGCAGTCCTACCGCTTCGTCGACGTGCCGGTCCGGCCGGTGCCGTCGCTGCTGCGGGGCTTTTCTGCGCCCGTCATGCTCGAATTCGACTACACGGACGCGGAACTCGCGTTCCTCGCCATTCACGACAGCGACGCCGTCAACCGCTGGGACGCCGCGCAGCGCAGTTACGTGCGCGCGATGCTCTCGCTTGCGGCGGACCATCGCGCGAAGCGTGCACTCGCCGCCCCGCCGGCGCTGCTGGATGTCGTCCGCTCGCTGCTGGCCGACCGCGCCGGCGACCCGGCGCTCATCGCGCTCGCGCTGACGTTTCCCGACGCCGCGTTCGTCGCCGCATTGGCAGACCCGATCGACGTCGACGGCATCGTCGCCGCGCGCAATCTGCTCGCCGGCGAACTGGCCACGTCGCTGCAAAAGGAATTCGCGGACGGCTACGCGCGACACCACGCGGGAGGGCCGTATGCACCCACGCCGGACGAGGCGGGCGCGCGCAAGCTCGCCAACACGTGCCTGCGCTACCTGTGCGCCGCGGATGACGCCGGCGCGCGCAGGATGGCGGTCGCACAGTTCGATGCTGCCGACAACATGACCGACGCGACTGCCGCCCTGGCTGCGCTGAACGATGGAGACACGGCGGACCGCCACGCGCTGTTCGAACGCTTCGAAGTCCGGTGGCGCGACGAGCCACTGGTGCTCGACAAGTGGTTCGCGCTCGAAGCCACGTCCCAACGTCACGATACGCTCGACCGCGTGCGGAGTCTGCTCGCGCATCCACGCTTCAACGCCAGGAATCCCAACCGGGTGCGTTCCCTGGTCGGTGCGTTCACGCTGCGCAACTTCGCGCGCTTCCACGACCGCGATGGCCGCGGATATGCGTTTGCCGCGGACGAAGTGCTTGCGCTCGATCCGATCAACCCGCAGCTGGCGGCCGCCGTCGCCGGCGCTTTCAACCTCTGGAAGCGCTTCCCCGAGCCGCGCCGCGGGCTGATGCAGTCCGCGCTGCAGCGCATCGCCTCGGCGCCGGGCCTGTCGCCGGACGTCACCGAAGTCGTGACGCGCACGCTGGCCGATTGATCGACGACGCGCTTCCGCGCACCAGCACGCGCCTTGTTCTTCGGCGCTTCGCCGCGCGCGACCTGGCGGCATTCCAGTTCTATCGCAGCGATCCCGAGGTCGGCCGCTATCAGGGCTGGTCGGCGCTGAACGACGCCGACGCTGCTGCGTTCCTCGCCGAGATGGCCGCGGCGAAGTTCGGGGTTCCCGGCGAGTGGTTCCAGATCGCCGTCGCGGACAGGCCGACTGATGCACTGGTCGGCGACATCGGCATCGTATTCGACGGGAATCGTTCGAATGCCGTCGAGATCGGCTTTTCGATGGCACCGTCGGCACAGGGACGCGGGATCGGCACGGAGGCGGTCCGGTGCGCGATCGCCATGCTGTTCGAATCGCGCCAGGTCGACGTCGTCGAAGGAATCACCGACGCGCGCAACGGGCCGTCCATCCGGCTGCTCGAACGCGTCGGCATGCGCCATGTCCGGACGCGGCAGGCGGCGTTCAAGGGCGAGGCGTGCACGGAGCACGTCTACTGCATCGCGCGTGCGCAGTGGGACGAATCAGGTCCAGGCGGCTACCAGTAAGTCTCCACGGTCACGTGCCCCGGCTCCTTGCGCCGGTGCCTGCGCATTCCGCGCGTCTCCAGCAGCTTCTGCGTGTCTTCAACCATGGCCGGATTGCCGCACAACATCGCGTGCGAATTCGTCGGCGACAGCGCAATGCCAGTCCGCGCCTCCAGCCGACCATCGGCAATTGCCGCCGGGATGCGCCCGGCAAGCGCGCCTGCATGCGCCTCCCGGCTCACGAACGGGACGAACGTGAACGCGCCCGCGTGCGCGCCGCCGATTTCGGCGATGGCGTCCTGATAGGTCAACTCCTCCGCGTTGCGGACTGCGTGCACCAGCACGACGCGGCCGAACTTGGCCCAGGGCTCGTCGGTGCGCAGCATGGACAGGAATGGGCCGATGCCCGTCCCGGTCGACAGGCACCACAGGACCTCGGCCTCCGCCACCTCGCTGATGGAGAAGAAGCCGTTGGCGCGCGGGGCGATCCAGACCGGGTCGCCGACGTCGAGTGCGGCGAGCCGCGGCGTCAGCGGTCCGCCGGGCAGCAGGATGAAATAGAACTCGTGGGGCTGGCGGTGCGGCGGGTTGACGAACGAATAGGGCCGCCCCAGCATCGGCTCCTTTTCGCCGGGCGGCGCCGGCAGCGCCAGGCGCCCGAACTGGCCGGCGTTGAACGTCACCTCCGGTGCGTCGACCTGCAATGAAAACAGGCTCTGCGTCCAGTGCCGCTTGCCCGCGACCCGACCTTGCACCCATGCCGCCATGAAGAGTTGCCCTGACTGGTAACGTAAACTGTCGATTATGCCCAAGCGCGTGCCCGCCGCGACAATTACCGGCGTCAATGTGTACCTGCGGCCTCCCCGCCTGTCGGACGCCGCCGCGTTCCGTTCGGCCGTGCAGGCGAGCGCGGACCTGCATCGCGGCTGGACCAGCGCCCCCGGGACGCCCGCGCGCTTTGCCCGGTTCGTGGAGCGCTACACGGGCGGGGGCCGGCAGCCGCAGCATGCCGGATTCCTCGTGTTCCGGCGCGCGGACGACGCATTGGTCGGCGTTTACAACTTCTCGGAAATCGTGCGCGGCGCCTTCCAGAGCGCGTTCTTGGGCTACTTCGCGTTCTCCCCGCTGGCCGGCCAGGGCCTGATGACCGAAGGCCTGGCCGCGGCGCTCGACATCGCTTTCCTGAGGCTGAAATTGCACCGTGTCGAAGTGAACGTCCAGCCTAACAACGCGCGCTCGCTGGCGCTCGCGGAACGCTTAGGGTTCACGCGCGAAGGCTATTCCCGCCGCTATGTGAAGATCAGTGGCCGCTGGCGCGACCATGTCAGGCTCGCGATGCTCGCCGACGACTGGCGCACGTTGCGCCGCCGGCACCGCTTTGTGCCGAGGGAGGTTTCGCCATGACCGGAACGGACGCCTTGCGGCGCGGCGCATTCGCTTGCGCGCTCGCCATCGCCGTGTCCGCGTGCGCGACCGAGCCGATCCAGCCCGGAACGCCGAGGGAGGTCACGGGATTCAGGATCAATCCCTTCGAGCTGCACGAGGAGTGCATGAAAATGGGGCCAGGCGACTGGCTCGTCTATCGTTTCACGGCGCAGCGCCCGGTGGCCTTCAACATCCACTACCATGAAGGAAAGACCGTGATCATGCCCGTCTCGCGCAACGAAACTACGGCGGAGGACGGCACGTTCAGACCGCTCGCTGCGCAGGACTATTGCCTGATGTGGGAAGCAGGACGCGAAGGTGCAATCGTCGATTACCGCATCCTGTTGACCCGTGGCCCTCGCTGACACGGCGCAGCAGGCGCCGCGCGCGCTGCTGTTCGACCTGGACGGCACCCTCACCGACAACTTCGAAGGGATCGCCAACTGCATCCGGTATGCGTTGACGCAACTCGATGTGCCGCATCCTGATACCGAGGCCTTGCGCGCCTGCGTCGGGCCGCCGCTGCGCGAAACACTTCCCCGGCTTCTGGGCCGCAACGACGCGGCGACCACCGAACGCGCGATCGCGTTCTACCGCGAACGATTCTCGGAGGTGGGCTGGCGCGAGAATGCAGTCTACGAAGGCGTGCCCGACATGCTGGCCGCGGCCGCAGTCGCCAGCCCGCGCGTGTATCTGTGCACGAGCAAGCCACAGGTCTACGCCGAGAGGATCGTCGCGCACTTCGGTCTGTCCGGGTTTCTCGGCGGCGTCTATGGCTCGTCGCTCGATGGCCGCCTGGACGACAAGGCAGACCTGCTCGCGGACCTGCTCGGGCGCGAGAGCCTTGAAGGGAGGCATTGCCTGATGATCGGCGACCGCAAGCACGACATGCGCGCGGCGCAGCGCAACGGCGCCGGCACGATGGGCGTGCTGTGGGGCTACGGTTCGCGGGCGGAACTCACGGAAGCCGGCGCCGACATGTTGCTGGCGGCGCCTGCGGACTTCTCACGTGCACTGGCAGAGCTTCAGGCGGCGAGTTCCTGGTACGTGTAGGTGCGGCCGTGCTCGACCGGAGCGACGACGAGCTTCTCGACGATGACGCCCGCCGTGGTGTCCGCCGGAACCAGCTGCCCGCCCTTGTGGAAGCCTTCGAAAAGGGCGACCCCGGGAAGCACCTCCTTCGGCTGCGACCGCATCTGTTCCTGCATTTCGGTGTCGATGATTCCCGGCCGGACTGTAATTGCGCGGAACCGCTCGCCCTGCTTTTCCGCCGCGAGCACGCGCGTCAGCATCTCGAGGCCCGCCTTGGCAACGCAGTAGCCGGACATCGCGGGCATGGCGTTGCTCGCTGCGCCGGATGACACGTTGATGATCCGGCGTTCGACGGCGTCGTCGGCAAAGACCCGGCAGAACAGATTGCACAGCGCGGCGGGTGCGGCAAGGTTGATGGCGAGCGATTCCGCGATCTCGCCGGACGCCATCCTGCCGTGGATGCCCACCGGCGTGCCGACGGCGGCGTTGTTGATGAGGCAGACGTATTCGGGGCGTCGCGCGGCAAGTTCGGCGAATGGCGCGGCCAGCATCGCATCGATTCCGGCCGCCTGCGCCAGGTCCGCTTGCGCGAACCGATAATTCGGTCCGGCCAGCCTGCCGCCGCTGCCGCGTCCGACGCCGACGACAACATAGCCGCGTGCGAGCAGCGCGTGGGCCAGCGCTTCGCCCAACCCCCGCGACACTCCGGTGACGATGGCCGCGCGCAAATCAGGCCCTGGGGGCGTTCGCGCGAGCAACAAGAAAGCCGGCCAGCACGCCGGCCGCCACCAGCGTGAGTCCGTAGAAAGGCTTGTAGAGGTAGATGACCGCCGATGTCGGGGCGCTCGTCGCGACGAAGACGGTGATGTACGCGAAAAGATCGAGCGCCATGAGGACGACGGCAACGGCGGCCAGCGTGCGCGCGAACGGCGACAGCAGTGCCAGGACGAGCAGCAGCGCCCATGGTCCTGCCTCGAACACGAACAGGCCGAACGAACGCTCGACGTCCGCCGCCCGCGTGGTTCCATACTCGACGTAGGCGGCGAAGGCGATGCCGATGAGGGCCAGGATAATGGCCAGGGACCGGGCACGCATGGATTTCAGCGTAACACGGGCGGGCGGAACACCGAAATGTCGTCGAACAGGGACTCACCTGAACCGTCTGCATCCCAGCCCGGCAATGCGGCGACCGGAAGCGGCGTAAGCCGGTCCGGCCCGAAGCCGGGGGCCGAGATCGTCGTCGCCGCCAGCACGTCCAGCGCGCGATCGACGGCACCCGTCGCGGCCGGCAGTGCGAGTGGCATGTCCAGCAACAGGACATGCGCGGTGAGCGCGCGATAAGGCGACAGAAGCTTTTCGGCCAGGCCATGGCCGAGGACCAGCGGGCGCATGGCGCGGACGACCTCCTCGCGGCGCGTCCAGAAGAGTTCGCGCCACGCACGCTGGCACAGCAACACGGCCAGTCCGGCATCCGCGCAACCCAGCAGCAGGCCGGATTCGTCGAGCAGCGTCGCGGCATCGCGCGCGCGATCGCGTGCGTTCGCCGTTCCGGACTCGGCCGAACGCACGTGCACGGCGTTGAGCGCCGCCTTGGCACGCGGAAAGCGCAGCCACGCCAGCGCATTGAAGGCGTCGTGCAGGTTGCCTTCGCGCGTCGCGATCTCGCCGCAGACGGAAATTGCGCGCTCATAGTCGAGCGCGCGCAGCCCTCCGCGCGCGGCGACGAACGCGAGCGGCCGGCCATCGGGCAGTGCCAGCGCGTGTTCGCGTGCCAGGTCATTGAGCGCGGCAAGGCTCGGGCAGCGCCCGGCGCCCAGCCAGTCGACGTATGGCACGAGACCCGGGTGCCCTCCGTCACGCAAAGTTGCAGCGCTCAGTGCCGGCCACCCAGCGACATGACGATGATGACGCCGACGAGGATGGCGAGGACCAGGAACGCGATCTTCCACGGGCTCTTCGGGTATTCGCCCTGAATCGCGCCGGTGACGCCGTTTTGCACGCACTGAAAGCTCTTTGCGCCGAACGTGTAGCTCATGAGCCAGACGGGCGCGAGGATGTGCTTGAACGTCTGCCGCGAATGCGCCATCCGCACCTGCAGGTTGCGATACGTATCGCCCGGCACCTGCCGCGCGCACATCGCCTGGATCTTGGCTTCCATCGCCGCGCGCGATGCCTGCGCCGCGCCGATCAGGTCGATCTGGTAGCGCTCGACGACCCACCCCGCGACGAAGCCGGGATCGTAGGGCTTCAATGTTGCCGTGGGGAAAGGTTCGATGCCGCGCAGCAGCGCCGCGTGCACGCCCACCGATGCACAGACAAGATCGTCGTCGAAGAAGTGCGACAGCCGACCGGCAGCCGGTTCCCAGCGCACCTGCTGCACCTGCCGCGTCTGCAGCCGGCCGTTTTCGGTGTAAGTCTCGGTCGTGTAGTAGTAGTGCCCGGCTTCAGCCGTCCACTGCGCGTCGATCTGCGCGTCGAACGTCCAGTACGGCAGGTACAGTCCCTTCACCGTGTCGGTCATCGCGCGGCGCTTGAGTGCGCCAGGTGCGAGCCACAGCTTGCCATACCACTGCCGGATGCGATCGCGCGCGGCGGATTCGCTGACGACGAAGGGCAGCACGCTCTCGGGCCGGAAGGCGGGCTTGGTTTCCTCGTACGGCACCAGTTGCGCCGAGCCGCAGAATTCGCAGTTCTGCGCCTGGCGCTTCGGATCGAAGACCGAGATGGCGTTGCAGCTCTGGCACTTGACCTGGCGGACGTCGGCTTTCCAGCCGCGAGTGTCGTCCGCGAGCCCGCGCAGCGCCGCAGCGAGATCGTGCTCGACGATGCCGCCGGTCGTGACGTCGAGCTTGGCGGGAGACTCCGTACCGCAGAATGGACAGATCAGCTTCTGCTTGCCGGGATTCCAGACGGCCTGACCGCCGCATGCAGGGCATGCGAATTTGGAGATTGCTGCCGTTTCGCTCATCGCGTCGGGGGCAGCGAAACTCCCGGCGCGACGCGCCGATACGCATGCATCGGCACGATCAGCCCTTCAGGAAGGCGTCGACGGCCGCGCGGGTCACACGCCATTGCGTGCCGATCTTGCGGCCCTTCAGGTCGCCCGCGTCGAGACTCGCCATCACATCGGACTCGGCGACGCCGAGCATCTGCGCCACCTGCGCCGGCGTCATCAGGTCCGGCGCGCCGGCCTGAGGCGCGGCCTGCGCGGGCGCCGGGATGCCGGGCGTGGACTGCGCCATCAAGCCGCCGGTCTGGTTCATCATCTGCTGCGCCATCGCCATGCCCATGGCGAGTTCCGCGCCCGCGCCGCCGATGCCGCCGCCGGCGCCGGGTTGACCCAGCCCCTGCGCCATCTGGAACTTGACGTAGTCGTTGAGGTTGCCCACGGCCGCCATGCTCGAGCGCTTGTCGATCGCCTGCTCCACTTCCGGCGGGACCGAGACGTTTTCGACCAGGAACGTCGTCATCTCCAGGCCGTATTTTTCCCCGATCGCCGGATTGATGAGCGGCAGCAGCGCGCCGCCCAGCTCGGCGTACCGTGCGGCCACGTCGAGCGCCGGAATCTTCGAGCTGGCCAGCGCCTCGGTGAACACGCTGACGATGCGGGAGCGCATCGTGTCGTTGAATTCGTCGAGGCGGAAATGGTCGTCGGTGCCCGCCACTTCCTTCAGGAATTTCTTGACGTCGACGATGCGGAAATCGTAGGTGCCGTAGGCGCGCAGCCGGACGACGCCGAAGTCGGCATCGCGCATCATCACCGGGTTGGACGTGCCCCACTTGTTGCCGGTGAAAAGACGCGTGACGACATAGTAGACGTCGGCCTTGAACGGGCTCTCGAGCGCGTACTTCCAGCTCTTGAGGTTGGTGAGGACCGGGATGTTGTCGGTCGTCAGTGAATACTTGCCCGGGCCGAACGTGTCGCCGAACTGGCCCACGTAGACGAACTGCGCCGCCTGCGATTCGCGCACGATCAGCTGCGCGCCGTTCTTGATTTCCTTGTCCTCGTCCGGAAACCGGTAGGACAGCGTGTCACGCGAATCATCGGTCCATTCGATGATGTCGATGAACTGTTTCTTGATGAAATCCATTAAGGCCATCGTGCGTCCTTTATTCGCGCGCCGGGAAATCGCCGGCAGGTAAACAGGCGTTGCGTCTATTTGGCTGCGGCAACCGGTTTCTTCGCATCGGCCATGGCGTTCTTGAATTCCTGCTCGATCTGCTCCGGCGGAATGGCACCGGGGACGATCGAGCCGTCGGCGAAGATCAGCGTCGGCGTCGCCTGCACCCTGAGCTTCTGGCCCAGCGCGTTGGTCGCTTCCACCGGATTGTCGCAATCGCCGGTGTTGCTGGGCAGCGAGCCGTTGGCGAAGAACGCGTCCCATGCCTTCACGCGATCGGCCGAGCACCA
>Ga0302323_100002317_pt1 | contig 15457 bp, 10 predicted proteins | sample Fen_T0_3_FD_201950 | JGI IMG/M metagenome (GOLD analysis project Ga0302323, IMG submission 201950) | Peat permafrost microbial communities from Stordalen Mire near Abisko, Sweden - Fen_T0_3 | ecosystem: Environmental > Terrestrial > Soil > Wetlands > Permafrost | place: Sweden: Abisko... | reverse complement strand
TGGCGGCCCTCCTGGGTCCGGAGGATCCTCCCGGCGAGGCCCACGCCTACTTGCGCGAGGTGGTCGAGCGCATGGCCGGGTACTTCGCCGAGGTCCTGCCGATCGCCATCCAGGTGATGATCCACCCTTCCTTCGACATGTCCTCGTTCTCCAAGAACCGCCCAGCCAACGCGGCCGGCACCCTGGAGACGGGACTGCTCCATCGCCTGGAGGCGCTCCAGCGACGGAAGGCCATCTCGGCCGGCTCGCCGACGTCAGCGGCGCGCCTCCTCACCAGCCTCGCCCACGACTGGGCCCTCCACAGCATCCTCTCCGGAGGCACGCCGCCGCGCCGCGAGCTGTTCGCGATGATCGACACGGTCTGGCACGGCTTCGCGCCCGCCGCCGCCGTCACCGCGCGCCGCGCCCCTGCCCATCCGACCCCGGAGCTCCGCCGCCCTCGCCGCACCACCGCGTGAGCGGTTGAACGAGGTCTCCGGCCGGCGAGGATCGATCAGCGCTGGGGTGCGCTGGGCGAAGCTGCCGGCGCCGCGATGTTGCCGCCCTCGGACCCGATGCTCGGCGCGCGCCCTGTTGCATGGGACGCCCGGAACGCCCGAAATGCGCTGACGAGCCGCACGATCCGGAAGGCGATGACCTTCCGTGAACAGTGACCCCCGGGAGGGGCCGGCCGGCGCGGGCCGGGAGCGCTCACCGCCACCCAGTGCATGGGCGGCGAACCCTCACCCCTCCGGGAGCACGGTCGCCTGCTCGTCTGGGCACTCCTGCGCGAGCACCCCCTTGGCCTTCCAGGCGCCGCTCCGCCACCGTCCGTAGTTCATGAGCCCCCGGCAGGCCTCGTCAGTGACCATGGCGATCCAGATGCCCACCAGCCCGAGCCCGAGCCGGATCGCCAGGAACCACGCGAGCGGGATCGCGATCCCCCAGGTCAGCGCCACGCTGGCGAGCGAGGTGAAGCGCGCGTCGCCGGCCCCGCGGAGCGAGCCACCCACCACCACGTTGCTGGTGCGCGCGAGCTCCAGCGCCAGGCCGATCAACATCAGAGTCTGCCCGAGCCGGAGGATCTCGGGGTCGTGCGTGAACTGGCTGTAAATGGGCCGGGCGGCCAGGCTCAGCACCACCATCATGCCGAAGCCGAGCAGCATGCCCATCCGCAGGCTCCGGAGGAGCTGCCGGTTGGCCTCGTCGAAGCGGCGGGCGCCGACCAGGTGGGCGACCTTGAGCTGGGTGCCGAAGCCCAGGGCCAGGGACCAGACGACCGCGAAGATGATCAGGTTCAGGGTGTAGGCGCGAGCGGCCAGCGCGGTGTCGCCGATGGCGACCACCAGCCGGACCATCACCAGCTGGTTGAGCTGATACGAGATCGGCTCGATCACCCAGGGGAGCCCGATCCTGAGGATGGGGCGGATCGCCTCCCGCCAGCCCGCCTCGCCCGGCCGACCGCGCCAGCGCACCCCGGCCTTGCGCCAGCCGATGGCAATCGCGAGCAGGATGCCGACCGTCTGCGCGGCCAGCGTGGAGCAGGCGATGCCGGAGACGCCCAGGCGCGGCAGCCCCCACGTCCCCCGCGTGAGCAGGTGGTTCAAGGCGAGGTTGGTGACGTTGACCGCGAGCGCTCCGACCATGTTCCAACGGGTCAACCCACGGGAGGCCAGGATGGCCGAGTAGGCGAAGCGGAGCGCCTGCACCAGGAGGACCGGCCCCACCAGCCCGAGGAACTCGGTCGCCAGCGGGTAGACCTCTGCGCTGAGCCCCAGCCAGACCCCGACCTTCCAGTGGATCGCCACCAGCGCCAGCGCCACCACCGTCCCCAGCCCGCCGTTCAGGACCAGCATGGCGCGGTAGGTGCCCGGGATCCTGTCGTGGCGCCCCGCGCCGGTCAGCTGGGACGCGACGCTGCTTCCACTCTGTGCGAACGCCTGGAACACCATGTTGCAGACGCCCAGGATCGGCAGGAGCGCGCCGACCGCCGCCGCGGCCCGGTCCGAGATGCGGGCCAGGTAGAAGGCGTCCTCGAGGCCGAGCGTCATGCTCAGCACCAGGTCCAGGAACATGGGCCAGGTGAGCGACCAGAGGCTCATCTCCAGAACGGCGTTTCGGGACTTGTCCGGGGAGGGCGACAAAGGGGCGCGCATGGTAACGCTCACGCGCGTCGGGCGCAAATGTCCGCTACCCGCGCCGCTGGCGACTTGCGTCGGACCGAAGCAGCACCTGCCGAAGTTCCGAGCGCTTGGGCTCCGGCGCGCCAGCCCGGGTGAAAGATCACCCTGGAACGGTGCCGGCGACGAGGCACCAGAAAGGAGGCACGGCGCTTGCTCCCCGCCTCCCCGGTGAGCCCCTTCAACGTGCACCTCCCGGACGTGCGGGACAGAGCCCGCGCGGCGCTCCTGGGCCTGGCGGTGGGCGACGCCCTCGGCGCGACGCTCGAGTTCATGACCCCCAGCGAGATCCGGGCCCAGTACGGCACCCTTCGTGAGATCACGGGCGGTGGATGGCTCCACCTCCGCCGCGGCGAGGTGACCGACGACACGCAGATGGCGCTCTGCCTGGCGCGCGCCATCGCGGAGCGTGGCACCTTCGACGCCCGCGCGGTCGCGGAGCGCTTCGCCGCCTGGCTCCGCTCCAGTCCCCCAGACGTCGGGAACACCTGCCGCCGCGGCATCCGCCGCTTCATCGTGGACGGGACGCTGGAGGCCCCCTTCCGCACCGGCGACGCGGGGAACGGCGCCGCCATGCGGGTGGCGCCCATCTCCCTCCTCTCCATGGCCGTCCCGGCGCAGCTGGAGCAGCTCTCCCTGGCGCAGGCCCGCATCACCCACAACCACCCGCTCTCGGACGCGGCCACGGTCCTGGTGGCCCGGCTGGTCCAGCTCGGATGCCTGGGCGTGTCGCTCCACGGCCTGCGGCGCGCCGCCGACGCCGTGGTGGCGCAGCTCCCCAACTTCCGCTTCGAGTCCTACCACGGCCTGTCCACGGCCTACGTGGTGGACACCATCACCACCGTCCTCCACTTCTTCTTCGCGACCCGGAGCTTCGAGGAGTGCCTGGTGGCCATCGTGAACCAGGGCGGCGACGCCGACACCACCGGAGCCATCGCCGGGGCCATCGCCGGCGCCTACTACGGGCCGGAGGAGATCCCGGCCCGCTGGCTCAAGCGGCTCGACCCGGCCCTGGTGAAGGAGCTCGGGACCCTCTCCGACCAGCTGCTCGACCTCTCGCCGCTGGTGCAAGGCGTGCCACCCACGGTCACGTGATCACCTGGCGGACCGGCGTCTCCCCGCCGATCACCAGGTACTCCCGCTCGCCCTTGAGGATGCTGCGCGGGAAGAACTCGCTCACGAAGAAGATGCGCGGGATGGGCACCTGCGTCTCCCAGACCGTGGAGCCGAACTCCCAGGCCCGCTCCTGGTCGTCGGTGAACGAGCAGAGGTTGTTGAGGCGCACCACCATCTCCCGCTTGCCGGTCCGCTCGATCACCTCATGGTCCTCGACGTCGTTCACGCCGCGCCAGAGGGTGATCCAGCGCTGATCCGGGAGGCGGCGCGCCAGCTCGTACTGCATGAAGGCGTAGACCAGGTCGAGCTGGGCGTTGATGGCGTTGGTGAAGGCGGCGCCCTTCATCCGATCGATGGCGTATCGGGTGTCGCTCTCGCTCTCCTCCGAGCCCGCCAGCTTTCCCCGGTGGTAGGTGGCCGCGATCCCCAGCCGGCTCTCCACCCAGCCCTTCAGCACCGCCCCCTCGATGGAGCTCGAGTCGACGCCCCAGCCGCGCAGGAAGCGGAGGTAGCTGTTCTTGATGCTCCGCCCCGCGAGATCGGACTCCTGCTGCCAGTGGTGGAGCTGGAACTTCACCGACAGGTAGTCGTCGAAGCGCCGGGCGCGCTCGGCCGGATCGTCGAGGGCGTCGAGCGTCTTGAAGAGGAAGGTGTTCCCCTCTCGCACCCCCTGGATCTCGATGGGCTGGGGATCGGACACGAACTGCCGGGACGCGATCACCCACGGTGGCAGGTTGCAGAGGTTGAAGACGGTGGGGTGCCTGCCGCCGCGCTGGCTCATCTGCACGCATTCCGTACAGCCGTCTGCCTACCTTGCGGGCTCACCATGCGAGAGACCTCCGTGGCTGCGCCATACGGCCTGTTCGGGTGCGTGGCATTGCAGTTGCTAAGCCAGATCCGACATGGAGCGCCGACGCGACGACATGGAGCTGGAGGCCCTCCACGAGATCTCGGGCACACTCTCGAATGCCTCGGATCTCACCAAGGCCCTCACCTCGACCCTCACCATCCTCCGCCTCCTGCTGGAGATGGAGAACGGCACCGTCTCGCTCTTCGACCCAATGACGGGCGAGGTCTTCGTGGAGGCGGCGCCGGAGATGACCGACGCAGAGCGGATCCTTGGGCGACTGCGCCCGGGTGAAGGGATCGTCGGCCGGACCTTCCAGAACGGGATCCCGATGCTGGTCCCGGACGTCCGCTCCGAGCCGCTCTTCCTGGACCGGACCGGCTCCTGGCGCAACTTCGAGGAGCCGCGCGCTCTTCTCTCGGTGCCGATCCGGGACGCCCGCGTGACCCTGGGCGTCCTCACCGTGGATCGGCCTCACCGGGCCCAGCCGCCCACCTACGACCGGGACCTCCGGTTCCTGTCGGTGGTGGCGGCGCTGATCGCGGCCCGGGTCCGGCTGGCCCAGCTCGACACGCTCGGGCAACGGGCCAAGGCGGACGCCCCGCCCATCCTGCCGCCGCCCGATCGGTTCCCTGGGATCGTCGGCTCGAGCCGGCGCATGCGCGACGTGATGTCGCTGGTGCTCCGGGTCGGCCCGAGTCGCGCCACCGTCTTCCTGCGCGGCGAGAGCGGGACCGGCAAGGAGCTGATCGCCCGCGCCCTCCACGACGCCAGCCCCCGCGCCGAGCGCCCCTTCGTGGCGGTCAACTGCGCGGCGATGGCGCCTTCCCTCTTCGAGAGCGAGCTGTTCGGCCACGAAAAGGGCGCCTTCACCGGCGCGCAGGCCGCCCAGCTGGGCCGGTTGGAGATGGCGGACGGAGGCACGCTCTTCCTGGACGAGGTGGGCGAGATCCCGGTTCCACTGCAAGTCAAGCTGCTCCGCGCGCTCCAGGAGCGTCAATTCGAGCGCGTCGGCGGCCGGCGCACCATCACCGTGGACGTCCGGATCGTCGCCGCCACCAACCGCGACATGGAGGAGGCGGTCCGCCAGGGCACCTTCCGGCTCGACCTTTACCACCGGCTCTCCGTGGTCACGCTGGAGATCCCGCCGCTGCGCGAGCGGCCCGAGGACGTGCCCGAGCTGGCGCGCCACTTCCTGGCCGACCTCAACGAGGAGAACGAGCGGAAGTGCGAGCTCACCTCCGACGCGCTGACCGCCCTCGCCGGCTGCCGCTGGACCGGAAACGTCCGCCAGCTCCGGAACTGTCTGGAGCGCGCGGTGGTCTCGAGCGTCCAGGATCGGATCGGCCCGCGCGAGCTCTGCCTCCAGGCCGCCGGCGGCTGCCGGCTGGAGGAGGTCTCCTCCGACCTGGTCACGCTGCTCTCCCCTGCCAACCGCCCCACCCTCGCGGCTCCGGCGCCAGCCCCGCTCGTCGGGGTAGGCGCCGCCGGCACCGCCGTCCGTCTGGCCGTCCCGGCCGCCGGCGAGGAGCTCACCGAGCGTGATCGGCTGGTCCGGGCGCTGGAGCGCTCGGGTTACGTCCAGGCCAAGGCGGCGCGCCTGCTCGGCATGACCGTGCGCCAGCTCCGCTACCGCGTGCAGAAGTACGGCATCGCGCTGGAGCGGTTCTAGAGGTTCACGTCGAGCTACTGGTTCAGGTACCGGCCGGGAATCTGGCGCGCGACAAGAGCTCGTAACTCGTTGGGAAACCCATCGCCATTGGCCGTTGCCATCCCGCGGGTCGTCGGGCGTACGTGCGCGACTTACCTTGGCCGCGCCGGTGCGATGGACCAGATCCTTCGACAGACGCGGGCCTTGAAGGTAAGATGGCGCGTTCCGAATACCTGGGGCTCATCAATAGGCCGCTCGACCGGGCCTTGGCTCGTGCGCAAGCAACGACGACGTTCCTTCGTCCTCGGAGATCCCATGCAAACCTTCAGCACCAATGGCGGCCCGCTCCGCAGCGCTCTGGCGGCCCTCACCGCAGGAGCTCTCTCGCTGTTCTGCTCGTGCGACGATGTGCCTTCCAGTGAAAGACCCAGTTCCCACACTTCACATCATGTCTCAGCCCTCGGCAGCAGCATCAACTGGAAGGGCCACTCCTGGAGCATCACTTCGGGCGGCATGGCCGGGGTCGCTTCGGGCGATCCCAGCAACGTCTTCGTGGACGCCAACGGCTACCTGCACCTGAGGATAAGAAACAACGGCGGCGCCTGGACCGCCGCCGAGATCATCTCGACCGACAACATGGGCTTCGGGACATACCAGTGGCAGATCGATGGGCAAGTGGACCGACTGGACAAGAACGTCGTGCTGGGGCTGTTCCCCTATGGACCCGCGGGTGGCATCGGCGCGGACGGAACCAACGAGATCGACGTCGAGTACGCCCGCTGGGGGAATGCATCGTGGCCCAACGGAAACTGGACGATCTATCCGAGCTCAGGCTCGACGGTCGGCTCCCACACGTTCGACTTCACCCTGGGTAGTCAATACACGACCTCGACCTTCGTCTGGAGCAGTACGAACATCGCGTATTCGCTCCAGGAAGGCTTCAAGGCGATCGGGGACGGCAGCGGCCTCATCGCAGCCTGGACCTATGCCCCATCGAATTCCACCACCAACATTCCCCAGCGGGCTGTGCCGCTCGGCATGAATCTCTGGTGCTTCGAGGCGCCGCCCTCCAACGGCCAGGACGTCGAGCTCGTCATTCGCGACTTCCAATTCGTGCCTCAGGGCTCTCAGCCCACTCCCTACCAGTACGTGATCACGGCCAGCGCCGGCGCAGGCGGCGCCATCACGCCCGCCGGACCGGTGAAGGTGAACCAAGGCGCCAACCAGGCATTCACCATCACACCGAATCCGGGATATGCGATCAGCTCGGTCTCCGTGGACGGCACCAACAAGGGAACCGTCGCCTCCTTCGTGTTCAGCAACGTCCAAGCGGCCCACACCATCAGCGCCACCTTCTCCGAGTCGGGTGGTGTCACCAACATCGCGCCCAGCGGAACCGGGTACACCTGGTCGAAGAACACCTCCGCGACCTCGAACGGCAACCGGGCGGCGGCGAGGGGCATCAACGACAACAATTTGACGAGCTCCACCAACTGCAACGTCGCGGGTGAAAACGGCAAGGCGATGTGGGAGGGCGCTGGCGTGGTCTGGGCGGCGACGAAGAGCATCTCTTCCGTCAAGTTCGTCAACGGCGCGCTCGACGGCTACGGCAATGGATTCTTCGAAGCCAACTGCAAGTTGCAGTTCAGCACCGACGGAACGACCTGGACCGACTCTGGCTGGACGATCAGCCCTGGCTACCCCAACAGCAGCGCAGCCGCCGGCAAGACGTTCACCTTCTCGGGCACTGCCAGGAGCGGTGTCCAGGGCGCCCGAATCGTCGGCCAGACTGGAGCGATGTCCTGGAGCTGGACGGTGATCGAGGTGCAGATCTTCGGACAGTAGAGGCAACCAGTGTCTACGCACAGTCCGCGGTGACTTTCTCGACAGGAGGGTTCTTCCCGAGATCACCGCTCCGTCTCTCCTGGACCGCTCGACGGCCCGCCCGGTTCGCCCGGCGCGGGCCGCTCCATGTCGGACCTCCACAGCTCACCGACTGACCGTCAACCCAAGCGCCGACCCTCTCGGTCGGGGCCATGGTCCGGTCTGTCCGGTTCCGAACCGGCCCATTGTCAGGTTCGGGACAGGCGCGCGCCACGGATGCGCCACTGGATCCCCGTGCCAACCCACGAATCACGGTTTTCCGGCCCAAATCGCGAGATTCAGCCCGTCGGCACGCCCGTTGCTCATGAAGAAAGACATCGGCGGCAACGTGCCGTACGGATCGGCACGGTGCCGACATACACGCAAGGAGAACGGCAGCATGAGACAAATCGCCATCTACGGGAAGGGCGGCATCGGCAAGTCGACCACGACCCAGAACACCGTCGCCGGCCTCGCCTCGCTGGGCAAGAAGGTGATGATCGTCGGCTGCGACCCCAAGGCCGACTCGACTCGCTTGATGCTCCACGCCAAGGCACAGAACACGGTGATGGACCTGGTCCGCGACCGCGGCACCGTCGAGGACCTCGAGCTCAGTGACGTGCTCAAGATCGGCTACGGCGGCGTCCGGTGCGTCGAGTCGGGTGGCCCCGAGCCGGGGGTCGGCTGCGCGGGTCGCGGCGTCATCACCGCCATCAACTTCCTCGAGGAGAACGGCGCTTATCCTCCGGATCTCGACTTCGTCTTCTACGACGTGCTCGGAGACGTGGTCTGCGGCGGGTTCGCCATGCCCATCCGCGAGAACAAGGCCGAGGAGATCTACATCGTGGTCTCGGGCGAGATGATGGCCATGTACGCGGCCAACAACATCGCCCGCGGCATCCTGAAATACGCCACCTCGGGCAGGGTCCGGTTGGCCGGATTGATCTGCAACTCCCGCAACACCGACCGTGAGGCGGATCTGATCGAGGCGCTGGCGAAGAGGCTGGGGACGCACATGATCCACTTCGTCCCCCGCGAGAACCAAGTCCAGAGGGCCGAGCTGCGCCGCATGACGGTCATCGAGTACTCGCCGGAACACAAGCAGGCCGAGGAGTACCGCCAGCTCGCCAAGAAGATCTCCGAGAACAAGAAGCTGGTCATCCCCACTCCGCTGTCCATGGACGACCTCGAGGAGCTTCTCACCGAGTATGGACTCGTGCCGAGCGATGACGCTGAGATCGGGGTCCCTGAGAAGGTCGTGGCCGCCTAACGGCAGTTCGTTTCGCCAGGAGAAGGCATGTCGCACCCAGTGAAGAAGGTCGATGGCATCACCAAAGAGTCGACGCAGGCGATGATCGACGAGGCGCTCAAGGCCTACCCCGAGAAGGGAAGGACCAAGCGCACTCCCCACCTGGCCCCCAACGACCCAGCGGGTGGCGCCTGCGTCAAGTCCAACCGAAAGACGATCCCCGGCGTGATGAGCGCCCGCGGCTGCGCTTATGCAGGCGCCAAGGGCGTGGTCTGGGGACCGATCCGGGACATGGTCCACCTGTCGCATGGCCCGGTCGGCTGCGGCTGGTACTCCTGGGGCACACGGCGAAACCTCATGAGCGGCAAGGTCGGGGTGTCGAGCTTCCCGATGCACTTCACCTCCGACTTCCAGGAGAAGGACATCGTCTACGGAGGAGACAAGAAGCTCGCCACCATCCTCCGCGAGGCGAAGGAGCTCTTCCCCCTGGCCAAGGGCATCTCGGTCCTGTCCGAGTGTCCCGTGGGGCTCATCGGCGACGACATCAACGCCGTCGCCAGGACCATGACGCAGGAGCTCGACATGCCCATCATCCCTTGCAACTGCGAGGGATTCCGGGGCGTGTCCCAGTCGCTCGGGCACCACATCTCGAACGACACCATCCGTGACCACATCATCGGGACACGCGAGTTCCGGGAGCCGATCGGTCCCTACGACATCGCCCTGATCGGCGAGTACAACATCGGCGGCGACGCCTGGTCGACCAAGCCGCTGCTGGAGGAGTGTGGCTTCAACGTGAAGTCGGTCTGGACCGGCGACGGCCAGCTCGAGCACATCGCGGCCACGCACCAGGTGAAGCTGGCGGTCATCCACTGCTACCGGTCCATGAACTACATGGCCCGGGTCATGGAGGAGAAGTACAAGATCCCCTGGATCGAGCTGAACTTCTTCGGGCCGTCCAAGATCCGCGAAAGCTTGCGCAAGCTGGCGGAGCGCTTCGACGACCGGATCAAGGAGAACGTCGAGAAGGTCATCGCGAAGCAAGACCTCGAGATGAAGAAGGTCGTCGACGAGTACCGCCCGCGGCTCGAGGGCAAGAGGGTGATGCTGTACGTCGGCGGCCTGCGGCCCCGCCACACCGTGGGTGCCTACGAGGACCTCGGTATGACGGTGGTCGGGTCAGGGTACGAGTTCGCCCACTCGGATGACTACGAGCGGACGAGCCCGGAGATGCCGGAGGCGACGGTCATCTACGACGACGCGTCCGAGCACGAGCTGGAGAAGTTCGTCGACGAGATCAAGCCCGACCTGGTCGGGAGCGGGATCAAGGAGAAGTACCTGTTCCAGAAGATGGGGCTCCCCTTCCGGCAGATGCACAGCTGGGACTACTCGGGGCCGTACCACGGGTACAAGGGCTTCCCGGTGTTCGCCCGGGACCTCGACCTGGCGATCAACAGCCCCACCTGGAAGCTGGTGAAGTCGCCGTACTAGTTCGCTGGGGCTCCCCCGCCGGCTTCACGGCGGCGGGGGAGTCGTTTGGCCCAACTCACTTTCGAAAACGCAGCACGACGGCGCCGGGGAGCGGATGAGCTCCCGGCGCGCAGGAGAGGTGTATGGCCGAGGAGCTGGCAGTCAAGGTGAAGCCCGTCACCGAGATCACGCCCGAGGAGGAGAGTCGGGTCGCGGACTGGATCAACACCCCAGAGTACATGGAGAAGAACTTCGCCCGTCAGGCGCTGGTGATCAATCCGGCCCACTGCTGCCAACCGCTCGGAGCCGAGCTGGCCGCGCACGGCTTCGCCGAGACCATGCCCTTCGTGCACGGCGCGCAGGGCTGCACGTCCTACTTCCGCTCCACGCTCAACCGCCACTTCCGCGAGCCCGCCCCGGCGGTCTCCTCGGCCATGACGGAGGACGGCGCCGTGTTCGGCGGGCAGAACAACCTGCACGAGGCGCTCGAGAACGTCTACGCGCTCTACAAGCCGAAGATGATCGCGGTGTTCACCTCCTGCATGCCGGAGGTGATCGGCGATGACCTGACCGCCTTCATCCGGAACGCACGGCAGAAGGCGTTCGTCCCCACGGACTTCCCCATCGCCTACGCCAACACGCCCAGCTTCAAGGGCTCGCACACGCTCGGCTACGACTCGATGGTCACCTCCATCTTGCAGACCCTCACCACGGGCAAGAAGGTGGAGGGGCGCTGCACCGGGAAGCTCAACTTCGTCCCCGGCTTCGACGCCAACACCGGCAATTACCGCGAGTACAAGAAGATCTTCGACGCCTTCGAGATCCCGTACACCTTCCTGGCCGACATCTCCGAGACCTTCGACTCGCCCAACGACGGGACCTACCGGATCTACCCGGGCGGAACGCCGCTCGAGGACGCGGCCGACTCCATCAACGGGAAGGCCACCCTGGCGGTCGGGACCTACTCGACCAGCAAGACCTTCGCCTGGATGAAGGACGAGTACGCCGGGAAGCACGCCACCCTCCCCTTCCCCATGGGGATCGCGAACACCGACGCGTTCCTGATGAAGATCTCGGAGCTGATGGAGAAGCCCATCCCGGCCTCCCTCAAGGCCGAGCGCGGTCGGGCCGTGGACGCCATGACCGACGCGCAGCAATACATGCACGGGAAGAAGTTCGCGGTCTACGGCGACGCGGACCTCATCCTCGGCTACGTCTCCTTCCTGCTCGAGATGGGCGCCATCCCGTACCACATCCTCTGCAGCAAGGGCTCGAAGAAGCTGGACAAGGAGCTGCAAGCGCTGCTGGCGACTTCACCCTTCGGCAAGACCTGCAAGACGTACATGAACCGCGACCTGTGGCATCTGCGCAGCTTGCTCATGACCGATCCGGTCGACGCCATGATCGGCGACACCCACGGCAAGTTCCCCGCCCGCGACGCGAAGATCCCGCTCTTCCGCTTCGGGTTCCCCATCTTCGACCGGGTGCACCGCCACCGGATCCCGCTCGTCGGCTACCAGGGCATGATCAACATGGTCACCGAGATCTGCAACAAGTTCATCGACATCGTCGACGACACCTGCGACGACCGTCACTTCGAGATGATGCGTTGACGTACCGTCATTAAGGATCACCTCGACGCCGGGGGCGGCGTCGCAGCAGTCCGCCGCCCCCGGAGCCGATGGTGACCGTGACGCGGCACCCGACCTCCGAGCGCGCGCAAAGGACGACATGCCCTTCCCCGACCGCCACGCCCCCGCCGAGTGCGAATCCGCCGAGAAGGGCGCCCCCCGGTTCTGCAAGAAGTCGGAGCCCGGTGAGGGCACCGAACGGAGCTGTGCCTTCGACGGCGCCCGGGTGGTGCTCATGCCCATCACGGACGCCATCCACCTGGTCCACGGACCGATCGCCTGCGCCGGCAACTCCTGGGACAACCGGGGTGCCCGCTCCAGCGGCTCGCAGCTCTACCGCCGCGGCTTCACCACCGAGGTGTTGCAGAACGACGTGGTCTTCGGCGGCGAGAAGAAGCTGCGCCGCGCCATCCTCGACCTGGCCGAGCGCTACGCCGGCGAGGCCAAGGCGATCTTCGTCTACGCCACCTGCGTCACCGCCATGACCGGCGACGACATCGAGTCGGTCTGTCGCTCGGTGAAGGACGAGGTCTCGGTCCCGGTCATCCCGGTCAACACGCCCGGCTTCGTGGGCGACAAGAACATCGGCAACCGGATGGCGGGCGAGGTGCTCCTGGAGCACGTCATCGGCACCGCCGAACCGGAGACCCTCACCGACTACGACATCAACCTGATCGGCGAGTACAACATCGCCGGCGACCTCTGGGGGATGCTCCCGCTCTTCGAGCGGTTGGGGATCCGCATCCTCTCCTGCATCAGCGGCGACGCCCGCTTCGAGCAGCTCCGCTGGGCGCACCGCTCCAAGCTGAACGTGGTGGTCTGTTCCAAGAGCCTGACCAACCTGGCCAAGAAGATGCGGAAGCGCTGGGGCATCCCCTACATGGAGTCCTCCTTCTACGGGATGACCGACACCGCTGCGGCGCTGCGCGCCATCGCGGCTGCGCTCGACGAAGCCAAGGGCGCGGGCGACACCACCCTGCGCGACCGGGTGGAGGCGCTCGTCGACGAGGAGGAGGCCCGCTGCCGCCTGCGCATCGCCCCGGTCCGCGCTCGGCTGGAAGGGAAGCGGGCGGTGCTCTTCACCGGAGGCGTCAAGACCTGGTCGATGGTCAACGCGCTGCGGGAGCTGGGCGTGGAGGTGCTGGCGGCCGGCACGCAGAACTCCACCCTGGAAGACTTTCAACGGATGAAGGAGCTGATGCACCGGGACGCCAAGATCATCGAGGACACCTCCACCAAGGGGCTCCTGGCGATCCTGGGCGAGAAGAAGCCCGACCTGATCGTCGCCGGTGGCAAGACCAAGTTCCTGGCGCTCAAGACCCGCACCCCGTTCCTCGACATCAACCACGGCCGCTCGCACCCCTACGCCGGCTACGAGGGGATGGTCACCTTCGCGAAGCAGCTCGACCTGACGGTGAACAGCCCCATCTGGCCGGCGCTCTCGGCCCGGGCCCCTTGGGAGTCGGCTCCAGCGGTCGTTGAGGCAGCGCTGGCCGAGGCGAAGGCGCACGCGACGACCCACCTCGCCGAGGACCTGTCCGCCTCCCGGGTGGCGGTCCCGACCAAGTCGGCCACCGTCAACCCGCAGAAGAATTCTCCCGCCCTCGGCGCCACCCTGGCCTTCATGGGCGTCGATCGGATGCTCGGGCTCCTGCACGGTGCCCAGGGCTGTTCGACGTTCATTCGGCTCCAGCTCTCCCGCCACTTCAAGGAGTCGATTCCGCTCAACTCGACCGCGCTGAGCGAGGACACGGTGGTGTTCGGGGGCTGGGAGAACTTGAAGAAGGGGATCGCCCGGGTGGTGGAGAAGTTCGAGCCGGGCGTGGTGGGCGTGATGACCTCGGGGCTCACCGAGACCATGGGTGATGACGTGACGACCGCCATCGCCCAGTTCCGCACGGAGCGGCCCGACCTGGCGGCTACGCCGGTGATCTGGGCCTCCACCCCGGACTACTGCGGCTCGCTGCAGGACGGCTACGCCGCAGCGGTCGAAGCGATCCTGGCCAGCCTGGCCGAGGGCGGCGAGACCATCCCGAACCAGGTCAACCTGATCCCCGGCGCGCACCTCACCCCGGCCGAGGTGGAGGAGCTCAGGGCGATCGTCGCGTCGTTCGGGTTCTCGGTGCTCACCATCCCGGACCTCTCCAACGTGCTCGATGGATCCATCGACGCCACGCCCAGCCCGCTCGCGACCGGGGGCATCCCGCTGGACGAGGTCCGGCGCGCGGGCCGGAGCGCCGCGACGATCTACGTGGGCGACTCGCTGGCCAAGGCGGCGCGCAAGCTCGAGGAGCGATTCGGGGTCCCGGCCATCGGCTTCTCCTCGGTCACCGGTCTCCGCGAGACCGACCGGCTGGTGGCGGTCCTCGCCGCGCTCTCCGGCCGCCCGGTCCCGCACGACCTGCGGCGCTGGCGCGGCCGGCTCATGGACGCCATGGCCGACTGTCACTACCAGTTCGGCAGCAAGCGGGTGGCCCTGGCGCTCGAGCCCGATCACTTGAAGGGTCTCACCCGCTTCCTGTCCGACATGGGCTGCGAGATCCAGGTCGCCCTGGCCGCGACCCGGACCCGCGGCCTCGACGCTCTCCCCTGTAAGCGGGTCCTGGTCGGCGATCTGGAGGACCTCGAGTCGCTGGCCGAGGGGGCCCAGCTCCTGGTGGCCAACTCCAACGGCCGGCAAGCCGCCGCCCGGCTCGGGATCAAGGCCCACCTGCGCACCGGCCTCCCGGTCTTCGATCGGCTGGGCGCGCACCAGAAGGTCTGGGTCGGCTATCGCGGCACGATGAACCTGGTCTTCGAGGTCGCAAATCTGTTCCAGGGCAGCGCCACGGAGGCGCAGAAGCTGGCACACAACTGAAGGAGGGCAGCATGCGGGTTGCGTTCACGAGCACCGACGGCAAACAGGTGGACGAGCACTTCGGGATGGCTTCGGAGTTCCACGTCTGGGAGATCGGGCCGGACGAGGCCCGGTTCGTGGAGAAGGTGAGCGCCATCACCACCGCGGCGGACGAGGAGGACCGGATCGCGGCGCGCGCCAGCGCGGTGGCCGGGTGCGCCCTGGTCTACACCATGCAGATCGGCGGCCCGGCGGCGGCCAAGCTGGTGACGCGGCGCATTCACCCATTGAAGACCGGGAACCCCACGCCCATCGAGGAGCTGGTCGCGAAATTGCAACAGGTGCTGCGTGGGAAGCCGCCGCCCTGGCTGCGCAAGGCGATGGGCCTCGGTCCCCCCGAGGAGGTCGCGGTGAACGAGGAGAGCTGAGGAGTCGTCGGGAGCGTTGGTCAAGCAAGCGAGCGCAGAAGGAGAATCGAGAGTGGCTTACATCACGAGTTTCACCAGGAGCAAGAAGGAGTGGACCCCCAAGTTCGTCGTCGCGGTCGACGGCGAGAAGTGCATCGGCTGCGGCCGGTGCATGAAGATCTGCCCGCGCGGCGTGCTGGCCCCCAAGGAAGTGGATGAAGAGGACTC
>Ga0302323_100002313_pt1 | contig 15472 bp, 17 predicted proteins | sample Fen_T0_3_FD_201950 | JGI IMG/M metagenome (GOLD analysis project Ga0302323, IMG submission 201950) | Peat permafrost microbial communities from Stordalen Mire near Abisko, Sweden - Fen_T0_3 | ecosystem: Environmental > Terrestrial > Soil > Wetlands > Permafrost | place: Sweden: Abisko... | reverse complement strand
TCGTTCCCCACTCTACGATGCCTTCGGGATGGACCTTGTACTTCTTCACGAGGTCGACCCAGTACCGTAGCGCGCCGATCACCTCGGGCTTGTCGTAGAAAGTCTGCGTACCCGCGGCGTTCATGAGGATGCCGCCGTTCTGGATCGCGAGACCCTGGAACAGCCAGTAGGGAAAGCCGGAACTAGGGATCTGCACGCCCCATTGCGTTACCTTGCCCGACGCGTCGCGCTTGGTGAGCTTCTGCGCGTATTCGGTCATTTCTTTCCACGTCGCCGGCGGACGGTTGGGGTCGAGCCCGGCTTCCTTGAACATCTCCTTGTTGTAATACAGGACGATGGTCGAGCGCTGGAACGGGATCCCCCACGTCTTGCCGCCCGTCTGGCTGTTCTCCATGAACGCCGGATAGAAGCTCTTTAGCCACGCCTTGTCTTCCGGTGTCTTGATCAGGTCGTCGAACGGCTGGATCGCGTCCTCGTCGATCAGGGTGAACATGTCGGTCGACAGCAGGATCGACGTGACCGGCGGCTCGCCGCTCTTCACGGCAGTCAGCGCCTTCGTGATGGAATCCTGGTAGCTGCCCGAATAGATGGGTTTGAGCTTGATCCCCGGGTTCTCCTTCTCGAAGTCCGCCGCGAGACCGTCGATGATCTTGGTGATCGGGCCGCCCACGGCGACCGGATAGTAGAACGACACCTCAGTTGGCACCGGCGTTTGCGCCTGCGCCAACACCGGCGCCATGCCGAGCGCAACGGCAACGACCGCGCGAAGTGCGTTACGGATGCTTCGATGCCACATGGTTCACTCCTCCAAAGGCCGCGGATTCGCTCCGCGCGTTGTCAGGCAAGCATAGTTTCGGTTGCAAGTGCCGCGGGAGCCTCGGAGCGCACGCCGCCGGCCGCGAAATAGTGTTGTGCGCCCGGCGCCCAGGTGAGCCATGCCGCGTCGCCGGGCCCCAACGCCACGTTGCCCGGCGTCCGCACGGCGAGCGGCTGCGCGCCCACCTTGCAGGCGATGAGCGAGTCGCCGCCCAAGTATTCGACGCTGTCGACGCGGGCGTGGACGCCGCGCTCGAAAGCGAGGCCGATGTGTTCCGGTCGTATGCCCAGCATTCCGCCGGCACATGCCAACGGCAGCACCGCCGGTCCGCCCGCGCCCGTGATCACTGCGCCGCCGTCGCCAGCTTCCAGCGACAGCAGGTTCATCGGCGGCGTGCCGATGAAGCGCGCGACGAACGCGTTCGCCGGCCGCTCGTACAGTTCGACCGGCGTGCCATTCTGTTCGATGCGGCCGCCGTTCAGCAGGATCACCCGGTCGGCCATCGACATCGCCTCGACCTGGTCGTGCGTCACGTACACCATCGTGATGCCGAGCTTGCGCTGCAGCGCCCGGATCTCCAGGCGCATTTCCGCGCGCAGCTGGGCGTCCAGGTTCGACAGCGGCTCGTCCATCAGGCAGACCGGCGCCTCGTTGATGATCGCGCGACCCAGCGCGACGCGCTGCTGCTGTCCGCCCGAGAGCTGCGACGGCTTCCGCGCGAGCAACGCCGTCAGCCCGAGGAGTTCCGCGACGCGCGCGAGCCGCGTCCGGCAGTCCGCGGCGGGAACGCGGCGCACGTGCAGTCCGAACAGGATGTTTTCGGCGACGGTGAGATGGGGAAACAGTGCGTAGCTTTGGAACACCATCGCGATACTGCGCTGCGCCGGTGGCAGCCGCGTGACATCGCGGCCATCGATGACGACGCGGCCGCCATCGGCGGCTTCCAGGCCCGCGATCAGCCGCAGCGTCGTGGACTTGCCGCAACCCGAGGGGCCGAGCAGCACGTTGAACGTGCCGGCCGCGAGTTCGAAGGAGATGGCGTCGACCGCGCGCACCTGCCCGTCATCCGTCGTCCAGTGCTTGCTGACGTTTTCGACGGTAATGGCCGACACGGCGCGGGTCCCGGATCAGCCGAACAGCGCGGTCAGCGCCGCGCCGGGGTCCGGGGCGCGCATGAACGCTTCGCCCACGAGGAAAGCATGCACGCCGCGGGCACGCATGTGCGCGACGTCCCGCTGGACCAGGATGCCGCTCTCGGTCACGACCAGGCGATCGGATGGCACGCGCGGCAACAGGTTGAGCGTCGTGTCGAGCGTGACGCTGAAGTTGCGCAGGTTGCGGTTGTTGATGCCGATGAGTGGCGTCTTCAACCGCAGCGCCCGATCGAGTTCGGCGCCGTCGTGCACTTCGACCAGCACGTCCATGCCGAGCGCGTGCGCCGCGGCCTCGAGTTCGGCCATCTGCGGATCCTCGAGCGCGGCGACGATGAGCAGGATGGCGTCGGCGCCCAGCGCCCGCGATTCGGCGACCTGGTAGGCGTCGATGATGAATTCCTTGCGCAGCGCCGGCAGCGAGCAGGCATTGCGCGCGGCGACCAGATAGTCCGGATCACCCTGGAAGAACGGCCGGTCGGTCAGCACCGACAGGCACGCGGCACCGGCGCGCTCGTAGCTTGCCGCGATGGCCGGCGGGTCGAATGATTCCCGCAGCACGCCCTTGCTCGGGCTGGCCTTCTTCACCTCGGCGATCACGGCGGGACGCCCTGCGGCGATCTTCGCGCGCAGCGCGCGTTCGAATCCGCGCGCCGGCGGCATGGCGCGCGCGGCCGCGTCAACGACGCCGAATGGGCGCCCGACCTGCGCGTTGATGATCTCCTCGGCTTTCGTCGAGATGATCTGCGTGAGGATATCGCTCTTGCTCACTATGTCTTCGTCCCGAGCTTTTGCGTCGTCGCGACGAACGCGTCGAGCTTGGCGCGGGCCGCACCGCTGGCGATCGCCTCGCGCGCGCGAATGATGCCGTCGGCGATCGAGGACGCGACGTTGGCCGCGTACAGCGCGGTGCCGGCGTTGAGCGTCACGATCTCGCGCGGCGTGCCCTCGACGTTCCCGAGCGCCTCCAGCAGCATTTCCTTCGACTCGGCAGCATCCTTGACCTTCAATCCACGATTGGACTTCATCGACAGGCCGAAGTCCTCCGGGTGGATCTCGTATTCACGTATCTCGCCGTGCTTCAGTTCACCCACCATCGTGGCCGCGCCGAGGGAGACTTCGTCCATGCCGTCGCGGCCGTAGACGACGAGCGCGTGCGAACTGCCGAGCTGCTTCAGCACGCGGATGTGGATGCCGACCAAGTCCTGGTGGAACACGCCGATCAGCTGGTTCGGCGCGCCGGCTGGGTTGGTGAGCGGGCCCAGGATGTTGAAAATCGTACGTATGCCCAGTTCCTTGCGCACCGGTCCTGCATGTTTCATCGCCGTATGATGGTTGGGCGCGAACATGAAGCCCACGCCCGTTTCGGCGATGCACGTGGCCACCTGCGAGGGCGTGAGCATGATATTGGCACCGAGCGCCTCGAGGACGTCGGCGCTGCCCGACTTGGAAGACACCGAGCGGCCGCCGTGCTTGGCCACGCGTGCGCCCGCGCCCGCGGCGACGAACATCGACGCCGTCGAGATGTTGAACGTGTGCGAGGAATCGCCGCCCGTGCCGACGATGTCCACCAGGTGCTCGCGGTCGGGCACGTCCACCTTTGTCGAGAGTTCGCGCATCACCTGCGCGGCGGCGGCGATTTCGCCGATCGTTTCCTTCTTGACGCGCAAGCCGGTGGTCAGCGCGGCGATCATCACCGGCGACACCTCGCCGCTCATGATCTGCCGCATCAGCGACAGCATTTCGTCGTGGAAGATCTCGCGGTGCTCGATCGTGCGCTGCAGCGCCTCCTGGATCGTGATCGACATGGCGTTCCTAGGGTTGCAATTCGCGGACGCGCCGCCGCGTGAGGTCGATGCGGCATGCCAGCGCGGCCTGGTCGGCCCCGTTGCCGCTGCCATAGAGCGCCTTGACGTAGTCGCACTGGACGGTCCGGTACTCCGTGAAGGCGCGCAACGACTTTGCCAGCGCCGCATTGGCCACGGGGCGGCCCGTGGCGGCGTCGATTTCGCGCGCGCGGGTTCCGGCCGCGGCTTCGGCGTTACGCAGCATCGCCTGCGCATCCCGGTCCGATTGCAGGAGGCACAGACTTACCGCGGCGTGATCGCCCGCGGTCTGGCACTCGTCCAGCGCACCGGCCATCGCGTTTGCCGCGAATCCCAGCAGGACCGCCGCCAGAGTGGCCACAAAGATGTTCATGACGCTCCTTCGAGAAAATTGGCGAGCAGGCGCCGGCCATGCTCGGTCAGGATTGCCTCCGGATGGAACTGCACGCCCTCGACAGCATGCCGGCGATGGCGAACCCCCATGATCTCGCCGTCGTCCGACGTCGCCGTGACCTCGAGCGATTCCGGAAGGCTCGCCCGCTCGATCGCCAGCGAATGGTAACGCGTCACCGCGAAAGGCGCAGGAATGCCCTTGAAGACGCCGCGGCCGTCGTGCGTCACCGGCGAGATCTTGCCGTGCATCACCCGCTGCGCGCGCACGATGCGACCGCCGAAGGCCTGGCCGATCGCCTGGTGGCCGAGACACACGCCGAGGATCGGGATCTGCCCGGCGAAGCGCTGGATCAGCGGCACCGAAATGCCCGCTTCGCTGGGCGTGCAGGGTCCCGGCGAGACGACGATTTGCGAAGGCGCCAGCGCGGCGACTTCGTCCAGCGTGATCGCATCGTTGCGGTACACGCGAACATCGGCGCCCAGTTCGCTCAGGTACTGGACCAGGTTGTAGGTGAAGCTGTCGTAGTTGTCGAGCATCAGCAGCATGTCAGTGCCCGCCCGGCGGCTCGAAGGGCATTGTGCGCTCCCTCCGAGGGCAGCGAACGCAGTGAGCGTGGGGGTCGTTCATCACGCCCGCCCCTCCGGCTCGTCCAGGCCCTGCTGCACCATCTCGGCCGCGCGCAGCACCGCGCGCAGCTTGTTCAGCGTCTCCTGCCACTCGCCCTCGGGTGACGAATCGTGGACGATGCCGCCGCCCGCCTGCGCGTAGAGAATCCCGTCCTTCAGCACCGCGGTGCGCAGCGCGATCGCCGTGTCCATGTCGTCCTGAAAGCTGATGTAGCCGACCGCGCCGGAATAGATGCCGCGCTTCGAAGGCTCCAGCTCGTCGATGATCTGCATCGCCCGCACCTTCGGCGCCCCGCTGACCGTGCCGGCGGGAAAGGTCGCGCGCAGCACGTCGATGCTGTTGAGGCCGGGCTTCAGCACGCCTTCCACGTTGGACACGATGTGCATCACGTGCGAGTAGCGTTCGATCACCATCTGGTCCGAGACGCGCACGGAGCCCGTCGTCGCGACGCGTCCGACGTCGTTGCGCCCCAGGTCCAGCAGCATCACGTGCTCGGCGATTTCCTTCGGGTCGTGCTTGAGCTCGTGCGCGAGCGCCTCGTCCGCCTCGCGCGTCTTGCCGCGCGGGCGCGTGCCGGCGATCGGTCGCAGCGTGATCGTCGTGCCTTCCTTGCGCACGAGGATTTCCGGCGACGCGCCGACGACGTGGAAATCGCCCATGTCGTAGTAGAACATGTAAGGCGATGGGTTCAGCGAGCGAAGCGCGCGGTACAGCGACAAGGGTGGCGCGGCAAACGGCATTGTCATCCGCTGCGAGATCACCGCCTGCATGATGTCGCCGGCCGCGATGTACTCCTTGGTCCGCGCCACGGCAGCCTTGTAGCCGGCCTCGCCGAACTCGCTCTCCGCGCGCGTGACGGGCGACGCGGTTCCGAACGGAATCGCGACCGGCAGGCGCAGCTTGTGGCGCAGTACGGTAAGACGCGCCGCGGCGTTCGCGTACGCGTGCGGCGCAGCCGGATCCGCGTAGACGATCAGCGAAATCTTGCCACCCAGGTTGTCGACGACCGCGAGCTCCTCGGTCAAGAGCAGCAGCATGTCGGGGATGTCGGCCAGTCCCGGCGTGGGAGGCTTCGCCGAATGCGCGAGGCGCGTCTCGATATGGCGCACGGTGTCGTAACCGAAGTACCCGGCCAACCCGCCGCAGAAGCGCGGCAAGCCCGGCAGCGGTGCCGCGCGAAAGCGCTCGCGGAACGACTGGATAAACGCCAGCGGGTCGCCGTCGTGCGATTCGAGGACCCCGGCATCGTCCTCGACTTCGGTGCGACGGCCGCGCACGCGCAGCCGGATCTTCGCCGGCAGGCCGATGAACGAATAGCGGCCGAAACGCTCGCCGCCGACGACGGATTCCAGCAGGAACGTGTAGCGCGCGGCGGCCAGCTTCAAGTACAGCGACAGCGGAGTATCGAGGTCCGCGAACGTCTCGAGCACGAGCGGAATGCGGTTGTAGCCCTGGGCGGCGAGGGCGCGGAATTCGGTATCGGTGATCATGCGTCGACCTTCTTGCTTCGAAACAACCTGTCAACCTGGGGCGTCGCTTGTTGGCTTGTTGCGCGCGACGCGAACGCGAAGGATTAGGAGCGGCGCTGCCAGCGCCACTCGCCCTTGCGCCGCCAACCCGTGCGAACGGGGAGGCTGTTGCAGTTGCGGTCGTCGGAGATCACGATGGGTATCGAAGCAAGAAGCGTCGCGAAGTGTCGCGTAGTTTCCTATTGAACTGCCCTACGCCCGCCGTATCCGATCGGCGATGGCTTGAAGCGAATCGACTATACCATCGGCGGCGAGCGTTTGCACGGGCGCCCCCTCGTTGTAGCCGTAGGGGACGACGAGCACCGGGCTGCCGGCGGCACGGGCAGCGGCGACGTCGTTGCCCGAATCGCCCACCATCAGCATGCGCGCCGGAGCGACCCCGAGCCGCGCGGCCGCCAGCAGCAGCGGTGCCGCGTCGGGTTTCTTGGCTGCGGCATCGTCGCCGCCGACGACCGTCGCGAAATACCCGGCTATGCCGGCGTGAACGAGGTGCGGCTGCACGAAGCGGGAAGTCTTGTTGGTGATCACCGCCAGCGCGAAGCCGGCGTCGCGCATTCGGTCGAGACCCTGCACGACACCCGGAAAGAGCCGCGTCTCGCGCCCCAATATCGATGCGTAACCTTCGCCGTAGCGCGGCAGCAGCTCGGCCACTTCGCCGTCGCGCGGGGGCAGGCCGCGCGCGCGCGTCAGCGCCTTCGTGAGCAGGTCGGCCAGGCCCTTGCCGACCATCGTCTGCACGGCGTCGACCGGCAGCGGGGAGAGGCCGAGCTCGCCCAGCAGCAGGTTCACCGCCGCGGTGAGGTCGTGGATCGTGTCGAGCAGCGTCCCGTCCAGGTCGAACGCGACCGCGTCGACGGCGAAGGCGCGGCGCTCCCGGACGCTATCCAACGCTGGCCAGCGCCGCGCGCATCTCACCGATCGTCGCACGATAGTCGGCGGCACCGAAGATGGCGCTGCCCGCGACGAACGTGTCCGCGCCGGCCTGCGCAATCTCGGCGATGTTGTCGACCTTCACGCCGCCATCGACCTCGAGCATGATCGGCCGGCCCGTGCGCTGTTGCGCCATGTCGACCAGCTTGCGCGCGGCGCGCAGTTTTTCCAGCGCATGCGGGATGAAGGACTGCCCGCCGAACCCCGGATTCACGGACATGATGAGTACCAGGTCGAGCTTGTCGATGACGTGCATCAGCCAGTCGAGCGGCGTGGCCGGATTGAAAACGAGGCCCGCCTTGGCGCCGTGCTCGTGAATGAGCCCGATCGTGCGGTCGACGTGCTCGGAAGCCTCAGGATGGAAGCTGATGATCGACGCACCGGCTAAAGCAAAGTCCGGCACGATGCGGTCGACAGGCTTCACCATCAGGTGCACGTCGATGGGCACCGTCGCGTGCGGCTTGATCGCCGCGCACACCAGCGGGCCGATCGTGAGGTTCGGCACGTAATGGTTGTCCATCACGTCGAAATGGATGAGGTCCGCGCCCGCGGCGACGACCGCGCGCACCTCCTCGCCCAGCCGCGCGAAGTCGGCGGACAACAATGACGGCGCAATCCTGTGGGTCTGGGGCATCGGTCTATAATCCAATGGGTTCAGTTGAGCAATTCGGTCGGGTGAATCAGTTGGGTGACTCAATTGAGAAACATCGGTTTGGACCAGACATGGCGGCGAGCAAACGCTACGAAGTGACGGTGGAACCTGTAGCCAGGTTCCTGGCGGATCAATCCGACCCCGCGAAGAACCAGTACGTCTTCACCTACACGATCACGATCACCAATACGGGCGACGTCGCCGCGCAACTGCTCGGCCGGCACTGGATCATCACCGATGCCGATCACAAGGTGCAGGAGGTCAAGGGACTGGGTGTAGTCGGTCAGCAGCCGCTGCTGCAGCCCGGCGAGTCCTTTGAATACACGAGCGGCGCATCGATCCCGACCAACGTCGGCACGATGCACGGAACCTACCAGATGCTGGCCGCCGACGGAAAGGCCTTCGACGCACCGATTCCGCTGTTCACGCTGTCCGTGCCGCGCACGCTGCACTAGGGATCGGCCTTGGGCGCGGGCTCGCCCGTCTTGGCATCGGGCCGCAACTTCTTCCGCGGCGCCATGGTCCACCACACGATGGCGACGGCGGCCGCCAACGCGAAGAGCGCTTCGATGAAGAACCATTCCATGGCCCGGACCTTTCCCTTGACCCTGCGCAGTTGCGCCTTCGCCACCGCGCTGTCGTGCCTGATGCTCGCCGGCTGCCAGACCGCGCCGCCCGCTCCACCCGTCGCGCCACCGGTGGCGGTGCCGCCGGCGGTTCCCCCGCCACCCGCATCGCCGCCGAAACCGGTGTTCACGCCGTCGGCCTGGACCGAAATGCCCGGCTGGAGCGCCGACGCCGTCGAGGCCGCGTGGCCCGCGTTTCGCATCGGCTGCCGTGCATTGCTTGCCGATCCGAAAACCATGCAGCTGTGGCAGTCTCCGTGCGCCGACTCCGAACAAGTGGACCCGAACGACGCACGCGGCATCCGCGCGTTCTTCGAGTCGCATTTTATCCCATACCGGGTCGCGGACGCCGACGGCCGCAGCGTCGGACGCGTCACCGGATATTACGAGCCGCTGCAGAAGGGTTCGCGCGAACGCACAGCGCAGTTCGGCGTGCCGTTGTACGCGCCGCCCGACGACCTGCTGACCGTGGACTTGTCGGAACTCTATCCGGAATTGAAGGACAAGCGCGTGCGCGGCCGAGTGGACGGCAAGAAGGTCGTGCCCTACTGGACGCGCGCCGACATCGAGCGCGGCGCGGCGCCCGTGCCGGCCAAGCCGCTCGTGTACGTCGCCGATCCGGTCGAGGCGTTCTACCTGGAGATCCAGGGCTCGGGCCGCATCGAATTCGCCGACGGATCGGTGGTCCGCTTAGGTTATGCCGACCAGAACGGCCATCCCTATCGCTCCATCGCGCGCGTGCTGATCGACCGCGGCGACCTGCCGCGCGAACGCGCGTCGATGCAGGGCATCAGTGCGTGGGCCAAGGCGCATCCGGAACAAACCCGCGCGCTGCTCGACGAGAATCCGAGCTACGTTTACTTCCGCGAGGTGCCGCCGCCGGCGCCCGGGTCACCCGAGGCGCGAATCGACGGCCCGATCGGCTCGCTCGGTGTGCCACTGCTGGCGGAGCGCACCATCGCCGTCGATCCCCGTTCGATTCCGCTGGGCGCACCGGTGTTTCTCGCCACGACGCTCCCGCTGTCGAAGACGCCGCTGGAACGACTGGTGATGGCGCAGGACACCGGCGGCGCCATTCGCGGCGCCGTGCGCGCGGATTACTTCTGGGGATTCGGCCCGCAGGCCGGGCACGAGGCCGGCCGCATGCTGCAGGATGGCCGTATGTGGCTGCTGTGGCCGAAGGGCGCCGACCCTCCGGCGCGCTAGGACGCCTCCGCCAGCACTTCTTCGGCCTGCTTGTCCGCGTGGTACGACGAGCGCACCAGCGCGCCGACGGCAGCGTGCCGGAAGCCCATCGCATGGGCCTCGCGCTCGAACATCGCGAACGTATCCGGATGCACGTAGCGCAACACCGGCAGATGCGAAGCCGTAGGCTGCAGGTACTGGCCGATCGTCAGCATGTCGATGTCGTGAGCGCGCATGTCGCGCATCACGGCCAGGATCTCGTCATCCGTTTCGCCCAAGCCCACCATCAATCCGGACTTGGTCGGAATGTCCGGGAACTGCGCCTTGAAGTCGCGTAGCAGCGCCAGCGAGTGCGCGTAGTCGGACCCCGGGCGTGCCTGCTTGTACAACCGTGGCACCGTCTCGAGATTGTGGTTCATCACGTCCGGCGGCGCGTCGCGTAGGATGGTCAGCGCGCGATCCAGCCGGCGGCGGAAATCCGGCACCAGCACCTCGATCTGCGTCGCGGGCGAATGCTCGCGCACCGCGCGGATGCAGTCGACGAAATGCGCGGCACCGCCGTCGCGCAGGTCGTCGCGGTCGACACTCGTGACCACGACGTAACGTAACTTCAGCGCGGCGATCGTCTTTGCCAGGTTAACGGGCTCCTCCGCATCGAGTGGTAGCGGCCGACCGTGGCCGACGTCGCAGAACGGACAGCGCCGCGTGCAGATGTCGCCCATGATCATGAACGTCGCCGTGCCCTTGCTGAAGCATTCGCCGATGTTCGGGCACGACGCTTCCTCGCACACCGTGTGCAAATGGTGGTCGCGGAGGATCTTCTTGATTTCGTTGAAGCGGGGACTCGACGATGCGCGGACGCGAATCCACTCGGGCTTGGGCAGACGTTCCGCCGCAATCACCTTGATGGGAATTCGGGCGGTCTTGGCTGCGCCCTGATGCTTGACGCCCGCCGTGTTGAGGGGCGCCGCCGAAGTGTGATCGTCGCGGGTCATCGTTGACTCAAACGTGCCGCAAGCAGCGGCGCCAGTTCCGCACCCGCCGCATCGAGCGAGCGCACGATGCCGAGATCGGCGAGCTGCGTCACGCCAAGTCCGGGATAGCCGCAGGGATCGATGTCGGCGAAAGGTGCCAGGTCCATTGCAATGTTCACCGCCAGCCCATGATAGGTGCAGCCGTTGCGCACTTTGAGTCCCAGCGCCGCGATCTTCGCCTCGCCGAGCTTCGTTGCAACATAGACGCCCGGGGCAGACTCGTTGCCGTAGGCGGAAATCCCAACGGAATCAAGCCATTGTATCACCGCTGCCTCGATGCGCCGGACCATGTCGCGAACGCCCAGCTTCGCGCGCTTGAGGTCGAACAGCGTGTAAGCGACGAGTTGGCCGGGACCGTGATAGGTGATCTGCCCGCCGCGGTCGACCTTGATCGCGGGGATGCCGTTGTGGCGCAGCAAGTGCTCTCGGCGGCCGGCCAAGCCCAGCGTGTACACGGGCGGATGTTCGGTTAGCCAGATTTGGTCGGGCGTTTCCGTGCCGCGCGCATCGGTAAACGCCTGCATCGCGCGCCAAGTCGCGTCGTACTCCGTGCGGCCAAGCATACGGACCATCACGCCCGTCGGCGCATCGATCTGCGCCGTCGTCATGGCAAACGGGTCCACAGGTTCGCGGGAAATTCGTGCTCTTCCGGCCGGAGCGCGTGCGTGCGCTGCCACACCACCCGGTCGCGCGAGACCGACAGCATCCACGTCTGCTGCTCGACGGGCGCGGGCCGCGCAAACGCGCGCGGGGATAGCACCGCGCAGCATCCGCCGTGCAGCGGGTCCCGCACCGACTCATAGCGAACGGCGTCGATGCCGGCCGCTCGCGCGGCCAAACCGAAACGCTGGCATCCGCTGTAATCGTCGGGCCGCGTCCACGTCGCGCGATCGCGCCGGAACGGGGCTTCGCGCAGGTCCACGGTCGTCGCCGCGACCTTGGCGCGGAACACCGTTTGCGGCCGCGACGGCATCGAATGCAATGCGGGAACGTCGAGCAGGTGCCGCCAGCGCCAGTAGCCCAGCTCGGCGCACGCGGTGCGCGGCGCGTCGGCCGCATAGAACACGCCCGGGTCGTTGGGTCCGCGAAAGCGCGAGCCTCCCGGCGGCGGTGCATAGCGAAACGGCGTGAAGAGCAAGTAGTGCAGGCGCGCGGCGCCTTCGGGAAGCGGCGGCTTGCCCTGGTCCAGCACGCGCTCCAGCACGTGCTGCTCGTCGAGCGTGTCGACCAGCGCCCGCGTGGACACGACGTGCTGCGCCTCGACCGCGCGCCACACGTCGCCGGCGAAGCGCCCGGCGCTAGAGGCGACCGCGCGCGGCGTCCAGGTACGCGACGACACGAACCATTCCTTCGACCGAACGCAGCAGGTCCCGGGGACGGGCCGCCAATGCCAGGTTGTCGCTGGCAAGCCAGGTGCGCGCCGTGTCCTCGTGACCCCACAGCGCGTCCAGCGACCGGAACAACCGCACGAGCAGGCGAGCAAGTTCCCATTCCTTGGCGCGATCGGGAGAGAGCAAGTACTTACCTGCAAACAGGCGAGAGGCCGTCGCCTCGGAAACGCCCAAGGCCGCGGAGACATCGCGCTGCGTGAGGTCCAGCAACTTGGCCGCGCGGACTGCGGCCTTGCTCAATACGGCGGCCTCGGTCAGGGCAGTGGGAAGGGGTTGGAGACGGGCATTCATATGGAAAGCAATCACCGGATAGTTTGCTCCGGAAACGACCCTCCCGCAACCCCGGTGCGTCCGTGGCGGCGCGTCCAACCGCGCGCCGCGAAGCGCCGTCAGAGCACCATCTTCACCATCGGATGGGCGACCAGTTCCCGGTACAGGTTGTCCAGCTGCTCGCGCGAGTTGGCATTGACCGTCGCCGTGAACGACAGCCAGTTGCCTTCCTTCGACGCGCGCATCTCCAGTGCCGACGGATCGAAGTCGGGCGCATGCCTGACGACGACGTCGGCGACCGCCTGCGCGAACCCGTCCTGCGTACGCCCCATGATCTTGATCGGAAATGTACACGGGAACTTGAGCGCGGATTCACGTTCTTCCGTGTGCAATGCGTCGAGCGCGGTGTCGGTCTTGGTCATGGCGGTCTCCGGCCGGGCGGAAGGTTTGGGACCCGCGCCGGCGATCCCTTCAATATGCGGATGGTGCGCGTCAGTTGCAACCTGCGTACATGTACTCGCGCGTCAACGGGTGAGGCAGGCGGCCGTCCGCGTGCGCCTTGCCGGCCACCACCTGCCACAGCGACAGCCAGCCGCGATCGAAGGCGTGCGCCGAACCGGCCATGTAGATGCGCCAGATCCGGTAGCGCTCGTCGCCGGCCTCGGCCCGAGCCGCGTCGGCATGGGACTCGAGACGGTCCACCCAGTGCCACAGCGTCTTCGCGTAATGCCGGCGCAGCGATTCGGCGTCGACGGGTTCCAGTCCCTGTTCCGCCATGCCTTCGATCACGCGGGCGATGTGCGTCAGCTGCCCGCCGGGAAAGACGTAGTCCTCGACGAAATCGCTGATGCCGCTGCCCAGGTTCTGCGCGGAAACCGAGTTGAGCGTGATGCCGTGATTGAGCACGAGGCCACCGGGCTTCAGGACACGGTGGATCTTGCCGAAATAATCCGGAAACCGGCGCAGCCCGACGTGCTCGAACATGCCCACGCTCGCGACCTTGTCGTACTGCGCGTCGTCGGGCAGGTCGAGGTAGTTGCGCAACTCGACATGCACGCGCCCGGACAGGCCGCGCGCGGCGATTTCCTGCGTCACGTGGTCGAACTGGTTTTGCGAGAGCGTGATGCCCGTGGCCTCGACGCCGTAGCGCTCCGCCGCATGGAACAAGAGCGCGCCCCAGCCGCAACCGATGTCCAGGAACCGCTCGCCGGCGGCCAGGCGCAGCTTGCGGCAGATGTGGTCGAGCTTCTGCGCCTGGGCCGCGTCGAGGGAATCGCCGTCGTGGCGAAAGTACGCGCACGAATAGACCATCCGCTCGTCCAGCCACAACCGGTAGAACGCGTTGGACACGTCGTAATGGTGGGCGATGTTCCGCCGCATGTCGCGCTGGCGATGCAGCCACGCCTTGAAGCGCGCCCGCGCCCGGTCGCGCTCGTGCTGCACGGACCCCACCATGGATTCCGCAATGGCGAGCATGCGCTGCGAACTGCCGGTGAAGTCGAGGTCGCCACGGACGTAGGCGCGCGCCAGCGAACCCAGCGCCGGCTTGGCCAGCGCGCGCATGCCGTTCCAGGAGCGCGCGACGACCTCGACGGCGGGCGCGGGGGACAGCGGCAGGCGGGCGCCATCCGGCAGCACGAGCGTGACAGGAACATTGCGGCCGCCGTAGCGGCTCGCGATGAAATGACGGAGTGCTTCGGCCATGGTCCTTCGCCCCCATTCTGTGTTGACGATATCCCGTGCGCTCGATGCCCTCGGCACCGCAGTGACAGAATTCTAGCAATTTGTCAACGCAGCGGGTGTAGGAGGTACCCTCTATTTTTGACACCGCGTACCCTGCCGCCTACCATCGGCGAGTCGCAAGCTGCGGCGCGCGGGCGACCGTTGCGCTGTTTAACCTCCCCATGCCGACCCCCGGCCAGCCGGCCCATCCGCCGCAGGCGTTCGATTCAAGGCAGTTCCGCGACGCGCTCGCGGAGTTCGCCACCGGCGTGACGATCATCTTCGCGCGCACAGGCGATGGCCGCTACGTCGGGCTCACCGCCAATTCCTTCAACTCGGTTTCGCTCGACCCGCCACTGGTCCTGTGGAGCCTGTCCCGGCGATCGGCAAGCCTGGCCGCATTCGAAGCCGCAGGGCGCTACAGCATCAACGTCCTGTCGGCGGCGCAGTCGGAATTGGCGCGCCGCTTCTCTCATCCGCACGAGGACCGCTTCGCCGGGGTCGCCTATCGGATGGGATGGGCCGGTGCGCCGCTGATCGACGGCTGCGCCGCATGGTTTGAATGCGCGCACCATACGCGGCAACGCGCCGGCGACCACATGCTTTTCGTGGGCGAAGTCGCGACTTGCGAACGCGCCGGCGGTCGCGGCCTCGTCTTCCACCATCGGCTTTTCGGTTCCGTGGTGCCCGTGCACAACGGCTGAAGGGACTCGCGCGCCGCGCGAGGTCAGCGCCCCCAGTGTGCCTCAGTGTGCCTCAGTGCGCCTCAGTGCGCCTCAGTGCGCCTCAGTGCGCCTCAGTGCGCTTTAGGCTTCTTCGCCTGGAAGATTTCCCACATTCGGCGAAAGACCGGTCCGGGTTTACCGCCCGCGAACGGCTTGCCGTCGACTGTCGTGACCGCGATCACTTCCTTCGTCGACGACGACAGCCACATCTCGTCCGCGGCAAGCGCCTCGGCCCGTGGGACCGGCCTTACCGTCAGCGGAATGCCGGCCTCGCGCGCGAATTCCATCGTCGCGTCGTAGGTGATGCCAGGCAGGATCAGGTTGTCTTTCGGCGGAACGACGATGGTGCCGTCGATCACGACCAGCACGTTCGACGCAGAGGCTTCGGTAAGGAAGCCGTCGCGGAACATCACCGTCTCGACCGCATTGTGGTCGGCGGCAAGCTGGCGCATCAGCACATTGCCCAACAGCGAGATGGTCTTCAGGTCGCAGCGATGCCAGCGATTGTCCACCGCGGTGACGACGGCGACGCCCTTGTCCACGACGTCACGCGACGGCGTGGCGAGCGGATTGCTCATCATGAACACCGTCGG
>Ga0302323_100002312_pt1 | contig 15472 bp, 28 predicted proteins | sample Fen_T0_3_FD_201950 | JGI IMG/M metagenome (GOLD analysis project Ga0302323, IMG submission 201950) | Peat permafrost microbial communities from Stordalen Mire near Abisko, Sweden - Fen_T0_3 | ecosystem: Environmental > Terrestrial > Soil > Wetlands > Permafrost | place: Sweden: Abisko... | reverse complement strand
ATCGCGGCGGCCTTGGCCTTGGTGGTTTGAATACGCTCATGCGTAAAGAACTGTTTGATCAGGTTGCGCCGCAGGGCAATTCGTGCGCCTGTGCGTCGTCCTAATGTATAACCTGCTACTGAATGTCGCATCTCTAACTCTCCGAGGATGTATCGTCTTTCATAAAGCCCTTTTCACGCATCTTATCGCGAAGTTCGTCGAGACTCTTTTCGCCAAAGTTGCGGATGGACATGACCGCGGTCTCGCCTTTTTCAAGAAGGTCGAGCACGTCACCAACATTGGTGATGCCAGTGCGCTTCAAGGAATTGAAGACACGCACTGAAAGGTCAAGGGCTTCCACCGGCGTTTCTGCCAGTTCACTGCTCAAACGGCTTCCGGAGGATTCACGTTCCACAGCCACTGCGAGCATTTCTTCATTGATACCGGCAACATAACGCAGGTGGTCAATGAGAATACGGGCGGAGGAGCTGAGGGCGCGCTCCGGCGAAATGGTGCCGTCTGTCCAGATCTCTAAAATTAATTTGTCATAATTTGTGCTCTGACCCACACGGGCAGAGGACACTTCCCAATTCACACGCTTCACCGGGCTATAGATCGCATCCACTGGAATTTCACCGATGGGCATATGACCCGCGCGTTCATTAGCTGGGGAATAACCACGGCCACGTTCAACCATGAATTCGATATCAAGTTTCGTCTTGGCTCCATCCACGGTAAAAAGATACGTATCGGGGTTGACGATCTCTATCTCAGACGGGGTGATAATATCAGCCGCAGTGACTGTACCCTCACCACGCACTTCGAGTTGCATACGTGCACTATCCACGCCATCCATTTTGATGCGGACCTGTTTGACCTGCAACATAACCTGAATAACGTCCTCACGCACACCCGGGATGTCACTGAATTCATGCAGGACATCCGCAATGCGGATTGAGGAGATAGCAGTACCCTCCAGAGAGGAAAGGAGGACGCGGCGCAAAGCATTGCCCAACGTCACACCATAACCACCTTCTAGCGGGCTAATTGTGAATTTGCCATAATTTCGAGCTTCTGCTTCGCGCTCAATTTTTGGCATAACCATGTTCGTGATGATACCAGTCACGGTTCACCTATCCCTTTTAATAATGCGCGGGGCCGGGCACCAGTCGTACGGTCCGACCCGAAGCGCAACTGGAGGATTAGCGTCTGGAGTAGTATTCGACAATCAATTGTTCGTCGAGACTTCCGTCAATTTCAGCACGTTCTGGCATACGGGCCAAAGAGCCAGCCATTGATTTAACATCGCGGCTGAGCCAGCTCGGAGCAGTGCGCTTTTCAGTATATGCGGTCAGGTCCTTGAAATAGGTCAACTTGCCGGAGCCTTCGCGCACAGAAATGGTGTCGCCCTCGCCAAGGAGCATGGAGGGCACATCGGTACGGCGACCATTAACAGTAAAGTGACCATGCGAAACAAGCAAGCGAGCCTGTGAGCGGCTGGATGCAAAACCGAGGCGGAACACCACGTTATCGAGGCGGGACTCAAGAATCTGAAGGAGGTTCAGACCCGTAAGACCACGGCGCGTAATGGCGGTGTCGTAATAGCGGCGAAACTGACGTTCCAACACGCCATATATGCGGCGGGCTTTCTGCTTGGCACGCAATTGGCGGGCAAAATCGGAAACGCGTCCGGTACCCATCCCCTTACCTTTGCCGCCACCCTTTCCTGCAGTGCGGCCATGCTGGCCGGGAGCGAAGTCGCGTTTTTCAAAAGAGCACTTGGGTGTAAAGCAACGCTCGCCCTTTAGAAATAATTTTTCGCCTTCGCGTCGGCAAAGTTTACAAACTGGACTTAATAATTTAGCCATATGGTAACTACCTCACCCTATTATACACGTCGCTTTTTCGGAGGACGGCAACCGTTATGCGGTACCGGCGTAATATCCGAAATGGAGCGAACTCTCAATCCCATGGACTGTACGGCGCGAATAGCGTTCTCGCGGCCAGGGCCAGGGCCTTTCACAAAAAGCTCCACATCCTGCAAGCCTAATTGCTGGGCGGCTTTTAAAGCCTGTTCAGCGGCAAGACGTGCGGCAAAGGGCGTGCTCTTGCGAGAACCCTTAAAGCCAGCGGAGCCAGCAGAACCCCAAGAAATCGTGTTGCCTTCGGTGTCTGTGACAGTCACAATAGTATTATTAAAGGAAGCAAAGATATGCACCTGTCCGGAAGACAGGGTGCGCTTCCCTTTTTTTGCGCCCGATGGGCGACGGGTGGAACGAACACTCTGAGCCATTTTTATTTATACCTTTCGGACAGGATTACTTCTTGCCGCCCTTACGACGACCACGACCAGCAACCGTTTTCTTGGTTCCTTTACGAATGCGCGCATTTGTCTTGGTGCGCTGGCCACGTACGGGCAGGTTACGACGATGACGTAAGCCACGATAAGAGCCAATTTCGATCAGGCGCTTAATGTTCATCTGAACTTCGCGGCGCAGGTCACCTTCGACCTTGAAGTTTTTGGAAATAAATTCGCGAATCGCGGCAACATCCGCTTCGCTTAAGTCTTTGATGCGTGTGTCAGGATTAACTTTGGTGTGAGCCAAAATCTTCTGTACACGTGTCGGGCCAATACCAAAAAGGTAGGTCAGGCCAACTTCAACCCGCTTATTGCGGGGTAGATCAACACCTTCAATTCTCGCCATAGGTCACCACACTACCCCTGTCTCTGCTTATGTTTTGGATTTTCGCAAATGATAAAGATAACTCCCTTGCGCCGAACAATACGGCACTTGGCACATCGTTTGCGAATGGAGGGCGAAACTTTCATAATTCAAATCTCCTTACTTGCGGCTTGTCTTATGACAGCCAAAGGTCTAATTATACTGGTTATTTTTCTATCCGTCTACATTTTTACACGGTTGCTTGCAGGTTCGTTCACAAGACAGTCAGGATGAGTGGATCACCTTCGGTGACGGCAACTGTATGTTCAAAATGTGCCGTCAAAGAACCATCAGCAGAGACAACCGTCCATTTATCTGGCAGGACGCGGGTTTCATGCGTCCCAATGAGCACCATCGGCTCAAGCGCTATGGTCAAGCCTGGACGAAGCAACAATCCGCTTCCAGCAGACCCGACATTGGGCACCTGCGGACCTTCATGCATCTTCTGCCCGACGCCATGACCAGTATACTCACGTGTCACATGGAGTCCGTGACTTTCCACAAAATTCTGTATCGCCGCTGAAACATCACCTGTGCGTTTGCCTTTGCGCATATTTTCAATGCCCGCATACAATGCGCCTTCGGTGACTTCGAGCAATTTCGTTGCTTCAGGGGAAATCTCCCCTACTCCGGCAGTGAAAGCAGAGTCTCCAACGAAACCTTCATAGATCGTTCCGCAATCGATTGAAACGATATCTCCATCCTTCAACTTGCGTTTGGGATGTGGGATGCCATGCACCATTTCGTCATTAATACAGACTGTGATGGATGCAGGGAACGGCGGGCGGCCATAACCTTTGAAGGGCGATATACATCCGTATGACTTCAACACTTCCTCAGCAGCCGCGTTGAGTTCTGTTGTTGCCACACCGGGTTGTAAACGTTCTCTAACTGCCGCCAGAACGGTTGCATTGATGCGCCCTGCCTCGCGCATGATCTTGATCTGGGCAGAAGTCTTCACATTGATCTGGCGTTCCCAACTCATTTATAAAACCTACTTTTCAACAGAACCTGTTTTATTGGTTCCGCATACTCACAAATAATTATTTTTTGAGGGCAGTAAGCAAGTCTTTTGTCACCTGCTCAACACCTTGTGCGCCATTTACTTCGACCAATTTACCACGCTTGCGATAGTACTCAACAAGGGGCATCGTTTGTTCGAGATAAACACCAATCCGTATCGCTACAGTCTCCGCCGTATCATCGTCGCGGTGGTACAGCTCAGATCCATCATAATCACAAATACCAGCTTGCTTTGGCATATTGAACTCTTGATGATAAATATGACCTTGTGCACGGCATGACCAACGTCCACTTGTGCGTTCAATGAGAATTGATTCGGCGGCGGTTATGTATAGGACAGTGTCTACCTGACCACCAAATTCTGCAAGCATCTTCTCAAGCTCGTCAGCCTGGGGCGGGGTACGGGGAAATCCGTCGAGGATCGCACCAGTTTTACAGTCCGGACGAAAGATGCGATCGCGAATCATGGCAATGGTCACATCATCTGGAACCAACTCGCCTTTATCCATATAAGATTTAGCAAGTTTGCCAAGTTCCGTTTGATTTCCGATATTCTCGCGAAATAAATCACCAGACGAGATGTGCACAAGTTCGGTCGACTCAGCCAATATCTTGGCTTGCGTACCCTTACCAACACCGGGAGGACCAAGCAAGACGATGTAAATCGCCATAGATCTCCTTATCGGACAAGCAGAGAATCTTTATAACCGTGCAGCTTGAGTTCAGCGTCAATATTCTGGAAGGTATCGCGCACCACGCCAACAACGATGAGCAAACCCGAAGATGAAACAAGGAACAAGCCAGTCTGGGAGCTGGCGGCGTTCAAACTAAACGCCTTCAATAACAAGCCCAGTATAAATGGCATAATTGCGACGATACCTAGGAAAACAGCGCCAACCAGGGTAATACGTCGTTGAACCGTGCTCAAATATTTTTGCGTAGGCGCGCCCGTATGCACACCGGGGACAGTGGCGCCAACTTTCTTTAAATTCTCGCCATAATTCTGCTGATCGAACAAAACAGAGGTATAGAAGAATGTAAAAATCACAACCATGAAGAAGTAAATTAGCCAATAGCCCCAGTTGCTGGTGCCTGTGGCTCCAAAGAAATTCTGCATCCCAGTGAAGAAACTCGCGACACCCGCATTCGCACTGCGTGTAAAATAGCTGGCAAGAATCGCAGGGAATTGCAGGATTGCGCTCGCAAAGATCAACGGGATCATGCCAGACAAGTTCACCATGAGCGGCAAAGTGCCTTTCACGGGCATGGACATGCGATTACCCATGCGGCGGCCCGGGTACATCACCGGCACGTTGCGGCGACCTTGTTGTACATAAACAATCGCAAACACAGTCACCACAATGATTAAGATGGTAAATAACAACATAAAGACACGCGTATCTGCATCAGCAAGAAGACGAGCCAGGTTTGCTGGCATTCGTGCAACGATACCCGCAAAGATAACGAGTGACAAACCCTGTCCGCGAATACCGTATTCTGAGATCAACTCACCAAGCCAAATGGCAAACATGGTACCGGCCGTCATCGAAACGAGAACTGTCAATGATGTGAGCCAAAGTTCGGAAGTAAAACCAAACGGCAAAATCGCCTGTCCGACCGATGAGCTTATTGACAAAGAGTTGAAAATGTTAATCTGACCAATTGCAGAAAGCGCAGCCATGGGTACGGCAAGGTAGTATGTCCATTTTTCCTGCCACTTACGCGCTTCTCGTGGATCCTCTTCCATTCTGCGCTGTAATGCAGGGATGATCGGGATCAACAATTGCAGAATGATCTGCGCTGTGATATACGGATAGACACCCATTGAGAGCAATGAGAAATTGGAAACCGTGCCTCCGGAGAGTAGATCAAGAAAACCGAGGAAGTTTCCACTGCCCGCTGCCGAAGCGCGGAATGCTTTAAGAACCTCAAAATTAACGCCGGGCGCAGGCACATTCGCCGCGAGACGATACAGAGCCAAAATAGCAAAGGTGACAATCAACTTAAGTCGAATGTCTTCCGATTTCCAAAGGTAACGCCATCCTGAAAAGGTGGTCTTCATGAAAAGTATCCTTTAATAAGGTTTAGGCGATCAATTCAACCGAACCGCCAGCCTTTTCGATCTTGGCTTTGGCGCCCGCGCTGACGCGATGCACGCGCACTTTGAGGGCAACGGTCATCTCACCGCGTCCAAGCACAACCGTAGGGTTGCGTGAGTCGCGCAAAAGATGAGCTTGTTCAAGGGCTTCTGGAGTCACATCCGCTTCGGCTTTGAATACCTGCGAAAGTTGGTCGAGGTTGACTTCATTATAGAAGACCTGATTCGGGGGGGTAAATCCTTCGCCGCGCAAGAACGGCAGGCGGCGGAAGAAGGGCAGGTTACCGCCCTGACGATAAGCGTGACCGCCTTCGCCGGAACGTGCGCCCGCACCTTTGGTGCCGCGTCCCGCAGTCTTACCCTGCCCTGCCGAGATGCCGCGACCTACACGTTTTCGATTCTTTTTTGACCCAACATTGGGTACGAGATCGTGAAGTTTCATATTCAACCTACTCTTCGATCTTGAGCAAATGGATGATCTTTTTTAACATTCCGCGCATTGCGGGTGTATCCTTGTGCTCAACAGTTTGATGCAAACGGCGCAAACCAAGCGCCTTGACGGTGGCTTTTTGGTCTTTGGGAAAACCAATGTCACTCTTAACCCAGGTCACGCGCAGGGTCTTTCCTGAAGCTTCCTGTTTAGGCATGTTGTTTCCTCCGTTCCCAGAACGGCATCAACTCTTCTGTGCGTTTGCCGCGGCGAGCTGCTTCAACAGCCGGTGAGCGCAAATCATCAAGCGCGCCAAAGGTTGCCATGACCACATTAAGTACATTGGCGCTTCCCATTGACTTGGTGAGAATATCACGCACGCCAGCCACTTCCAATACAGCACGCACACCACCTGCCGCAATAACGCCGGTACCAGCAGAAGCGGGCTTGATGAAAACCTTGGCGCCAGCCACTCTGCCCAATGATTCGTGCGGAATTGTAGTGCCGAAGAGGTTCATTACACGTAAATCTTTGCGGGCGCGTTCAGACGCCTTGCGCATCGCATCGGGGACAGCGTTCGCCTTCCCAACGCCCATGCCCACTGTGCCTTTTTTGTCACCAACAACAACAGTCACGCGGAACTGGAAGCGGCGACCACCTTTGACGACTTTCGCAACGCGGGCAATTTCAATCACGCGCTCTTCAAAACCGTCCTGCACCTCAAGCTGTTGCTTTTCAAATTTCTTTTCTGCCATATCTTTCTCCAGTAACGTAGTAATGACTTAAGTCATCACTACAACTTCTAGAATTGCAAGCCGCCTTCACGCGCGCCTTCAGCCAATGCTTTAACACGCCCGACATAACGGAAGCCACCACGGTCAAATACAACAGACGTGATGCCTTTGGATTTGGCGCGCTCAGCCACTGCTTTTCCAATGACTTTGGCCTGTTCGGTCTTTTTCATACCCTTCACCTTCTCGCGCAGTTCATTATCAACTGTGGAAGCAGAGATCAGGGTGTTGCTTTGACTATCATCAATGATCTGGGCATAAATCCCAGAGATGCTCTTGAACACATTTAAGCGCGGGCGGGCGGTTGTGCCAACCACAACTTTGCGTACACGCACGTGGCGACGTTCACGAGCCAGAGAACGATTCTTCTTAGCCATGGCTTACTTGGCTCCTTTTCCGGCTTTACCGGCTTTACGACGAACACGTTCACCCAGGTAGCGCAAACCTTTACCATGATAAGGCTCAGGCGGACGCACCTTGCGAATGTTCGCGGCAACCTGTCCAACGAGTTCTTTATCGAAACCCAACACTTTGATAAGGCGGGTTTTCGCATCTGTTTCAAATGACACACCAGCCGGGGGTTCCATCTTGACCGGGTGTGAATAACCAACAAACAGGGAGAGGTTCTTCCCTTCCATTTCAGCGCGGTATCCCACGCCTTCCACTTGGAGGACAACTTCAAAACCCTTGCTAACGCCATGAATCATATTTGCGATCACGGCGCGGGTGGTGCCATGCAGAGCGCGCTCTGCGGGATTTTCCGAATTACGGGTGATGTTCAGCTGATTATTCTCCATCTTGATACCAATCAATTGGGAGAACGATCTCTTCAACTCACCCTTCGGTCCTTTGACGCGGACATCAAAACCATCCACGTCCACCTGGACACCACTGGGAATATCTACGGGCAAACGACCAATGCGAGACACGATAAACCTCCTACCACACCTTGCAGATGATCTCGCCGCCCACGCCCAACTGTCGAGCGCGTACGCCGGTCATGACACCCTTGGGCGTGGAGATAATGGCAACGCCAATACCTGAAAGCACCCACGGAATGTCCGTCTTCTTGGTGTAGATGCGGCGGCCTGGTTTGCTTACGCGTTCCAAGCCAGAAAGCACTGCGCGGCGCTGGCGACGTTCGCCAACATACTTAAGCTTCACACGCAAAACCTTCTGTACCTCGCGTTCGCCTTCCACCACTTCAAAACCTTCGAGAAAACCCTCATCCTTTAGGATTTTGGCGATCTCTACTTTAATCTTCGAGTTGGGCATTGCAACCTGAGCATGGCCTGCGAGCACAGCGTTGCGAATGCGAGTCAACATATCAGCGATCGGATCAGTAAATGACATGATCTACCTCCACCTGGGGCTACCAGGACGCCTTTACGACGCCAGGAATTTTGCCCGTCAATGCCAATTCACGGAAGCAAATACGGCACAAACCAAAGCGACGAATAAAACCGCGCGGGCGCCCACAACGCTGACAGCGATTCCGCACCTGTACCGCATATTTGCGGCGCAGTTCACGATATTGCATACATTTTTTTGCCATAGGTTAAGCATCCTTCTTGCTACTGAACGGCATTCCGAGCAATTTCAATAATGCGCGCGCCTGATCATCACTATTGGCAGAAGTCACAATGGTAACTTCCATACCGCGCAATTTATCAATTTTGTCATATTCGATCTCAGGGAAAACCAACTGATCCTTGAGTCCTAATGTGTAATTTCCACGGCCATCGAATGCGTTTGCTGAAACACCGCGAAAATCACGCACGCGAGGCAAGGCAATGTTTATGAGACGGTCAATAAAAGCCCACATGCGAGGTCCGCGTAAAGTTACCTTTGCGCCGATAAGACGACCTTCGCGCAGTTTGAAGTTCGCAATGCTTTTACGAGCCTTCGTCTGCACGGGTTTTTGCCCGGTGATCTGCATCAAGTCTGCTGTTGCGGCATCGAGCGCTTTGGGGTTATCCATCGCTTCGCCAAGACCAATGTTCAAAACGACCTTTTCAATGCGCGGCACCTGCATCACATTCTTCAAACCGAACGACTTGAACAGGGCCGGGGCCACTTCGTTGTTATAGAGTTCCTGCATTCTATTCATAATTATCTGCTCCACGGCCTAGTCAATCGTGGCCTCACAGTTCTTGCAAACACGATGAGCGCCCTCATCATCGCGATGAACACCGACACGGGTGGATTCACTGCATTTCGGACAGACGAGCATCACATTCGAGATGTCAATCGGTCCTTCAAACTGGATGCGGCCCGGGTTCATATTGCGACCTGCCTTCGTTTGCATTCCCTTCTGATGCTTGATGCGAATATTCACACCTTGCACAACCACGCGGCGGTCATCGAGAATAACGTTAATAACCTCGCCACGTTTGCCTTTATCTTCGAGGCGGCCGCTGATCACTTCTACTGTATCGCCTTTTCGTATCTTTACTTTCATTCTTTGCTCCTACAGCACTTCCGGGGCTAGCGACACGATCTTCATGTAGCCCATATCACGCAGTTCGCGCGCCACAGGTCCAAAGATACGAGTGCCCCTCGGGTTTTCGCCATCAGCATCGAGAATGACCGCGGCGTTATCGTCAAAGCGGATGTACGAACCATCTTCGCGGCGCCATTCCTTCGTGCAACGCACGATGACAGCTTTTACAACTTCACTTTTCTTGACTGAACCTTGCGGCGCGGCAGCTTTCACAGTTGCAACCACCACGTCACCGATCGAGCCATACCTGCGGCTGGAACCGCCCAGAACGTGAATGACAAGCAGTTCGCGTGCGCCGGTATTATCGGCGACTTTTAATCGAGACTCCTGTTGGATCATGGCTTATTCTCCTACGCCCTGATCAGCAGTGCGTGTCTCGCGCTTGACGACAGCCTCAACAGCCCAGCGCTTATCACGAGATAACGGACGGGTCTCGACAATCTCGACCTGATCACCGATCTGACAGCCGATCTCGTCATGTGCTTTCACGCGCGTGCTTGAGTAAACCACCTTCTTATACAGAGGATGACGATACTTGCGTGTGATTTCCACGACAACGGTTTTGGTCATTTTATTGCTGGTGACTACACCAGTCATACGACGACGATTGTTCATTTTGCACCTTCCACAGCGACGCGTTCTGTCTCGCACAGGATCGTTTCCATGCGGGCGATGTTACGACGCAAGGTTCTCAGGTGACTGGTATCAGTCAATTGACCAGTTACCTGTTGAAAGCGCAGTTTCATCAACTCGTCGTGCGAATCCGTGAGTTTTGTGCGAATTTCTTCCGCCGCCAATTTACGGACTTCTTCTACTTTCATAGCTTTCATGAGTTATTCTCCTCCTGGGTGGCGACCCACGACTTTGGTCTTAATGGAGAATTTGTACTGCGCACTCTTCAAAGCTGCCAATGCGATTTCAGCGGGCAAACCACCCACTTCAAACATCACACGACCAGGCTTGACTGGAGCAACATAGTATTCCACATTCCCTTTACCAGAACCCATGCGGGTTTCTGGCGGCTTGTGTGTGAATGGTTTGGATGGAAAAATACGGATCCAAACCTTACCGCGACGCTTCATCCCACGGACGATCGTGCGACGAGCCGCTTCAATTTGACGGGCGGTAATCCAGCCCGGTTCCAACGCCTGCAGACCAAATTCGCCAAAGGAAACTTCCGCACCGCGGAGAGCCTTTCCTGTCATGCGACCGCGCATCTGCTTGCGCCACTTTACACGTTTCGGCATCAACATATCAAAAACCTCATCTCATAGCGACGTAGTGATTACCCCGCACGCTTCATTACTTTTCTGAAGCGTGCGTGCGGGGTTACTCGCTGACGTACACGCCTTCTGTTGTTTCGACTTTTTCTTCTACATCAGGTACAACGTCGCCTTTATAAATCCAGACTTTGACACCGAGTTGACCATATGTGGTTAATGCTTCGGTTTGGGCAAAATCAAGATTGGCGCGCAAGGTCTGCAAAGGCACACGACCTTCACGTAACGACACATCACGGGACATTTCTGCACCGCCCAGGCGTCCACCAACCAGGATCTTGACTCCTTGGGCACCCTGCTTCATGGCTTGCTGAATGGCACGCTTCATTGCACGACGATATGCAATACGACGTTCAAGCTGATCGGCAATATTCTTGGCAACCAACATGGCATCCGTATCAGGTGAGGAGATCTCTTTGATATCCAACTCGACCTTCTTGCCAACCAATGTCTCAAGCGCCTGACGGATCTTCTTCACGCCTTCGCCTTTGCGTCCGATCAAAATACCAGGCTTGGCAGTGTGAATTGAAACGCGGACTTTGCCAGGTGTGCGCTCTACGTCAACGCGGGAAATACCAGCCTTGCCATCGCCCACTGCATCAGGCAGTTGTTTGCGAAGCACACGGACTTTTTCATCAGCAGCAGAGCCGCCTTTGGAAAATTTACCAATCAACAAATTGCGAATGGCAAAATCCTGGTGCAATTGCTGGCGATATTGAGCGCCTTCGGCAAACCAACGACCACTCCAAGGTTGATTGATCCCTAAACGAAAACCAATAGGATGTACTTTACGACCCATAAAATTCTCCTTAAGCTCCGCGCTCACGCAATATGATGGACACATGTGAAGAGCGGCGTAGTATCGGTTTGAAACGGCCGCGAGCTCCAAAGCGTCTCCACTTGCGAGTAGGCGCTTCATCGGCGGTGATCTTGGCTACAAACAGATCTTCACGGCTAACACCAAAGTTTTCTTCGGCATTTGCCACCGCAGAAGCGACCAATTTTTGTACGGGCAATGCAGCGCGTTTGTTCACAAAGCGCAGGATTTCCAAAGCTTCATTTGCGCTTTTGCCACGCACCATATCAATCACGAGACGGACCTTCTGCGCAGAAAGGGAGAGGTTGCTAATTTTTGCATGAATATCGCTCATATCTCACTCTCCTTAAGCCGCAGCGGCTTTCTCGCTGGTCTGGTGACCGCGGAATGTGCGCGTCGGGGCGAATTCGCCCAAACGATGACCGACCATGTTTTCGGTAATATAGATCGGCACATGGCGGCGTCCATCATGCACTGCAATGGTGTGTCCAACCATCTGGGGGAAAATCACAGAGGCGCGACTCCAAGTGCGGACGACTTTCTTTTCACTTTTCTGATTCATGGCCTCAATACGCTTGAGAAGTTTTGTCTCAATAAAAGGGCCTTTTTTCAATGATCTTGACATATATGCGTACCTCGTCTAACTCTTAGCGGCTCGTCTTATTGGCACGGCGCACGATGTACTGGTCGGTCTTCTTGTTACGGCGGGTCTTCTTGCCGAGAGTGGGTTTGCCCCACGGACTCTTAGGACCAGGTAAACCAACTGGCTGGCGACCTTCACCACCACCATGTGGATGGTCGCGCGGACTCATTGCGGTACCGCGAACTGTGGGACGAATGCCCATGTGTCGCTTGCGACCAGCCTTACCCAATTTGACATTGCTATGGTCAAGATTACCTACCTGACCAATTGTCGCGTAACAAACCTGATGAATGAGGCGAACTTCACCGGAAGGCATACGGATCTGGGCGAAGTCACCTTCTTTGGCGAGTAGTTGCGCCGCGCCGCCCGCAGAACGAACAAGCTGTGCGCCCTTGCCCTCTTTCATCTCAATATTGTGGATCAAGGTGCCGATCGGAATATTGCTGACTGGTAGAGAATTGCCGGGACGGATTTCAGCGGTGGGACCAGACATAACGGTATCGCCGACTTTCAAATCCAGAGGCGCAATGATGTATCGTTTCTCACCATCCACATAAAAAAGAAGGGCGAGACGAGCGGTGCGATTCGGATCATACTCAACTGCGGCTACTTTTGCGGGGATGCCGTGTTTTTCACGTTTGAAATCCACAAGGCGGATGAAGCGACGAGCGCCGCCGCCGCGATGGCGAACTGTAACGCGACCCTGTGCATTGCGACCGCCATGTCCCTGTCTCATTACCAACAGAGAACGTTCTGGTTTGCTCTTGGTAATTTCCTCAAAGGTATTACCGGTCATATCGCGCATACCGGGTGTTACTGGTTTATATTTTTTGACTGCCATTATTGCACCCCTTCAAAGATTTCAAGGGATTTGCTTCCCTCAGCAAGGGTCACAATGGCTTTTTTGAACGAGGCACGGCGCACCAACATGCGACGGCTCTTGGTTCGGCGTCCGCGTTTGGCAGGCGCATTGAGAATGTTCACGCGCGCCACAGTGACATCAAAAAGAGTTTCCACTGCATCCTTCACCATGGTACGAGTCGCCGCATCAGCGACAACAAAAACATATTGACCAAGCTTGTTGGACTGATAGTTGGATTTCTCAGTTACCAAAGGGCGGACGAGGACATCATAAATCGTAGTCATGTCTCTCTCCTATCCGAGGTGCGCTACGAGCGCATCAATTGTCTTGAGCGGCAGGACGACTTTTTGAAAACTGAGTACGTCGCGCACGTTCAAGTAGCTTGCGAGCAAAATCTTGGCGCTCTCAATATTACTGGCAGAACGCATTACATTGTCGTAATTTTGGTCCTTGACAGGCATCAACACCAATACGGTGGATGTGCCAACCCAATTGCCCAACGTTTCAGCCATCTGGCGGGTTTTTGGTTCTTTGATGTCAAAATCATCCACGACAACGATACCTGCTTCAGCTGCTTTGACAGTTAAAACAGATCGAAGTGCAGCCTGACGCATTTTCTTGGGCATCGCTTGTTCATAGCTGCGGGGATGCGGGGTATGAATACGACCACCACCAACCCATTGTGCGGCATTGGTAGAACCCTGACGGGCGCGGCCGGTACCTTTCTGTTTGAACGGCTTTCGACCACCGCCTCTGACTTCTCCGCGAACTTTCGTCTGGTGTGTACCGAGACGAGCATTCGCCATCTGGCGGGTATAAGCCTGATGCATCAAGTCTATATTTACTGGGGCTTCAAAAATATTCGCGGGTAATTCCATCTCGCGAACTTTCTGACCCTTCAAATCAAGAACATCTACTTTCATGGTTATTTGGCTCCCGTTTCCTGCGCGCCTATTGCTTGCGCGCTTCCTTGATCATGACGAGACCGCCCTTACCACCGGGAACCGCGCCATTGACGGCAAGTAGATTCCGTTCCGCATCCACCATGACAACTTTCATGTTCTGTGCGGTGACGCGATCCACACCCATATGGCCCGAGTTTCGGTGCCCTTTATAGACGCGACCTGGTGTAGTACCCGATCCACTGGAACCAGGCGCACGATTGCGGTCAGATGTACCGTGTGTGGCATTCATACCATGGAAGTGGTAGCGTTTTACAACACCGGCAAAGCCCTTGCCTTTGCTGACGCCAATCACATCCACGCGCTCACCAACGGCAAAAGCATCGACAATCGTTAATTTGTCGCCGACTTTTAATCCGTGATCTTTGGCACGAAACTCACGCAAGAAACGCATAGGGGAAATCTCATTGGCTTTTAAGTGACCCATTTCACCACCTGTGAGACGTTTGGGATGTACTTCGCCAAAGCCCAGTTGAACCGCAGAATAACCTTCCTTCTCCGGCATGCGAACCTGGGTAACGTAACATGGCCCAGCTTCGATGAGTGTTACCGTATAGGCAACACCTTGCTCATCGAAGATCTGGGTCATGCCAACCTTCTTTCCAATTAGCCCTTTCAACATACTCAATTTTCTCCTTCAGAAGATATTGACGAGACTGCCAGCCTGGGCGTAGGCCACATCATCTCCGTGCAGTGCAGTCAGATGGTCAGGTGCGAAGCGGTTGTTTCGGTTCCACAACCAGACCTACTCTTGCGCTGTCTCAAAATAATCCGCATAAATTTGCGGTTATTAAGTTAAGTAATTAAATCTTGATCTCGATATCAACACCTGCAGGCAGGTTCAAACGCATCAACATATCAATCGTTTTTGAATCTGGATCCAGAACATCAATCAAACGATTGTGCGTGCGGATCTCAAAATGTTCGTGTGAGTCCTTGTCAATGAATGCAGAGCGACGTATTGTAAATCGTTCAATCTTACTTGGCAAGGGTACGGGACCAACTACTTGGGCGCCGGTACGTTCGGCTGTCTCAACAATTCGCTTCGCAGACTGGTCAAGAACGCGATGATCGTAAGCTTTAAGACGGATACGGATTTTTTGTTTTGCCATCATCTCTCACCTACTCAATAATCTTGGTCACGACACCCGCGCCAACGGTCAGACCGCCTTCACGAATAGCGAACTTGGAACCCTGTTCAAGCGCAACAGGCACAATCAACTCAACCGTCAGGTTCACATTGTCTCCCGGCATCACCATCTCCACACCTTCCGGCAGGGTGATGTCGCCCGTCACATCCATCGTGCGGATGTAGAACTGCGGACGATAGCCACTGAAGAACGCCTTGTGACGGCCACCCT
>Ga0302323_100002311_pt1 | contig 15478 bp, 20 predicted proteins | sample Fen_T0_3_FD_201950 | JGI IMG/M metagenome (GOLD analysis project Ga0302323, IMG submission 201950) | Peat permafrost microbial communities from Stordalen Mire near Abisko, Sweden - Fen_T0_3 | ecosystem: Environmental > Terrestrial > Soil > Wetlands > Permafrost | place: Sweden: Abisko... | reverse complement strand
GGGTCGCAGGACCGTCCCGACTTCGAGATCCCGCGAGGCCACGAGGATCTCCTCGGAACCACCCCGGTCGCGCAACGCTGTGAGCGTCAGCACGAGGCCGAGCACGCCCGCGAGCAGCATCACCAGGTGTGGGGTTCCGTTGCGTCGCCGGTGCAGCCGTCGGGGGGCCTCCGTCGGCGCGGTCACGCGAGCTCGAGCTGGAGGTGGGGGGCGGGTTCCGGCACGCCGCCAGGGACACTGCGGCGCATGCGCGTGACGCGTCTTCCGGATGCGCGGGCCAGACGGGTTGCCCTACCGTGCTGACATGCCTCTCGACCTGCACGCACTGCTCGCCCCGTCCCACACCGCGGTGCTCACCATGGAGCTCCAGCGCGGCGTGATGGGTGACCTCGCGATGATCCCCGACCTCGCCGAGGAGGTGAAGGCCACCGGCATGCTCGATCACGTCGCCGCGCTGCTCGCGGCCGCGCGCACCGCGGGTGCACGCGTCGTGCACTGCACCGCGGAGTTCCGCGCCGACCGTGCCGGGTCGGGGACGAACGCGCCGATGCTGCGCATGAGCGCGAAGGGCGGCGACAACCTCGTTTCCGGCACGCCGTCGGCCGAAGTCGTGCCTGAGCTCGGACAGCAGCCGAGCGACCTCGTCGTCCCGCGCCTGCACGGGATGACACCGTTCACCGGCACGTCACTCGACGCGACGCTGCGCAACTGCGGGATCCGCACCGTGGTGGCCACGGGCGTGTCGCTCAACGTGGGTGTGGTCGGGATGGTCATCGAGGCGGTGGGCCTCGGCTACGAGGTGGTGGTGCCGCCCGACGCAGTGGCCGGCGTGCCCCACGCGTACGCGGACCAGGTGCTCCAGCACACGATCCCGGTGATCGCCTACCGCATCCCCACCACGCAGATCGTCGAGACCTGGGCGGGCTGAGCCTCACGCGCGCCGCGCCGGCGCCCCGGGCAGATTCAGCTCGCGGGGCCGCGCCGGTCCTCGATGACCTGCTTGATCCGCGCGTGGAGCTCGGGCGAGTCGGACGCGAGCTTGGCGAAGTCGGCGCCGAACAGCGCCCCCACCGTCATCGGCGACGTGGCCGTGACGGTTGCGGTGCGGCGGGTGGTCTCGAGGACGGCGGTCTCGCCGAAGAACTGGGCCGGGCCGAGGTCCGCCACCGGCTGACCGCCCTTGGTGACCTCGCAGGTGCCCTCGAAGATCACGAAGAAGAAGTAGCCGGAGGCGCCTTCCCGGGCCAGGTGCTCCCCTGGCTCCACCTGGCGCTCCTCCATCTGGTGGGCCACGAGCGCGAGGTCCTCGTCGGAGATCGCGTCGAAGAGGTCGACGGGGCGCAGGCGGGCGGGATCGACGGGCATGGGTCCTCCGGGGTCGGCCGGCTGATCGTAGGGCGCATCCACCCGCGACTCCGCTGCCGTTCAGCCGCTGTTCACGTGCTGTTCCGTTGGTTGCTACGGCCGCGGCGCTGGGACGAGCTGGAGCTGGCGGGACTGGGCGACGAGTGCGCCCGACGCGTCCCAGATCTCGCCGTCGGTCTCGAGGTAGCCGCCGGCGATGTTGCGAGTGACGAACGCGCAGGCCAGCCACCCCGGCGCGGGACGGTGGCGCACGTGCGCGGTGAGCTCGATCGTGGGCGTCCAGCCGATCGGCAGGTTCACGTTGAACGACGTGGGCGGGAACGAGTCGACGGCGAGCACGAGAGCGAGGGTGTCGAGGGGCTCGTGGTCGCGCAGGCGGAACCAGCCCCGTATCTGCGCGTTGCCCGACGTGTCCCCGGTCCGGAAGGGCACGTCGTCGGGGTGCAGCCTCATGTCCACCTGGCCCACGAACGGCGGAGGGAACGGGTCCCCGGGTTCGCTGAGGACGCACGCCTGCACCGGCGGGAGATCGGGCGGCTGGGCGGCGACGAGGAGCGGACCCGACGCGTCCCCCAGGTCGGTGGTCGTGCACACGCCCACGAGCAGCGTGGCCTCGGCCGAGGCGAGCGTGAACGTACCGGTCGCGTGACGCTTCCCCGGGCGGGCCACGTGCACATCGCACGTGATGGGGCCGGTCTTCCCGGGCGACAGGTAGTGGGCGGTGATCGTGACGGGGTCGGGGTGGCCGGTCGCGTCGGTGACCGCCCGCGCCGCGATCGCGAGCAGGTAGCCGCCGTCGGCGTTGCCCGCGATGTCCCAGCCCTCGGTGACGCGTCCTTCGTAGCGGCCGTCGGCGACACGCGTCACCGCACTCGCGGCGGCGAAGGTCATGGGTTCTCCGCAGCAAACGTGTAGTCGTCGAGCACGATCTGCTGGCGCGCCTCCACGAAGAAGCGCGTCTCGGGGTGCGTGAGGATGTAGGTGCGGTTCGCCTTGATCGCGCGCACCACGATCGGGCCGACGGCCTCGTTGGGCATCGCGCCCGGCGGCATGCCCCGGCCGTCCATCGGGTCGGCGAACGCTCCGCCGTAGCGGTCGGGGCGGTTGCGGGCCGACGTGGTGGCGAGGTTGCTCTCCACCATCCCCGGACACAGGACCGACACGCCGATGCCCTCGGGCTCGAGCTCGTAGCGCAGCATCTCGCCGTAGCCCACGAGGGCGTGCTTCATCACCGTGTAGAGCCCGGTGTTCACACCGCCGGTCATCTGGGGAGACAGCGCGAGCAGGCCCGCCATCGACGATGTGAGCACGATGTGCGCGGGCTCGCCGTGCGCGCGAATGCCGGGAAGGAACGCGTTCACGGTGCGCACCGCGGACATGAGGTGGAACTCGCTGAACCAGCCCCACTCCTCCTCGGTCGCGGAGGTGAGCGGCGTGTTGGCCACCACGCCCACGGTCTGGATCAGCACGTGGACGTTGCCGACGGTTCCGGCGGCCGCCTGCGCGAGCGCGGCGAGCGATGCGGGGTCGGTCGCGTCGACCGTCGCGGAATCGGCCTTCCCACCCGCGGCCACGATCTCGCCCGCGACGCGAGCAGCGCTCTCGCGGTCGATGTCGGCCACGAGCACGTGCATGCCCTCGGCGCCGAGGCCCAGGGCGATGCCTCGCCCGATGCCGCTTCCGCCGCCCACCGCGACCGCGCCCCGTCCGCTCAGCTCGTCCATCCCGCACCTCCGATACGCCCTGGTTCCCGCGTTGCTGCTGGGCGAAACTAGGGGATGTCCCCGGGCCGCACGCCACCTCGCCCCGAAGGCGCGCACCGTCGGCCGCTGAGCCGGCTCAGTCCTCGGCGGTCTCCCAGCCCGCGCGGGCCCGGGCGAAGTGGTCGGGGCGACCGTCGCCGCGGGCGGACACGAGCGGGAGCAGGTGATCGAGCAACGTCTCGGTGATCGAATCGAGCTGGCCGACCTGCTCCGGTGTGAGCACGTCGAACAGGTGGGTGCGAACGCTCTCCACGTGGTGGGGCGCGGTCTCGGCCAGTGCGGCGAAGCCGGCGTCGGTGAGCACCGCGAGCTGGCCCCGGCGGTCCTCCGGGCACGATCTCCGCTCGACCCAGCCCAGCTGCTCGAGCCGGTTGACGGCGTGGGAGAGGCGGCTGCGCGACGACTGGGTGGAGTCGGCCAGGTCGCTCATGCGCATCGCCCGGCCCGGGGTCTCCGAGAGCATCACGAGGATGTCGTAGTAGCCGAACGGCATGTCGGCGTCCTGCTGGAGATCCCGTTCGACCTCCTCCCAGAACAGGCGAGTGGAGAAGATCCAGCCGATCCAGGTGCGCTTCTCGGCATCGCTCAACCAGCGGGTCTCGGCCATGGGGACGATGGTACGCCGCACTACTTGACAGTTCAACTATTGGTGCTAGAGTATTCAATAGTTGAACGTAAAAGTACTGGCAGGGCGATCCGGACTCTTCCGGAAGCCCGCTCCCAACCCCCAAGGAGCGCACGATGACCACCACCCTCACCCCCGACCTGGTCGAGACCCTCACCGGCACCTGGGACATCGACGTCAGCCACTCCGAGGTCGCCTTCGTCATCCGGCACCTGATGGTCTCGAAGGTGCGCGGCACCTTCAACGACTTCTCGGGCGCGTTCGTGGTGGGCGACTCCCTCGACGCGACCAGCGTCCAGGCCGACATCGCCGTCGCCTCGATCGACACCAACAGCCCCGACCGGGACGCCCATGTGCGCTCGGCCGACTTCTTCGACGTCGAGCAGTTCCCCACCATGAGCTACCGCTCCACTGCGGTGAGGGCCGAGGGCGACCACTTCGTGGTCGACGGCGAGCTCTCGCTCCACGGCGTGACCAAGCCGGTCTCCCTGGCGCTCGAGGTCAACGGCTACCTGCCCGAGAGCCCGTTCGGCGACACCCGCGTGGGCTTCTCGGCGAGCACCGAGATCGACCGGCGTGACTTCGGCCTCGAGTGGAACGCCCCGGTCAACGGCGGCGGCGTGGTGCTCGGACACAAGATCGCGATCGCGCTCGAGATCGAGGCGATCCGCCGCACCGAGGGTTGATCACCCGCTCCACCAGTTCCGGCACTCCCCCCGTACGCGCTCCGGCGGCCCCAACCGTGGGCCGCCGGCTCGCGCGGTGGGTCGAGTGTGTCCCGCCCCCGACGGGGAAGCGGTGCCAGGATGCGGGCATGGACGCACACGGGACGGCGCTGGTCACCGGCGCGAACCGCGGGATCGGCCGGGCCGTCGCGCTCGAGCTGGGCCGCCGCGGGTTCTCCGTGATCGCCACCGTGCGCGACCCCGCGACGGCCGGGCCGCTCCTCGACGATGCCGCGGCCGCCGGGATCGACCTCACCGTGCAGACGCTCGACCTCATGGCCGTCGCCCCCATCGACCTGCCCGATGACCTGCGGGTGGTGGTCAACAACGCGGGGATGCAGACGGGCTACCTCCCCGTCGAGGCGGTGCCCCTCGACGTGGTCCGCGACATGGTCGAGACCAACTACGTGGGCGCGGTCGCGGTGCTGCAGCAAGCGATCCCCATCCTTCGGGCGCGCGGGGAAGGCGTGATCTGCTCCGTCACCTCGGCGAGCGTGCTTCTCGCTTCCCCGTTCTACGGGGCCTACCGCGCTTCGAAGGCGGCGATGAGCGCGCTGTGCGAGACGATGGTGATGGAGCTCGCGCCGTTCGGTATCCGCGTGGTGGAGGTGCTTCCCGGCCCCGTGGACACCGACGGGCTCGCCGGCTCGGAATACGTCGCCGCGGTGGAGCACGAGCCCTACGCCGACGCGGCGACCCGGATGATGGGCTCACGCGACATGATCCGCGCCGTCGCCGTCACCCCGGACGCCGCTGCCGTGCGCATCGTCGACACCGTCCTTGCCGACGACGGGCCGCTGCGCTCTTCGTGCGACCCGATGGGCGACGACCTCCTCGAGGCGTGGCGGTCCACATCCGACCAGGAGCGGATCGACCGCGATCTCGCCCGTTACGTACCGAAGGCGAGCCCATGACCGACCGTGCCGGCGCGACGATCCCGACCCCGGAGGCCCCAACGCCGGAAGCTCGGTGGATCGACGACGACCGTGCTCTCGGCGAGGTGGTGAAGATCCTGCTCGACGAGCCCGCGTACGGCCTCGACACCGAGTTCCTCGCCGAACGCACGTACTGGCCGAAGCTCTGTCTCGTCCAGATCTCGTGGCGCACCGGCGTCGCGCTGGTCGATCCGTTCGCCTGCGACGTACGCGCCCTCGCCGACGTGCTCCACGGCCCGGCCACGATGATCACCCACGCGGGTGCGAGCGACCTGCCCATCATCGAGCGCGCCGTCGGCGCGCGGCCGGCCGGCCTGTTCGACGTGCAGCTCGCAGCCGGGTTCGTCGGGCTCGGCACCCCCTCGCTCGCGTCCCTCGTGTCGGTCCTGCTCGGCGTGCGGCTCGACAAGAGCGAGCAGCTCACCGACTGGTCCGCGCGGCCGCTGTCCGACCCGGTCAAGCGGTACGCGGCCGACGACGTCGCCTACCTGTTCCTGCTCGCTGCCGCGCTGCGTGACCGGCTCGAGGCGCTCGGCCGCGAGGCCTGGGCCACCGCGGAGTGCGAGCTGCTCCGCACGGCGTCGACGAAAGTGACCGACTCCGACACCGCGTGGTGGCGGGTCAAGGGCTCATCCACGATGCGCGGCGAGAAGGCTCGGATCGCGCAGGCCGTCGCCGCGTGGCGCGACCGTCGGGCCCAACGCCTCGACGTGCCGCCGCGGTTCGTGCTGTCGGAGCTCGCCCTCGCCGCGGTGGTCGGCCGCCCGCCCAGAAGCGCCGACGACGTCCAGAAGATGCGCGGCGTGTCGGGGTTGCCCAATGCCGTGGTGCGCGAGCTGCTCGAAGCCGTCGAAGCGGGACGGGCGATGGAGCCCGACCGCCTGCGCCGCCCGCCGAAGCACGAGGACATCCCCGAGCTCGACGCCGCGGTGTCACTGCTGTCCGCGTGGGTCACCGAGCTCGCGAGCAGCGAGCGCATCGACAAGAAGCTCCTCGGCACGCGCGACGACGTGAAGGACCTCGTGTACGGCCGGCCCTGCCGGCTCGACCAGGGCTGGCGGGCCGGGTTGTGCGGCCAGGGCCTGCGCAAGGTGCTCGCGGGTGAGGCCGTGGTTCGCCTCGTGGACGGCGGCCGTCATCTGCGCCTGGAGGGCTGAACCCCGACGTCGTCATCGCTCGGCGTCCTCGCCGGGGTTGCACTCTGCTGCAGGCACCGGTGGGTCACGTCCACCACGCTGCCCCGTTGCTGTGCTCGGAGCCGACGACCACGAAGCCGGTCCTGCCCTTCGGCGCGACCGCGTTCATCAAGCCCGGTCTGGAATCGTCGACCTTCAGGGTCTTCCATTGGCCGCGGCCCGCCGTCGAGGCGTAGGCAACCGGAACCGCGAACGGCTGCTTGCACTTCGCGCCCACCGCGACAAATGAGCCGTCAGCCAGGGCGGTGACGGCTGCGGCGCGCTCGGTGCGATCGGGCTTGGTGGCGCGCCACGACTTGAAATCGACGCTCGTCCAGTACACCGCGTCGCACTCGTCGCCCGAGTGGGTTCGTCCCGCACCCACGACCGCGACTCCTTCGTCGGAAATGGCGACGCCGACGGCCGCGCCGCCATCGGGCAACGCATCAAGTTGCCAGGTTTCGCCGTCTTGTGAGATCCAGATCGCAGCCGTGCTGCCGTTGCCGTAGACGCAGTTCTCCTGATAGGTCTCGCCCACCGCGACGAAGCCGACGTCGGCCGACCAGGCAACCGCGTGCGCCGCGCCCGAGCCCCCCGCGGGAACCGGCACATTGGCCTTCGTCCACGAGCGGCCGTCATCGGTCGAGTACCACGCGAGTGGTTGCTCGCACGCAGGTTTCCCCGACTGAACGCTGCTCTTTCCCACCGCGACGAACGTGGCGTCGCCGAACGCAACCGCGTTGGCGGTGTGGTTGACGCCGTCTTCGGCGAGATCCTTGGTGGTGAGATCGAAGTTTCGGCCATCGGTGGAGCGCCAGAACAGCGCGTCGAACGGAACGTAGCTCCCCGGCTTGATGATTCCTGTAGGGGTCTCGGCCACGGAACCCACGGCGATCGTGGTGCCACCATCTCCGCTGGTCACCCCCAACGCCTCCGTTGTCGGCTCACCGTCGAGAGCCAGGGTGGGGAGATCGTCCAACCGGGACCAGCTGTGCCCGTTGGCGCTTCCCCGCCACGCCGCCGCCGGGCGACTGCTGCCACGCTCCTCGGACCCCACCGCGAGGAAGCCACCGTCCACCGCGGTCACGGAAGCGATGTCCTGAAAGCCCTGCCCGCCCAACGCGGCGGTACCGCCGCTGTCCGCGCCCGCACGCGAGGCGCCGAGAGCGATCGCCGCGAGGAGTCCGAGCACTCCGGCGATCAGCACGACCCGGCTGCCGCGGGTCGATTTGGTCACCCGTCTGCCCTCCCGGCCCTGCCAGCGCACGTCGAGTGATTCTGGCCGGGAGGGACCGATGGCGCAATCCGGGTCAACCACGCAGGCTGTGCAGACCTGGCGCGAACACCCAACCGTCGGTAGCGTCCGGCTCCGCGGGAACGAGCAGGGAGGATTCGCGGGTGACGTTGGCGAGACGCGCGCAGACTACGACGATGCTGGTGCTCGCGGTGGTCGCGCTGAGCGCGGCGAGTGCGGTGAGCGCGGTCGCCGCCACCGACGCGCGAGTGCCCTCCGCCCTGGCCCCAGGCGTTGACGCCCGTACACGCGCCGCCCACGACCTCGTGGCCTCCGTGCCGGCGGAGTTCCGAAGCACGTGCACGATCCCTGGCCCCCGAGGGCCCACCGCCGGGAGCAACGTCACCCAAGCCGTGCTCGATACCATCACCGTCGAGTTGGCGTGCCGTCCCGGGAACGGCGTCGACGTCGTCATCTACACCCAGCACGACTCGGTCGACAATGCCGATCTCGACATCGACGCGCTCATCGACACCAAGGCACTCGATCGAGAATCCGGCGACTCCGGCGACTGCCCGTCCTCTTCGACCTACTCCCTCGGCAAGAGTCACCGCCAAGTTGGACGGGTGTACTGCTTTCTCGCATCTGCAGGCAACGAGAACAGCCTGCCCGCGGGCACACCGGTGATCACCTGGACGTATGAGCCACTCGCGATCGTCGCGCAGGCCTGGGGCTCGAGCCTCGACCCGGAACCGTTGCACAACTTCTACGCGAACGACGCGGGCCCGCTGTCGACGCCCAACCGCTCGGGAATACCGCCCCTTCCCACCGCCGCAGCATTGCGGGGTGCAGGGAACGCGCTGTCGGCCATCATCCCGAAGCCGTCGCGTACCGGCTGCCAGATCCGCGACTCGCTTGCCGAAGGCGTGCTCGGCTCCCTCTACCCGTATCGTTTGTGGATAACGGCCGATGTCGAGGAGTGCACGCCCGATCGCGGCTCCCAAGAGTCGGAGTACGTTCAGTTCAGCGACACCCAGTCGATGAACCGGTACTTCGACGACTACGGCGTGAGCTCCGATCCCGGGGGCGACGAGCGCGTGACGGTCGGGGGGATCCATTGCTCCGGGCTCGACAACTACAGGATCGGGCGGAAGAAGGCCGGCCGCGTCGCCTGCGACTTCGCTGACTTCGATCCGGACGCGCAGGCGAGCGCTACCGAGTACGCGAACATCCTGTGGACGTCGATCCCGACTCATGTCGTCGCGAGCGGCTTCGCGCCCGCCACCGAGGTACGCGATCTGATCCAGTGGTGGCTCGAAGACTCCGGCCCCATCTTGAAGTGAGCTGCCCGGTCAGCCACACAGAACAACGCCTGGGTCGGCCAGCTCCTGCTGGCAGTCCGAGCGCCCCATGGCTCCCGGCGCAGACGCGCAACTGATACGAAGTGCCGGTCGCTCCAGCCCGTGCCGACTGAGGCGATCGGGGAGATGAACCGACCAGGTGAGCGCGTGCTGCTTCCAGGCGACACCGAGGCGTTCGCCACGCGACCCTCACGACGCGAGGCGTGGTGGTCGGTGCTCGCGACCATCGCGGCGGTGATCGTGGTCCACGGCGTGGACCTCCGGTACCGGCTGGTCTTCGACGACTACCACTGGCTCAAGAACCCGCCGTCGGGCCTTCGGGAGATCCTGAGGGCACTTCTTCCCACGACTATCGGCGCGGGCGTCTATCGACCGTTCCTCGCTCTGTGGTTCGGCGCAATATAAGGCGCCTTTGGAATCGATCCGCTTCCGTATCACGCCTTCGCGTTGGCGGCGATCGTGGCCGCCGCGCTCGCAGTTCGCTGACTCTCGCTCCAGCTCGGGCTGCGCAATCTTCCCGCCACCATCTCCGGGATCGTCGTAGGCACCCACGGGGCACTGGCCATCACCACGATGTGGGCGTCGTGCACGCAAAGCTCGATGATGATCGCGTTCGCTGCCGTTGCGATCGCCACCGTCCTGAGGCCCGGACCGCCCGGATGGCGGAAGCAACTGCTCGCCGCGCTCTTCCTCGTCGCCACCTCCGGAGCGAGGCGCCGCAGCAAGTACCTACCCCACGGAACCTGCATCCTTCACGTAGTGCGGTCGATCCGCGCCGTGGCGAGGAACATCGGGTACGTGCCGGTGTCGCGCGCGATCTCGTGACAGCGCCGAAACGTCACGTCCGTGAACCCCGCCGCCTCGAGGCGGGCCGTCAACCATGGGCGGTCGAATCCGTGGTGGCCCGCGAAGCCCTCGCCGTGGAAGGACCCGTCCTCCGCATCCAGGTCGACGATGCAGAGGTGGCCACCGTCGGCGAGCAGTGTTGCGAACGACACGAGCACCGGATCGATCTCGGGGATGTGGTGCAGCGTCAGCACCGTGACGACGATGTCGAACTGCTCGTCGGGCGGTTCGTCGGTGGAAAGATCGAGATCCCACACCCGAGCGTCTGGGATGACACCGCGGGCCACCTTGTCGGCCATCACTTCGCGCATCCCCGCCGAAGTATCGGCGAGCGTGACCGGCCCCACCATGTTCCGCAGCGCCTGCGCGACAAGCCCGGTCCCCGCTCCGTACTCGAGCAAGCGTCGCTCTGTCGAGCCGAATCGTCTCGCTGATCACACGCGCGACCACCGCCGCACGTTCGCTCTTCGCGGCGTCGTCCCACGTCGCGGCCCGCTCGTCGAAACTGCTCACACACCCTCCCCGGTTGAACCGGCGCACGATATCGGGCCCGGCCTGCGGTGGGCTGAGCCACGGGCAATCGTTACGAAACCCTCATCCACCCATCCCGGGCTGGCTGTGATCCATCGTCTGGCGATCGAACCACTGATGGAGCGCTGTGACCAGTACTGGGTCGTCGGATGAGTAGACGACGACGAACTCGGAGCCCGGCGTGGGTGAACGGGCAGACGATGTCGGCGAAAAACCTCGACAACCGACCGGGTCATGACGCGGCGATGGCGTCGACGACGGCACGGAGCCGTCCGGCCGCGTCGGTGGCAAGCTCCTCGAAGGCAGGATCGCTCATGAGCGCTCGCGGATCGACGATGGCCACGTGCGTCCCACCGGCAGTTGTCTCGAGGACGACGTTGCACGGCAAGACCAGGCTCGCCGACGGATCGATCTCGAGTGCCTGCTTGGCAAAGCTCGGATTACATGCGCCGAGAATCTTCAAGGCGGGCCGCTCGACCCCGAGCTTGGCGCGCAGTGTCGCGGCGACGTCGATCTCGGTGAGGACGCCAAAGCCCTGTGCCGCGAGCTCGGCGCGGACCTTGGGCTCGATCTCGTCGAGCGAAGCAGCGACCGTTGTCTCGAAGCTCTTCACAGCAGACCTCCTGAGGTCCGGTTCAGCCCGCAGCGGGCGGGACGAGGCCAAGATCGATCTCGATCGCTCGACGCGGCTTTGCTCCGACGCTCGTGGCCTCCAACTGCCCGTTCCGGAACAAGGCGATCGTCGGGATGCCCTGGATCGCGTAACGGCCGGCGACGCCCGGAGCGGCGTCGACGTCGACCTTGACGACCTTGAGCGTGGCGCCGTGCTCGGCCGCGAGCGCTTCAAGTTCGGGAGCCACCATGCGGCACGGGCCGCACCATGTCGCCCAGAAGTCGACAACGACAGGGACATCAGAACCGAGGACCTCGTGGTCGAAGGTGGCGTCGTCGATGTGGGTCACTGCACTCATGAAGAGATCCTCTCCTTGGCCCGAGCCGCAGACAACTCGGGGGCTTGGTTCACGCGAGCTCGAGAAACATGCGCTCGACTTCGGCGACGGGGTATCCGTCGGCTTTGGCCTGCTCTGGATCTTCGAGGCACGAGGTGAGGCCAGCGGCGAGCAGGCGGAAACCGACCTGCTCGAGCGCCTTGGACGCGGCCGCAATCTGGGTGACGACATCGCGGCATTCGCGGGCGTCAGCGAGCATGTCCTGGATCCCGCGTACCTGACCTTCCACGCGGCGGAGCCGAAGCCTCAGCTCCTCCAGTACTTCCGGGCTGATCTTCATCTCCGCGTCTCCTCGACTGCTCCAACTATACCCCAGGGGGTATTTGTTCCTTGCGACGCCGCGCGCTGAGTGGGGTTGATGTCCGCCGGCGCCGCCTCGCCGGACGATGGAGGCGCCGGACGCGCCCGCTCGACAAGGATGCAGGCCATGGATGAGAAGAAGCTCCGGATGTTCTCGTTTCTGGTGTTCACCAAGCTCGAGGGCGCGGTGACCGCGGGGATGATCCACCTCGGCGACAAGCTCGGTCTCTACGCAGCGATGTGCGATGCCGGGATGCCCCTGCGTTCGGACGAGCTCGCCCGACGAGCAGGCCTCCACGAGCGCTGGGTTCGCGAATGGGCGTACAACCAGGCGGCCGCGCGGATCATCGACTGCGACGGCGACGAACGTTTCTCGCTGTCGGACGAGGCTGCCGCGGTCCTCGCGACCCCCGACCATCCCGCGTACGGGATGGGGATGTTCCACCGGTTTCCCAACACGATGGACACGCTTCGAGTGATGCCCGAGAGCTTCCGTACCGGGCTCGGGCACGACTACGACAGCCACGGTCCAGAAGCCGCCGTCGGTATCGAGCGGTCGTTCGAACCATGGAATCGCACGAACCTCTTGCCGGTCCTGTTGCCCGCGCTCGACGGCGTGACCGAACGACTCATCGAGGGCACGACCGTCGCGGACGTGGGTTGTGGTGCCGGGGGAGCGCTGCTGTTGATGGCTGGCGCGTTTCCGAAGAGCCGGTTCCTCGGGTACGACATCAGCCGTTACGCGCTCGCTCGAGCGGAGGAGAAGCGCTCAGAGGCCGCCGCTTCGAATGTGTCGTTCCTCGACCCGCGCGACGAGCCGATTCCCGATGACGGATCGATCGGGTTCATCACGACGTTCGATTGCATCCACGACATGACGCATCCGTTCGAGATGATGCAGGCATTGCGCCGGGCGATCACCCCCGATGGCACGTGGCTGCTCGTCGACATCAAGGCACATGACACGTTCGCGATGAACGCGTCGGAGAACCCGATGGCATCGTTGATGTACGGCATCAGCGTTCTGTCGTGCATGTCGTCGGCGATGTCGGCGCCTGACGGTGCCGGACTCGGCACTCTCGGCCTATCTCCTGCCAAGGCCGAAGCGATGGCATCTGCCGCAGGGTTCGGCCGTTTCCGCCGCCTCGACGTCGACCACCCGGTCAACGCGTTCTACGAGATCCGCCCTTGACCGTCATCCCGGTGATCGCCGAGCCGAGCCGACGCGTCCTTCCGCTTCCCCTCCATCTTCATGAGCCACATGGCCGGGAACATGAACCAGAAGGTGAGAAGGAAGAACGCCAGCTCGAAGGCGACGTTGCTCTCTGGCGCGGGTCTCCCCTTGAACCGGCTCAGTACCGCGTCCCAGGTGTTTCCCAGCAGGTTGCCAAACGAGATCATTCGGATTGCCAGCATGATGTGCTTCGCGGTTCGCTCGCCGTAGGCATCGAACAACCGGGCGGTCATCTGCGTCTCGGGCTGCCGATTGGTCTCGGCGTAGTGCTGCGCGTACAGCAATGCCATGATCTCGAAGTCGGAGGCGGTGGCCTGAAACTGGAGGTCCAGCAGACTCTCGACCTCCTCTGCGCCGATGCCGCTCGCCACGGCAGCCTTCGCGTGATACCAGGCGCAGTAGGTGCACTCGTTGACGGCCGTGGTCACGGTCATGATCTTCTCGACGAACGCCCGAGTGATGTCCTCGTTATGCGCCGCCCGGATCATCCGCGGGCCACGGGTCAACAGGAATCCGACGTCGTTCAGGAACAGCTCGAGGGTGAAGATCCTCTTCTCGAACCTGTGTGATCGCAAGTGACTCACTTCGAGTCTCGAGGTTCCAAGCCGCGTGGCCGGACGGGGAGGACGGGGTCGAGATCCCGAATCAACGGCGTGTCACGGTCGGCGCCATGCGTGCGCAGCCAGAAGAACCATGTCACACCGCCGAGGAACGCGACGAGACTGACCCAGGCGTTGATCCGCATCCCGAGCAGGTGGTGGGCGTCGTCGATGCGCAGGTTCTCGAAGAAGAACCGGCCGAAGGTGTAGCTCGCGACGTACAAGGCAGTGAGCTGTCCGCGGCGCAGCCGGGAACGGCGGTCCATCCACAACAGCGCGACTGCGCCGAGAAGGCAGTAGGTCGACTCGTAGAGGAACGTGGGGTGGAAGGTGGCGTACGCCGTGTACCCCACCGGGCGGTGCGCCGGCGCGATCTCGAGCGCCCACGGCAGTGTGGTCGGCTTGCCGAACAGTTCCTGGTTGAACCAGTTGCCCCAGCGGCCGATCGCCTGCGCGAGGAACAGCCCTGGCACGACGCAGTCGGAGATGGCGAGCGCACTCGCATGCTTGCGGTGGGTGAGGTAGGCGAGGCCCACGGCACCGCCGATCACGGCGCCCCAAATTCCGAGACCGCCCCGCCAGACCTTGAGGACGTCGAGCCAGTGGCCGTGTTCGAAGCGCTGGTAGTCGGTGATCACGTGATAGAGCCGAGCCCCGATCACGCCGCAGATGACCACGAAGACTGCGCCGTCGAGGATCTCGGCCGGGTCGCCGCCGAGGCGGGCCCAGCGCACCATCGTCATCTTCACCGCGACTACCACGCCCAGTGCGAGGAGCAGCCCATAGACGTGGAGGGTGAACGGCCCGAGCGACAACATCCCATCGGCCGGACTCGGGATGAACGCGAGCACGGCGTCGATCGTAGGGATGCCGGTCCGGAACTGCACCCGGTCCTACCGCAGGTACAGGCGGTAGACGACGAACCAGACGGAGAACGCGATCAGGAGGACCCCGAAGGCTCGCTGGAGCTGGTCGGAGCGGAATCGCTGGGACCCGCGACTCGCGACCCAGGACGCGGGTACCGAGCCGAGCATGAAGAAACCGGCCGCGGCCCAGTCGATGTGTCCGAGCGCCCAGTGCGTCACCAGGGTGGGGATCGTGAGCGCGGCGATCACGACGAGGCTGGTACCGGATGCGGCGCGCATCGAGAGCCCGAAGATGAGCAGGTAGGCGGGGACGAGGAGGAAGCCGCCGCCGTTGGCGAGCAGGCCGGTGAACAGCCCGATGCCGACGGCCACCGCGACGATGAGCGCGGGCTTCCCGCGCCGCAGGTGGCCGGCCGCGATCCGCTCGGCCGAGATCGGCCGGAGCACCCGGACACCGACCGCGCCGAGCACGATCCCCGAGGCGATGAGCAGCGCCGACCCACCGACGAGCTGGGAGAGGAGCGCGCCGACGATCGTCGCGGGAATCCCGCCGATGAGCGTCCACCGCGCGACGTCCCAGTCGACCTGCCCGCTCTGGGAGTACTCGCGTGCGCCGACGACTGCGGACGGGATGGTGGCCGGGAGCGGGGACGCGACCGCGGCGAATCCCGAGAGCCCGGCCAGGGAGAGCAACGGCGTGGCGAAGGAGGAGCCGCCGACGCCGAAGAAGCCGAAGAGCGTCCCGACGACCACTCCCGACGCCACGATCGCGATCCAGTGCACGCGGCCTCAGCTCGGATGCGGAGCGCGGCTGCGGGACAAGCTCACGCTACGGCATCGCGGACACGAATCCACGGGGCGCACCGTCAGCGCGTTCCGTGATGCCGGTGGCTGTCGATGTGGAACGGG